>Ga0070724_10001574_pt1 | contig 13431 bp, 13 predicted proteins | sample tdDd001_FD_67278 | JGI IMG/M metagenome (GOLD analysis project Ga0070724, IMG submission 67278) | Marine sediment microbial communities from the Atlantic coast under amendment with organic carbon and nitrate - tdDd00.1 | ecosystem: Environmental > Aquatic > Marine > Coastal > Sediment | place...
TAAGGGTTTAATATAGATAGCAGAAACACAGGACGTATTAATGGGTTATAGACCCATGAGATTGTTTAAATTGAAAATGTGTAACAAAGCAACACGAATAAAAGAAACAATTATTGGTAAACTTTTAAGGCCACCAATTGGACAGTTTTGTCAGGAGGTATGACCATAGAAGAAAAAATCGTACAGAAAAGTGAATATAAAAATTTTAAACGTGCTGATGACTGCTGAGTTTGGATTATTTGAATAAAAACAAATAATCCATTCTATTTTTTTGTAGGTATCATCTATGAAGTATCTTGCTTAGGGACATGTAATTCATGGTATAATGATTTATACGTAACTATCAATAACAGAGAAGGGTTTATATGAAACATATACTAGTCGTAGATGATGAAAAGAATATAAGAGATTTAATTGAAAAGTATTTAAAGGCTTCAAATTATGAGGTTACAACTTATGGTGATGCCAAATATTTGCCTGAAGAAGTGAGACGTTTGAATCCTGATTTGATTGTTCTAGATATCATGATGCCTAATTCTAATGGATTGGATATCTGCAGAGAAATCAGAAAGTTTTCAGAAGTACCTATTGTATTTGTATCAGCTAAAGATGAGGAGTTTGATAGAATTCTTGGTTTAGAATTAGGTGGAGATGATTATCTTAACAAACCCTTTAGCCCAAGAGAATTAGTTGTAAGAATAAAAAACATATTTAGAAGGCTAGAAAAATCGGAAGTCAAAGAATCTCTTAAAGTAAAAGACTGTCTTGTAGATATTGATAGTCGTGTCATAAAAGTAGGCAATGATGTTTTAAAGACAACTCAAAAGGAGTTTGAGTTAATGGCCTATTTAATTAACAATGTCAACAAATCACTCTCTAGAGAGCAAATCGTAGATGAAGTTTGGGGTTATGATTTCGAAGGTGAGATGAGAGTTGTAGATGATCTAGTAAAACGCCTTAGAAAGAAACTAAAAGACTTAGAATCTAAGACAACAATAGAAACTGTATGGGGGTATGGATATAAAATTGAAGCGTAAAAGAGCGATAAATAAAAGAATTATGATCAGTTTTATGATTGTATTGGTACTGTCTTTTGCCCTAACAGGTGTCTTATATTCAGTCGTGTCAAAGCAATTTATTATGAGACAATCAAGAGCTGAGCTTAAAAGAGCCGTAGAAGCTATTGAGACAAATTTTGATAAGTACTTAGAAAGAGATGTATCTCTTAGGAATGTTAGTATAAAGATGTTCACAGAAATAGAGTTAATAAGTGATGTTCTAGGTACAAGTGTTATCATTTTAAAAGATGACCAAATAGCCAATCCTCGTAGTGGATGGACCATAGAAAAATTGAACCAATTAAAACGAACAGCAGTTGTCAATGAGGAACAGTATGTTTATTATAGTCATGAAAATACAAATGAGGATTTACCCTATGATTCTATTGTCTTAATTAGAAGATACAATGAAATAGAGAATTTTAGACGTATGGGTATTCTTTCTATGATTATCAGCTTTGGTATTGGATTAATTGTTGCAGTTTTAATCAGTTTATATATTAGCCACAACATCTATAAACCGATTAAGCTCTTAAAGGATTCGATGAACCATTACATGTCTGATAAAACCCCTGTTACAGTTTATCATTCCAATGATGAGATAGAGGAACTATCTGATAATTTTAAATTACTCACCGACAAGATGATTAATTTAGATATGAGACAAAAGCAGTTCTTCCAAAATTCTTCTCATGAACTTAAAACACCTCTCATGTCTATTCAGGGTTATGTTGAGGCCATCAAAGACGGAATTGTTTCAGAAGATGAAATAGACCATAGTTTAGATATTATTATTGGTGAAACTCAAAGACTTAAAAACATTGTTGACGATGTAATCTATCTGAGTAAGATAGATAATATGGAGGATGATTTTGTCCTAAAATCACATCGTTTAGATGCCATAATAAACGATGCTGTAAATATTGTAAATCCACTTTTGATTGCCAATAAGATTGCCATTGAAGTTAATTGTAGTGATGATATAGACTTAGTATGCGACTATGATAAAATCAAAAGGGTTTTTATTAATCTCATTGGTAATGCATCAAGATATGCGAAATCAAAAGTAGTGGTTAATGTTAATAGACATGAGAAACATTTAATGATCGATGTAATTGATGATGGTAATGGTTTTGAGTATGGTCAAGAGGAAACTATCTTTGATCGATTCCATAAGGGAGAAAAAGGTGGCTCTGGCATTGGATTGTCTTTAACTAAGGAGATTATTGAAAAGCATGGTGGAACGATAAAAGCCATTAACCAAATGAATTATGGTGCTATATTTAAGATAGAGTTTCAATTATAGAACGCTGAAAGGCGTTCTTTTTGTATGGGTACAAAATAGCGAGTTTTACATGTTTGAATGTTTATCCATTGTAATAAATAAAAAAATATGTAATTATCCTTATGACAAACAACATAAATACAATTGTACCCGTACAAAAGGAGGATGTATGAGCAAACAATACACTTTGAACAAGAACTTAGCTCAAATGCTAAAGGGTGGCGTTATTATGGACGTCGTGAATGCAGAACAAGCAAAAATTGCAGAAGCAGCAGGTGCATGTGCTGTTATGGCTTTAGAGAGAGTACCAGCAGATATCCGTGCAGCTGGTGGTGTATCAAGAATGTCTGATCCAAAATTAATTAAGGAAATACAAGAAGCGGTTTCTATCCCAGTTATGGCAAAGGTAAGAATAGGTCATTTTGTAGAAGCTCAAATCTTAGAAGCACTAGATGTAGATTACATAGATGAAAGTGAGGTTTTATCACCTGCAGATCATCAATTACATATTATGAAAGGCAACTTTAAAACACCATTTGTATGCGGTGCTAAAAATTTATCTGAAGCGCTTAGACGTATCAATGAAGGTGCATCGATGATAAGAACCAAGGGTGAACCTGGAACTGGAGATGTTATAGAAGCTGTGAAGCATATGAGAATGATGCGTTCAGAGATCTCTAGAATCAAAGCTCTAGATCCTGAAGCATTAATGAATGAGGCAAAAGAATTATCAACACCATATGAGTTGCTTAAGTTTGTACATGATAATGGTACTTTACCTGTGGTGAACTTTGCAGCTGGTGGTATAGCGACACCAGCTGATGCAGCTATGATGATGCAATTGGGTTGTGATGGTGTGTTTGTAGGCTCTGGTATATTTAAATCAGGTGATCCTAAAAAGCGTGCTGAGGCTATTGTAAAAGCTGTGACATATTATGATGATCCTAAAGTACTAGCTGAGATTTCAGAAGACTTAGGTGAAGCCATGGTTGGTATCAATGTCAGTGACTTATCGTCAAAGGATAAGATGTCAGAAAGAGGCTGGTAATGGTTGTTGGTATACTGGCATTACAAGGGGCTTTTAGAGAACATGTGGATATGTTAAAAGGGCTTCATATTGAGACTAGACTCATCAGGAAATCTGATGAGTTAGATCATATTGATGGCTTAATTCTCCCAGGAGGCGAATCAACTGCTATGATGAAATTATTAACAGAAACAGGACTAAAGAAGCCCTTAAGTGACAAGATTTCAAATGGTTTGCCAACATGGGGGACTTGTGCAGGTATGATTTTATTGTCTAAGTCACATCTAGATTTAATGAAGATTGATGTCTTAAGAAACGCCTATGGTAATCAATCAGGATCCTTCAAAGTTAAAGCTGATCTAGGAAAAATCCTAGATTATCCTCAAGTTTTTATCAGAGCACCTTATATAAAGGCGAGTGCTGACCATGTGGATGTTTTGTCTGTAGTAAAGGGGCATATAGTGGCAGCTAGGGAAAGTCATATGCTCGCAACATCCTTTCATCCTGAACTGACTAATGATACAAGAATACATGAGTATTTTATTGATATGATTAAAGCCTCTTGTGAGTAATGCACAAATTTTATTTTGTAATCCTTTGTTTAGTTTGAGTTTTTTTGACATATAATTCAAGATAAGACTAAGGAGAGCTTATGAAATTATACAAGGGAAATATTATATATACAAAAGATAAGGATTCTTTTGAAATCATCAACGATGGATACTTACTTGAAGACCAAGGAAGAGTGTTAGACCTAGGTCTAGACTTAAGAGATAAATATAAAGATGTAGACTTAATAGATTATAGTAATCATCTTTTGTTACCTGGTTTTGTTGACCTGCATTTCCATGCTGTTCAATATGGTAACTTAGGCATTGGTTTAGATGAAGAGTTATTGGATTGGTTGAATCTATATACCTTTAAAGAAGAAGCTAAATTTTCTGATTTAGAGTACGCTGAGAAGATATTTAGACAAGCCATAGAGCATATTATAGCCTCAGGGACAACACGAATCGTTTTCTTTAGTTCTATCCATGAGGCGGCAACAAAACTTCTTATGAAATTATGTGAAGAATTCCATTTACCTGCTTATGCCGGTAAAGTAAATATGGACCGACACGCGACTGAAGCCTTAACTGAAAATACAAATGAATCCATTGAAGCTACTGAAAGGTTACTTGCTCAAGATTCAGCTTTAGTTCAATCAATTATTACACCACGATTTGTACCTTCTTGTAGTGAAGAGTTGATGGAAGGTTTAGGTCTTTTGGCTCAAAAGGGATATCCTGTTCAAACACATATTTCTGAAAATGAAAATGAAATAGAGTGGGTTAAATCATTGCACCCACAAGCAAAAAATTATCTAGATGTTTATAACCAATATAACTTGGTAACTGATAAAACGATTCTTGCTCATGCAGTATTCTGTACAGATGATGAGAAGGATGTTATCAAAGAAAAAGGCGCTTATATAGCACATTGTCCTTCAGCTAACTTCAATTTGACCAGTGGCATAATGGATGCTAAGGCTTATTTAGACTTAGAAATTAACATTGGTTTAGGCACCGATGTAGGTGCTGGAAATACCACATCTATAAAAAATGTTTTAGTAGAGGCGATTAAGATGTCAAAGGTTAATCATATGATCCATAGACAAAAGGAAGTCATTACTTTTTCTGAAGCATTTTATATGGCAACAAAAGGTGGTGGCTCTTACTTTGGAAAAGTGGGTTCTTTTGAGAAAGATTATGAATTTGATATGGTGGTAGTGAAACCTGATCTATTGTCTGTTGATAGAGGGATTAACACATTAGGACAATTACAAAGGTTTGTTTATTCTGCTGGTGATGATATGATTGTTGCTTCTTATGCAAAGGGAAAAAGATTAAACACCTATTAAATAAATGAGATTATGATATATTTAAGAACAGATGATAGTATACTATGACTATCACCTGTTCTTTTTTCGTGCTATACTTTAAAAAGAATGGCGTAAGGAGGAATATTACATGAAAAAAACAGTCATTATAGTTTTTATTGCAGTTTTAATTACAGCACTAATTACGACAACATCATCATTTCTTATTTTTAATCAAATGATTGATACAAGTCCAGCTGAAAGTGCCCCTGCAGTAGTGTCAGAAGAAATCTCAGAACCTGTTGAAACAGGTGATGACGATACAGTAAGAGTTAAGAAGGATGATTATGATTATCTTCTTTCCATATATGAAAAATACAAGAAAGCCGAATCACTTGAGCAATACATCAGAGAAAACTATTACCAAGACGTATCAGATGTAGACTTTATGGCAGGTATGCTTAAAGGGATGTTCAAGGCATTAGATGATCCTTATTCTGTGTATTTTACACCACAAGAATTTAAAGATTATACTGAGTCTGCTAGTGGTGAATATGATGGTATTGGTGTTGTGGTTTCACCTGGAGATGATGGCTTTATAACTGTTGTTTCTCCTTTTAAAGGATCACCAGGATTTGAAGCAGGTTTAAAGCCTAATGATAAGATTTTAAAAGTAGATGGTGTTGAGTATAGTGCCGATGAATTAGAGGAAGCTGTTTCAAACATTAGAGGTCCTGCTGGTACAAATGTAACATTAACTATTATGAGAGATGTAGAGACTTTTGATGTGGATGTTGAGAGAAGAAAGATCATCTTAGAAGCTGTATCTTCTGAAGTATTAGACAATAACATTGGTTATATCCAAATGACGTCATTCGATCAAGATGTTGCAGATGAATTAAGATATCATTTAAGTCAATTGGAGAGTCAAAATATTGAAGGTTTGATCTTAGATTTAAGATACAATGGTGGCGGTTATTTATCTCAATGCTTACAAGTAACAGATATGTTAATTGGAGAGGGCATCATTGTAAAAACTAAAGACAATGAAGGTAATGTAGACATAAGGCGTTCTGCAGCTTCTAAAATAGATTATCCTTTAGTTATCATTGTTAATGAAGGTTCAGCAAGTGCATCTGAAATCTTAACTGGTGCGGTTAAGGATAATGAAGAAGGTATTATAGTTGGTACAACTACATTTGGTAAAGGTTTAGTTCAAACGATGTTACCACTTTCAGGTTATGATGATTCAGGATTTAAGTTAACTATAGAGCAATACTTTACTCCAGATGATCATTATATCAATGAGATTGGTATTGAACCAGATGTTGTAATAGAAGATGATACAGAAACAGAAGAAGATGAGCAATTAGAAAAAGCTATCGAAATTATGTTAGAGGAAATTAATTAAGGATTGTCGAAAGACAATCCTTTTTTTCATAGAACATTTGCAATTACAATTAAAACAATTATTGAAATGAGTGATTGTATTGCAAATTGAATATTAATGTTTGATTTTTTCTTTTTATTGAAGAAAATATTAAGTATGAAGCAAATACCTATTGTCATTAATGTAATAAGACCAAACCAATTGGCTGTTTGTAAATATTCTGGCTTAAAAGTACGTGTGAACTCTCCAAAGAAGAAATTAATCCCTTTGTTGTCATCTCGGAAGGCATTCATAACATATGCTAACTCGAGTAGTGTTAATGCCCATGTAATGACAGGTGATATACGAATAATTTTTTCAAGATTAGTCATACTGAAGAAATCAGAATATGATTGATCAGTATCTAAGATTGATACATATTCTTCTACTTCTATCTGTTTCTTTATTGATTCACTTTGCTTTTGGAATATGTATTTAAGTAGTAAGCTAATCTGAGAATTTTTCATGTTAATAAATGTACCCCTAAGTTCATAACGATAGTTATGATCAGGATCTGGATTACATTCAATAATTTTAAACTTTAGTTCTAATACTTTTGTTCCAACATCAAGAAAAAGTAGTGCTTCAGTATCAGCAGGTAGTTTTTTGCTGATATAACCTTTCAAACCGCTACCACTTAAATCCTTTGATAAAATGTCATATTTTTGATTATCATGCTCAATTTGAAGAGTTTTAATCAGTGGTAATCTGAAATAGTTTCTCCTTTGAACTTTCTGAAACATGGTGCTTTTATGGACTGTCACAGTTGATATTTTACCATCAATTTCTTTGTCAACAACCTTGCACCTACATGAATAAATATCATATTTATCAACAGTAGGGTACTTGTAAACAGTAATGAGATTGAATCCTTGACCTAAACGAAGAGGATATGTTTTTCCCTTTCTTACAGGCGCAAATATTTTTAGTTCTGATTCATTAATTATATCTTCTACTATGGTTTTAAGTTTAATAGCCTGATTGTTGCTGTCTACTAACTCAAGTTCTACTAATGATCCTACTTTTAACTCTCTAAAACTAAAGTTCATACTTGCTCCTAATCTAAATTAAGTCCTCATAAATATCAGTTCCTATTACGACACCACCTAAATCCATGGTCTTTAATTGTTCTAAATCAGTTTTCTTGATACCACCAGAGATAATGATTTCTTCTGGAATTAAACTGTTCAGTCTTTCTACAAAGTCATAGTTAACACCTGATTTAGTACCATCTAGAGAAATATCAGTAATAATAATTGTTGGTACATGGATTAGTGATAATGTGTTTAAAAAATCTTGAATGGTAATAGAAGAGTTTTCTTCCCAACCATCTACATACACAAATTCTTTATAAACATCAGCGGCTACTGCTATTTGATCTGGGAAATTTTCTAGTAGATCAATGAGTAAATCTTGATTTCTAACTGCTGATGTACCTAATATAATTTGATTGACACCTGTTTCAAGTACTTTTTCTGCTGTTTCAAAATCCCTTATGCCACCACCAAATAAAATAGGTTTGCTCGTGATTTTTCTAATTTCTTTCAATAAATCAAACATCTTGGTTTGACCTGAAAAAACGCCATCTATATCAGTAATTTGAAAAGCATCGATACCAGAAGTATCAAGTTTTTTACATATTTCAATTGGATGTTCATCGTGTGGTTTTGTAGAAGTTACATCTCCTCTTATAAGATGGACACATTTATTGTTCTTTATGTCTAAACCTGCAATTACTTTCATTGGAAATCCTCCTATATCTTAATTATACTCTATTTTTAAGAAATGTATCAAATATTTTGTATTTCCATTTATTGACATTTGTAATATGTTGATGTAAAATATTACCAGGAGGTGTATATGAATACAGTACAGTTAATAGGAAGATTAACATCAGATCCAATGGTAACAGAATTAGATACGGATTATGTAGTGGCAAAATTTAATATCGCAATTGATCGAGTGATGTCAAGTGAAAAACGTGAACGCTTAATTGAGGAAGGTAAAACCGTTGCAAACTTTCCTAGGATACAAGCATGGGGCAAACAAGCTCGTCTTGTTGAAGAGTATTTAGTTAAAGGTAAAATGGTTGGAATCGTAGGGGAATTACAGACTGATGTTTACGAATCAAGCGAAGGTGAAACAAGATATACAACTATAGTTAATGCCAATCAAATTAAGTTTTTATGATGAAATCGGTTCTTCGCCGATTTTCTTTTTTGCAAGGAAAATATCTTTTATATCTTACATTTATTTGCTATAATTAAAATAGTTTAGAATATTATAAAGGGATGGTACACGGTTGAAAAGTAGAATTGGCGGTATAAGAGGTTATTTAACCAAACTAGAATATTCATTTGACTCAATGTCTAAACATCAATTTGATGCAGAATTAGATGAGGTCATTAAATTAATAGATATTTTAAAGGATGAAGCTTCAAGATACTATAAGGAAAAGAGCTTCGATCAATATAGCATCAGCGAAACTGATGATGATGATACAGATCGTGGTGTTATATTCACAGTTATTAATACAATTCCGTTTTTAGTGAAAAAAGTGGATACCAATGATATATATGAAGATAATTACTTGGTCTCATTTTGTGAGGAAAGAACTAGAGAGCTAATGAAGGGTAGAGCAATCAATACTCATAATGAGTTTTGGAAGCAACATCAAACAGTAGCAGGTAATGTTTATGGTTCTGTACCAAGTGAACTTTTAAGAAAAGAGAATGTAGAAATCTTAAGAGATTACGATTGGATTGAACAAGAAGTAGATATCATTGATTTTAAAATCAGTGGTTACAATCGAGATCGTATTTTAAAGTACGTATCTGAAAACTTTAAATCATATATTATCGTAGATGAAATTAGAACCAACTCGTTATTGGTTTTAAGATACAATGAAGTTTAGAGACGGTCGAATGGCTGTCTTTTGTATTGTAGGAGAATTATGAAAATAAATTATATAGTTGAATCAGAAGGTAAACTGATAGATATTTTAAGACAAGAGTTAGATTTTTCTAGTAGAATCATAAGGAAACTGAAGAAAGATAAGAAGACTTCAGTCAATGGCATTGTAATATCTTATAATGCTGTTCTTAGGATTGGAGATAAAATTGAGGTTGTATTGCCTGAAGAGGAAAATATCTTTAATCCAGAGCCTTTGAATATAGAAGTGGTGTATGAAGGTGATCAGATATTAGTTGTGAATAAACGACCATTTATGGTGGTACATCCCACTAAGGGTCATCCTTATGGTACAGTAGCCAATGGTCTTGCACAATACATGATAGACCAAGGAGATAGCTATAAAATCCGTTTTGCCAACAGATTAGACAGAGACACTTCAGGTTTAATGATTGTATGTAAATCAGGGTATGCACAAAAAATAATCTCTGATCAAATGCAAAACAATAGCATTATAAAAGAATATGATGCCTTTGTCATGGGTATAATAGAAGCAGATGAGGCGACAATAAATGAGCCAATCGATAGAGCTTATGATGATAGTGTTCATCGTGTTGTTAGGCCAGATGGTCAACAGAGTGTGACCCATTATCAAGTCATTAAGCGTTATGATGATATGACTCATGTTAAAATACAATTAGAGACAGGTAGAACTCACCAGATTAGAGTACACTTTAATCATTTAGGACATCCATTAGTCGGTGATCTACTATATGGTGGCAACCATGATTCGATTAATAGGCAAGCCTTACATGCCAGCAGGTTAAAGTTTGTAAATACACAAGGTGAAAACGTTGAGCTAAAAGTGGATTTACCAGAAGATATGAAAAGATTGATGGAGTAGTAAAATGAGATATATAAAAGACATAATGCTTGAAAAAGCTATTTTACATGTTATAGATGCTCATGCCGACGAGGCGATTCTTACACAAAAAGAGTTAAGCATCAATGAAGAAGTAGAGGAATTCGTTAGAAAACATGTCTTAAGATCATTAAATGATGATGAGACTTTTACATGTAGATTTCTATCAGAGAATGTAACTGTTGCTAAGCAAGTGGCTGACGTCATAGGTGATACAGATAAGTTTATAGAAGTATCTCAGGCACTAACGAGTCATATGTTTGAAACTATAAAGCATTCAGATATACCGGCTGGAGACATGCTTTTTGTTCAATATATAGCAGATGAACAAAGATGTTTTGGTATCATGAAGTTAGATTATCAGATGTCTTATATGCACAACATCACTTTTGAAGAGGAGGATCTTTGTATAGGTTTGGTTTCTCAAGAAGTAGGGTTGCCAAACTTAGGACAACGTCTGAAAAAATGTGCTTTTTTCACTAAAGCACCTGAAGATCAGATAGAAATGATTGTTCTTGATAAAAAGCAAAAAATTGAAGACGGAAATGAAGCTTATTTTGTAGACGATTACTTAGAAGCAGTTAAAGTTTCAGATGATACAGAGAAAACAAGAAGATTTAAAGCAACAGTAGAAAAGTGGACTCAAAAGAACTTAAATGACCAAATTGAAGCGGCTGATACAGTAAGAGATATGGTCAATGAGACACTCCTTAGTGAAGATAAGATATCTATTGATGAGCTTGCATCAAATATGTTTGAAAATGTTCCAGAAATTAAAGATAGTTTTAAAGAAGCTGTTGCAGATGCTGGTTATAGAGAAGGTAGTCAATTTGAAGTGGATAAGACTTGGGTTGAAAAGAAGATGAAATCAAAACAAATCAAAACAGATACTGGTGTTGTGATAAGAGGAGAGTTTGATTTTTTCAAAGACAACCAAAGGTTCATTGTTAAAAAAAATGGCGATGGTACTGTGGACTACATCATAAAGAATGTTAGAAATGTTGTTGAACGATAGAAAGCTTTCTTTTTGATGAAATCTGATGTATAATATTAATAAGCCTAGGATGTTTGTTGTCATTTGAAATTCAACCACTGAATTTGATTTGGAATTTCGAGTTTTATTATGGAAGTTATGCCTTACATAAGGACTTCTGAAGTAGTAAATAGATCATCCACCTGTTGAGGTGTGGTGTGAAATTTTATTGGTAACGGCATTCCGGGTAAACATGTTCTTATTTTATAAGAACATTTTTTTTGGATTGAGGAGAAGTTATGATACATCTTGAGGATATTTATGTTGATAAAAGTTTGAAAACACCTCTTTATCAACAAATAGTAAATAAAATTAAAAGTTTAATAGATGAAGGTGTAATCGAAGTTGAAGATAAATTACCACCTATTAGAAAGCTTGCCAATCATTTATCAGTAAACAATGTGACTGTAGTAACAGCATATCAAATGCTATCAGATGAAAAAATAACCTATAAAATAAGAGGTAGTGGGTCATATATAGCACCTAAATCTGATGAACTGATTGCTCAGATTGCTGAGTTTGATAATGCAGAGCATCAAGTCTACACCATGAAAGACAATCAAATGGAAGTTAGAGAAGCCAGTATAAATTTCGCAACTGCGACACCTAAGGCCAACTTATTCCCTGTGACAGACTTCAAGAAGGCCATTAACTTTGTGTTGGATCGTGATTTAGGTGAAGCCTTTGGTTATCAAGAAGCCAAAGGGTATTATTCTCTAAGAGAATCTATTGGGTCTTATCTTTCTCATCAGGATATAAAAACATCTCCTGAAAATATCCAGATTATTTCTGGAGCTCAACAAGGACTAGATATTGTTTCTAAATCGGTTCTTAATTACAATGATGTAGTTTTAGTAGAAGCGCCTACTTATTCTGGCGCCATTGCATCATTTAGATCAAGAGGGGTAAAGATTGTTCAGATTCCTATGCTTGCTGATGGTGTCAATATGAAGAAATTAGAGGAAATCATCAAAAGGTATAAACCTAAAATGATGTATACCATGATCAATTGTCAGAATCCAACAGGATACTCTTACAGTCATAAGAAAAAAGAAGAGCTTCTAGCATTAGCGAAAGCCTATAATATGTATATATTAGAAGATGATTATGTCGGTGAACTCATTTACTCTAAACAGAAAACAAGTGCTTTGAAGTCATTAGATGAAAATGACCAAGTAATTTATATTAAATCTTTTTCTAAGATTTTAATGCCAGGTTTGAGGCTTGGTTTTATGATTGTACCTGAAACCTTAAATCAAATTGTTTTAAATGCAAAACAAGCCACTGATATATCAACATCAGGACTAATTCAACGTGCATTTGATGTGTATTTAAGAGGCGGTAACTGGGAAAAACAATTGAAGCAGATGAAGAAGATTTACTTTAAACGCTACGAGCTTATGATTGAATCTTTGAATAAATATTTACCACGAAGCGTTCATTACTACGTGCCGAAAGGTGGTATACTCTTTTGGATTGAACTGCCAAAACAAATGGACAGTCGTTTATTCTTTGATCGTGTTAAACATAAGGATATAGCCTTTGTACCTGGAGATATGTTTTATTATGCTGATAGAAAAAGTCATGCTTTCAGACTTTCAATTGCAGCTGTACCTGTTGAGGAAATAGAAGAAGGAATAAAGATTCTATCTGAGTATTTGAATGAGTTCTTACAAGTTGATAATAAACGAAAGCTGCCGATACTATAAAAGACCATTAGCTAATGGTCTTTTGTTTGTTATTACTACTATTGTTGTTTTTATTGTTATTATTATTGTTTTTATTTTGGTTTTGATTTTCCTTAGTAGGTTCTTTCGTTTCTGGCTTAGCCTTTTTTTCTTTCTTCTCAGGATTGATATCGCAATTACCTCTAAAGATACCACCTTCTTCAATTGTGAAGCTTGATACT
>Ga0070724_10001575_pt1 | contig 13431 bp, 12 predicted proteins | sample tdDd001_FD_67278 | JGI IMG/M metagenome (GOLD analysis project Ga0070724, IMG submission 67278) | Marine sediment microbial communities from the Atlantic coast under amendment with organic carbon and nitrate - tdDd00.1 | ecosystem: Environmental > Aquatic > Marine > Coastal > Sediment | place...
CCTGCTTCCTGCGCTTTATCAACGGTTTGCTGCGCAAGATTATAACCATGCTCCATAAACTGAACTGACTCGCGGCTTCCTTGTTGCAATCGGGTGATCGTTGCTTGGATCTCCTCGGTAGAGACTTGAGTTCGGCTGGCAAGCGTTCGAACCTCGTCGGCGACAACCGCAAAACCGCGCCCCTGTTCACCCGCACGCGCCGCTTCAATCGCCGCGTTTAACGCCAGTAAGTTGGTTTGCTCTGAAATGTCTTTAATCACCTCTACCACACTCCCAATGTCTTCTGTGTGCTTATTGAGAGTATGCATAGACTCGGTGGATTTTTGCATCTCAGCGACAAGGTGCTCGATCATCTGAACACTTTGTTTGACGATTTCATCGCCTTTTTCCGCCGCACTGTCTGCGGTGTGGGAGAACTCCGCTGCCGACGCCGCGCTTTGAGCGACTTCATGAACGGTTGCGGTAAACTCGTGAATAGCAGTGGCAACCAGTTGAGTTTGCTGTTGCTGATCAAGCACATTTTGCTTAGTTTGAATCGCGACAGTCGAGTTTTCTTCTGCGGCTCGAGCCAGTTGAGATGTGGACTGGGTTGAAGAGCAAACAATCTGCGCAAAGTTTTTTACAATCTCATTCACATAACTCGCAATATGCGCGAATTCGTCATTGCCTCCAATACGGAGCCGTTTGGTGAGATCGCCTTCTGCGATATATTTCGACGCGGTTTCTAGCTGTGATACCGCCGAATCGATACGGCGAACAATCATAGTAGAGAGTGACATGATAACCAATAAACTGACCGTTAATGCGATGCCCACTGTCCAAATAAAATTATTGGTATCGCGCTGGGATTGATCGAAGTTTGCCTGTCCTTCCAAAGTTTGTAGATCCAAAAATGCAGTGGCTTCAACTTCGATGGGTTTGATCCTAGGGTTAATCGCCGTGAGTAAAATTCGGTTGGCTTTCATGTACTCACGCGCGCGCAGGGCCTGAATCGCGGGCTTAAAGCCCATGTCGGTGATCTTATCGACTTCTGATATAAGCTTATTCACTTGATCTCGCTCTTGTGAATTAAGCTCGGCTTGGCCAATATGAACATCGATGATGGTATGTAAACGCTGAAGGGTTTGCTCTGCCGCGGCAATGTGTTTATCTACCGCGTGATCGTGCATGGTTGAAAACGCATTTTCTGGGTCGTGCTGAAACGCGAGCAACAAAGCTGAGCGGGCACTACTAAGCTCGAGTAAAACTTGGCTGGCACGCATCGAGTGCTGCATGCCTTGGGTATAGAGATCTTCGATGGCGTTTGAAGAAGTCTCCATTGCGGCTAGCCCCTTATAGCCCAAAAAGCAAAACGACAACAATGTAATGGTAGCAATGATTTTTAACTGAACTTTGACCGACTGAAGCTTAGTAAAAAAACCTTTTTCGGCAACTGACGTAGAAGCCGGATTAGTGACCGTATCCATGATCACTCCTTATTTAGTTATTATGTCTAACTGTAAACTTAGGATAAAAAAATAAGGTTCGACCAGCATAAAGGTTGATCCAGATCAGTCGCGTTGCAATGACTACAGAACAGGATGTTTTTTGTGAGATTGATGCCGTTTTTATTAAAAAAATTCGCATAATAATCGCTAAGATTTTCCCGGCAAGCTGGATTTTTACCATGCCTGTCCCCATAACTTATTTTGCCTGTCCTGATAACGCGTATGTTGGGGGGCGGTGTTTATTAACCTTAAAAGTTGCTGACCAATTTGAGTCTTCATTTTTATAACAGCGAGAAGTAAGGTTAAGGAACAGTCATGACAACAACAATCTCTAATCAAGAGTTACGAGAAAATTTTGATCACTTCGATAAAGATAGTGATGGAAAAATCACCAAACAAGAGTTTCGCGCATTGTTAGAAGCACTCGGTGCGTTAACAGAAGATGACTCATGGAAGATTGGATTTAGGAGCGTCGATCTTGATGGAAATGGTGCAATCGACTTTGAAGAGTTTGCACTTTGGTATAACCAGCAATGAAGGTATAACGGCTTGATCAAAAAAGCGCGAAATTGATTCGCGCTTTCTAAAATTAGAGATTAATGTTACAAACTTTACATCATTGCGATATTTTGTAACATGTCGATGAGGTCTGATTCTGAAGTAGGCTCCCTGCCTAAATCGACTTCTGGTGAGGCGCCACCCTTTAGCATGTAAGCTTTTGTCCCGCAATGGTCATAGTGAAACCAGCGACCATTAACACAAACATCGGTATAGCAACGAGGATCTTGTTTTAACATATCTGAATCTCCTTTTACAGTATGTTTACAATCAAGGTAACTCAAAAAACACTGGATTAAAAATGATCTAGATCAACTAATTCATTATTTGGTTTTTGCACGTTAAAACGCGATACAGACTTACGGCACGAATCACAGCTATTGTCCGATTTATTAATACTGCCGCCGAAACTATCCATTCCCTCATTCTTGCCTATTATTAATAAAGGGGCAGAAGGAGAGAAGCATGATGGAATTACTGCTTTATGGGCTATTGACACTGTGCTTGGTATTGCTTGTGGCATGGCAGTATCGTGGGTCGAAAAAGGTAAGTGACGAAACCAACGCGCACTTTTTGGAGCAATTGCAACGCACAACGCCTGTGCGAGTGAAGCCAACCTTGTATCTTGTAGAGTCTTCGCCAGAAGACGAACCTTCGTTGTTCAAACATCGTTTCAAAGACTCAAACCGCAAAGCCAATAGTAATATTATTCGCCTAGTTTACAGTAGCCAAGAACCGGTACCGAAGCAGGCCAAAAAGTAAACAAAGAGAGAGGGGGTTCTCTCTCGAATTTTGAACTGCTTCAGATTTCGAGCCAGATGCGTACCTTTATAGAATACGTTTGGGTAAGATAGCGAAACGGTCGCTCATTGTGAGCATCTATAAAAGAGGTAGTGTTAAATGGAATGGGTATTTATCGCCTTTATTCTCACCGGGGCGGTGCTTTTACTTGTGATGCAGCGTTATGCCAAATTAAAGCCGAGTGGCCCGAACCTAAGTGTTGTCGAACCGCCGCAAATTGAACCTATCGTTTTACCCGACGCGTATAAAGTGAACCAAAAATTAAGCCATAGTGGCTCCACAATCCGAGTCGTAGACTGTGAAAGCCGCATGACTCGCAAGCTAAACGGCAAGTTGAAATAATTCTCGTACGACCAACGCCAACGCCGCCTTTCACTGTAAAGGCGGTTTTGTGCGCTACTCCACAGCTAGGGGCTGATTTTCAAATTAGCTCGCAAAATTAACACCTCAAACCTCTATTGATAATCAATTCAGTTGCATCAAAAATAACCGAGTGTTAGGTTGGATTTAACATTATTCCGATAGCGTAATAACGCCATGCTTGGCCTGTGTGAGCGTTGTTGCGCTATCGGTTTATGTCACTTCAAGTGTTCTCCTTTCAAACTAAATCCCCCTGCGCTTTCGGTCAGAAACCAGCTCGAGCTGCCTTAAATGTTGCAAGTTTAGCTTAATGTTGATTAGTTACTGCTCAATTAAGTGCCTGATATATGGAATAAAACTCACACTTTCTCAAATGTTCAACCGAGCCTTGAACAGTTATGGGAAGTGACGCATAGCAATAGTTGATAATTATAATAATCTGAGTGCCTATCCAAATAAGTTAATAACAATCAAGGAGCATAATGCATGCAACTTAGTCTTAAGAGAAAAATGGTTTTCTCTGTTATCGCGGCTATCGCGGTTACTGCAGCGGCGCTCGTTGTGGTGGGGTATCAGACATTCAAAACAGATAGCTGGCGAGCCATAGAAAGTGAGAGCCGAAATACGCTACAAGCTCATGCAAAGGGGATAGGGGATTGGTTCGAAGGAAAGCAACAATCATTAGCAGGTTTAAAAGACGAGATCGAAGCCAACCCTCAACTTGAGATTATCCCCCATCTAAGACAAACCTTACAATCTGGCGCTTTTGGCTTAAGTTATTACGGTAACGAGCAAGGTGAGATGTTTCGCCATGATCCTTCGCTAAATAAAGCCGGGTATGATCCGCGAGTACGAGGTTGGTACAAACAAGCTAAATCAGCAGGCAAAGCCATCACTACTGCTCCTTACGTGAGTGTGACGATGCAAACTTTGGTGGTTACATTGACAGAGCCTGTTCGCCAAAATGGCCAACTGATCGGTGTGGCGGCGTCTAATTTAGCGTTAGATAAGCTAATTGATGACGTATTGGCTATCGATGTTCCGGGTAACGGCCGAGCAATTTTGGTTAACAAGAAAGGCCAAATTGTAGCGCATGAGAATCAGGATCTGATCTTAAAACCGATCGAAGATATCGACTCAGAACTGGGTATCCAGCGTGTATTAGATGCCGTTAACTCAAATAAACCGTTTCATGCTCAGATCAATGGCCAAGATAAAGTATTGATGGCGGAAGGTATCGACAATACAGATTGGGTGTTGGTGATGATAATGGATAAAGCCGTACTCGAGCAGCCGCTAAACGACATGCTTTTAAACCAAAGTATGATCGCATTAATCATTTTGATCGCAATGGCTGCGGTTACGTCTTGGTTTGTGGCGCGTCAGTTAAACGAGCTTGGTCGTATTAGTGAAGCGCTTGCCGATATCGCAGAAGGTGACGGAGACTTAACACGTCGACTTGAAGTGCGCAGTAACGATGAAGTAGGTCAGCTGGCGGATAAGTTCAACCTGTTTGTTGGCCGTTTGCATACCATGGTGAAGAATGTGCGCGACGTGACCGTTGCGCTAAATCAAGGGGCGACCGAGTCGGCGGATGCGGCGAGCCAACGAAGCCAGCGGATCAGCCAGCAACAAGATGAAATCACAATGGTAGCAACCGCTGTAACAGAGATGGCTTCGGCCACCGCGGAGATTGCGAGTAATGCCGATAATACTGCAAAAAATGCCAACCAGTCGGTAGAACTAGGTGCCGAGGGCTATAAGCAGATGCAGCAAAGTCAGCAATCTATCCACCAATTGGCGGAAGAACTGACCAATGCCGTGGGGATCATTGGAGAACTGGAACAGCATGGGCAAGAGATCTCAACCATTCTCTCAACCATTAGTGGTATAGCAGAGCAGACTAACTTGCTGGCCTTAAACGCGGCGATAGAAGCGGCGAGGGCGGGTGAACAAGGACGTGGGTTTGCCGTTGTTGCCGATGAAGTTCGTGTGCTTTCTCAGCGAACCCATTCATCGACTGAAGAGATTCAATCTAAGATCTCTGGCTTACAAAAAGCCACGGCTAGTGCGGTAAGCGTGATGACAGAAAGTCACAAGTTAGTCGAAACCAGTGTAGAAGATGTCAACCAAACAGGCGATAGCTTGAATGCAATCAGTGAAGCCATTCAAATGATCAGCGACATGGCCACTCAGATAGCCTCTGCAGCAGAAGAGCAATCGCTTGTAACCGCAGACATAAATGGTAATACCGAATCGGTAAGGGAAGTGAGCGATCATCTATCGCACGACGCTCATTACGCGGTACAACAATCGCAAAAACTGCATAGTTTAGCAGGGGAGTTAGAGCAAGAAGTGAAACGATTTAAGCTCTAGCAAGGCATCCGCGCAATTAACGAAACCAACTCTCCCCCTTGGTCGGGGGAGAGTTTTTTTATTTAGCCAACTTATCCCAAAGCCCTTGGTTCAAATCGTAGTGCTTTGTCCAATTTAGATCTGAGCGAGCGTCTAAATACAATTGCACGCCATTAAACTTGGCAAAGGCACCAACGCCGCCAAGGTGTTGGAAATCGTCAAAAAAGTCGTCTTCTCGCTCTGCTAACTGAGCCAAGTTAGTCACCACATTATTGAGTAGCCAACAGATGGCGTCTGGCTCGGCGGTGATCCCCGACAATGAAATGGCTTGAACCTCACCGGGCTCGAAATCTTGTTCTTTGTCATCAATTAGCAAGCTATTCGCTTCTGCTTGCTCAAGCTCTTGCAGTTCAATTTCTGCAACAATGGCGGTGCGGCGAGCGTTCGATACCCTAGGGTTAAGCCTTGCAATTCGAAGGGCATAGCTAAAACGGTCACAGCCAACCACATCGACTAACTGCTCAAGTAACGCCTTATCGAGCGTTAAGGCATCCACGTAGTGGTCAATACAGGCCTGCAGGCTCAAAAACGACATCCCATCGAACTCAAAGCTAGAGGTTTCGTCGTAAATCTCCATCGGAATACCATCAAGAGAGAGCGGCCAGCCTTTATAATCAATCCGCGCTTTGGCGATTTCATACATTTCCCATGCACTGCGCCGAAAACCTTCCAGCGCCGCACCGGTAAACTCGGACTCTTCGAGCTCTTGCTTGGTCCAATTGATGCCAATTCCAAGGGCTTTGGCGTACTTTTTTAATAAGCCATGCTTAACCCCATCGCGTAAATGCAAAACAGAGCTTGCATCATAACTTGCACTAATTGCGACGCACTCTTCGCATGCTGGCACCTCGAGCGGCGCGTGCTCAATCCGTTTGCGGCTGTTCTTTCTAGGAAACGACGCATAAACATGACTAGGCTCGCCACAAAACCAACAAGTGTGACGCTGCGAAAAGGGGATATCAATACATTGAAAAGAAGCCATAAACCCAAGAACTACCAGCAAATAAAGTGGCGCCAAGCATAGCCCACCACCCCCACATCAAGCAACCATAACTAAAAGGACAGGCAACACAACTAAAAGGACAGGCAAGCCAAAACCCAGTACAATGGCGCGTCATTCACCGTTTGCATGCAGTATGAAAAACCAACTTCAATACGTTCAAGGTTATCCTGAAAACATCCTCAGCCAAATATCTACGCTTATCGAGCAGAACAAACTCGGCGCGTGGTTAAAGCAGCGCTATCCGCAAAATCACACCGTTACTTCTGATAAAGCGTTATTTGAGTACACAATGGCGATCAAAAATCGTTATTTGAAGAAGTCGTCTCCGCTGAGTAAAGTGGTGTACGACAAAAAGATCCACATGGTGAACAACGCCCTCGGCCTGCACAGCTTTGTTTCGCGGGTACATGGCAATAAACTCAAAGCAAAGAATGAAATCCGCATCGCGACCATGTTTAAAAATGCGCCCGAGCCACTGCTTCGAATGCTGGTGGTGCACGAGTTGGCGCATCTTAAAGAAAAAGATCACAACAAAGCGTTTTATCAGCTCTGTTGCCATATGGAGCCGGATTACCACCAGCTCGAACTCGATGCGCGTTTGTATTTAACCCATTTAGAGTTGCCGAGCAAAGCCTAAGCAGCTTTGCACCACCGACTCCACCAGCGGCGTACGCTGGGTAGCGATGACCAAACCAATCGACTGGCTAAAGCGAAAGTCGGTAATGGGTTTTAATACCAGCCCATCGGCTTGTTGGATCTCTTGCCAGTTTGGCACAAGCGCGGCGCCAACCCCCGCGCTAACCAGCGGCCACGCGTAATCAATGGTGCGAATATTGGCTCTATGGGTAAACAGCACGCCTTGCTGGTTCATTTTCTCTTTCAACTGGGCAAGCGCGCTGCAAGGCTCGCGGTTAATAAAGCCCACGCCTTCCAAATCGCTGATACCAATTACCGCTTGGGTTGCGAGCGGCCAATGGCTTGGGATCGCGAGTTGGTAATCGTCTTGCCATATTGGAATAAACTTATCGCTAGCACTTGGCTGGGTTATCGCCATGATCTTGGCATCGCACGGCTCTTCTGGGTCGACCAGAGTGAGCTCTAGTTGATCGATATCTTTACTAAGCTGGCGCAGCAGTTGGCTCATTCTCACCGCCCCCATAGAGCGCATGATCCCAAGCCGAAGCGGGGTAGAAGTGGGTGAGTCGTGAAACAGGTTTAAAATCGACTTCTCCTGCTCGGCCATCGCTTTGGCCTTAGGATAAAGCTTGTCGGCCGCCGGGGTAGGGAGCACCCCCCGAGCATGACGCACAAACAGCGGTGTGTTTAACGATGCCTCTAAACTTTGGATCGCGGTAGTAATAGAAGGTTGAGAGACAAAACAGCGCTTGGCCGCACCACTCACACTCCCTTGCTCATACACCTGTAAAAAATACTTAATCGCCCGAAGTTCCATTGCCTGTCCTCATAATCCCATTTACCTTGCCTCACGCCTCACGCCTCACGCCTCACGCCTCACGCCTCACGCCTCACGCCTCACGCCAGCTATACCCAAACCCTCTACACCTTAACCAAAGTCATAGTTAAAACCTATATGTAACATAAAAATAACATATTTCTCATTAACCCGCAGGATAGATATGGTTATTAGCGACCCAATACATTGTTTAGTGACAGGAAGAAGCTATGAACCACCTCGACAAAACGCGGCTAAAACTACAAGACATCACCGAGCCGAATCAGGCTTCGAAGGTGCATTTAGTGGTAACAAAAACCGATGTAGCGCAAATGTGCCGCCGCTATGGTTACAGTGAAGAGACGCTCAACATTATTGATCGTGAAAACCTATTGCCAGCAGGGGCGCTTAGCCGGTTGCACGCTTCTTACCCTCAGCATTCCGGTTTTTTAGAAACAAGGTCCTTCATCTTTACTGAAAAAGAGCACTACACTGGCCTATCGGGTTTTCGAGAGGTGTGTGATGTTTTAAAGCGACAAGGCATTGAGATAACCCATATTGCCGAGCGCGAGCTGTTTGTTGAGGTTTACCGCTTTCTTGCGACCCGCCACACCTTAAACAGCATCAACTGGGACAACTACCAAAACGACTCCGTGTTTCAACTGGTCTTCCCCCAGCCAGGTATGATCGCCGAAGATGCGACGAAAGCGTATCTTGCAACAGAAGATCCCGCTAAGCGCACCCAAGTTGCAATGGATTACATGGCAAGAACCAACCCGCACGATGGTAACCAACAGCTAAATAAACCTTGGTTTAAAAACGAGCAGGGCGAGCTAGAAATTCTCGACGGCAGCCAACACAAATACCCCCAATGCCAGTTGGTGTTTGATAAAACCACCCAAAACTGTTTTTCCTTTTGCACCTACTGTTTTCGTCATGCACAAGTGCGTGGCGACGAAGACATGTTCATCCAAAAAGACATTCAACAACTGCACGAGTACCTTCGCCGCCACAAAGAAGTGACCGACATCTTAATAACCGGTGGCGATGGCGGTTACATGCCGGTGAGCAGGCTAAAACAATATGTAAAACCGCTCATCGAAGACCCAAGCTTGCTGCATGTAAAAAATGTTAGGTTGGCGACCCGGGCATTAACCTTCCAACCTGAGTTGGTGTTAAGCGAGAAATACCAAGCCATGCTCGAGTTATTTGATGAACTGCGCGACAACGGCATTCAACTGGCGTGGATGGCGCATTTCTCGACCCCGCGCGAGCTATTAAACCCAAGCACCATCGCTGCTATCCGCCGGTTACAAAATCACGGAGTTAACATTCGCAGCCAAAGCCCAATCATGCACCACATTAGCCTTTATACCCATCAAAATGGCAGCGTAGACATCGACCGCTCGGCGCAAAACTGGATAGATCTCGCCACCATTCTTGGCATGCTTTGTATCGGCTTCCACTCGATGTATTGCGCCCGCCCAACGGGAGAGCACCATTATTACACCGCACCGCTTGCCGACATTGAAAAGATCTTCAATAAGATCTATCGCTCCCTCGCTTCAATCAATCGCCCATCAAGACACATCTCGATGACCATCTCGGCGGGCAAGTTAGCCATTCTAGGCACTTCTATTGTCGGTGGCGAAAAGTGTTTTGCGCTGCAATTTACCGAAGCGCGCAACATGGAATGGATGGATCGCGTATTCCTTGCCAAATACGACTCCAACATCAACAAAATCGACCTATTGAAACCGTATGACAGCGACAAATTCTTCTTCGAAGAGGAACTAAAACAGATAGAAACCGAGCTAGAAACGGCGTTGATGGCGCACTTGTAAGAGCAGGCGTTAGGCTGAAGGCATAAGGCGAGATGGCTGCTGTGCTTAACGGGACAGGCAAGAAAAGAGCGGGAAAAGATAGCTAGAAGATAGGAGGCGGAAGGTGTTTGAGCTCCGCTTTTGTTAACAGGACAGGCAAGGTTAGCTAAAAGGACAGGCAACAATGATTAATAAACGGGTGGCCGATGTACACGACGCGGTAAAAGACATCTTCGATGGGGCGACCGTGATGGTGGGGGGCTTTGGTGAAGCGGGAAGCCCGATTGAACTGCTACATGCGCTTATTGACCACGGCGCACGGGATTTAACGGTGGTGAACAACAACACCGGTAGCGGTCATGTTGGGCTTGCGGCGCTGATTGAAAACAAGCAGGTGAGAAAAATGATCTGCTCGTTTCCACGCACCGCCAATTCGACTGTGTTTCCAGATCTGTATCGCGCGGGGGAAATCGAGCTTGAATTGGTCCCCCAAGGGACGCTCGCAGAGCGCATCCGTGCGGGTGGGGCGGGCATTCCCGCTTTTTATACCGCGACATCGGTCAACACCCCGCTGGCAGAAGGCAAAGAGCTACGCAGCTTTGGCGACAGACAATTTGTTTTAGAAATGGGGCTCACCGCCGACTTCGCTCTGCTTAAATCTCAGCAAGCTGACCGTCACGGCAACCTCACTTACAACAAAACCGCGCGTAACTTCGCCCCGATTATGGCCATGGCCGCTGCCACCACCATAGTGCAAACCAGCCAATACCTTGAAGCCGGCCAAATCGACCCCGAGCACGTTATTACGCCCGGCCTGTTTGTTAACCGAATCGTCTACATTCCAAGCCCAGCGCACGAATCAGAATTGGTGGCCGCTAATAGGAGTTATCCATGATGGAAAACAACACCGCCCAGCACCCTAGCAAACAGATAGGTTGGACACGCGAACAAATGGCCAAGCGCGCCGCGCAAGATATCCCTGATGGTGCCTACGTGAACCTTGGCATTGGCATGCCCGAGCTTATCGTTAAACACATCCCCGAAGGGCGCGAGGTGATTTACCACACCGAAAATGGCCTGTTAGGCATGGGCGATAGCCCGGCGCCAAGCGAGATTGACCCCGAGCTCATTAACGCGGGCAAAAAGCCAGTCACCGCCATTGCAGGCGCGGCCTATTTCCATCACGCCGACAGTTTTGCCATGATCCGTGGCGGGCATATCGACATCTGCGTATTGGGGGCAATGCAAGTATCGCAAAGTGGCGACTTAGCCAACTGGTCGACGGGCGAAGCCGGCGCGATCCCCGCGGTTGGCGGCGCGATGGATTTAGTGGCAGGGGTAAAACGCATCTTTGTTCTCACCCAGCACACCACCAAACAAGGCCAAGCCAAAATCGTTCACCAATGCAGTTACCCCCTAACGGGCCAAGGCGTCGTGGCGAGAATATACACCGATCTGGCGGTAATAAAGAAAACCGGTGATGGCTTAGAAGTGGTAGAGCTCGCCCCCGGCGTTAGCCCGCAATACCTTATCGAGCATACCGAGTGTGAACTGATTTTCCCTAAAGGGAGCGCCTAACATGACCGCCAAATTAAAAGGACAGGCAAACCAAACCTTAAGCCGCCAAGCGCAGTTATACCAACGCGCCCAACAAGTAATGCCAGGCGGCTGCAGCCGAAATACCATTTTGCGCGAGCCACACCCCATTTATGCAAAATCAGCCTCGGGCTGTTACATCCAAGATATCGACGGCAACCGGTACATCGACTTTGCCAATAACATGGCCGCGTTGATCCACGGCCACGCGCACCCGGTGATCACCGAAGCCGTCAGCGCCCAACTTCGCAAAGGCAGCGCCTTTACCTTTGCTACTGAAGTCGAAATTGAATTCGCCGAGCACCTTTGTAGCCGCAGCTACTCATTAGAAAACCTGCGTTTTGTTAATTCAGGCACCGAAGCGGTCATGAGCGCCATCAAAGCTGCGCGCGCCTACACCGGCAAAAGCAAAATTGCCAAAGTGGAAGGGGCCTATCACGGCCTGTATGATTACGCCGAAGTGAGCCAAACCGCAAACCCAAGTAACTGGGGCGGCAGCGATAACCCACACAGCATCGCTGTTGCCCACGGTACACCAAGAGGTGTACTAAGCGATGTCATTGTGATCCCGTTTAATGATCCCGCCCGCGCCATACAGATCCTCGACCGACACGCAAGCGACATCGCCGGCGTGCTGGTTGACCCGCTTCCTCACCGAGTTGGGCTCATCCCCGCCAGCGAGCCATTTATTCAAGCCCTGCGCGACTGGACGACAAAAAATGCCAGCCTGCTGATGTTTGATGAAGTGATCACCTTTCGCACCGAATATGGCGGCGCCCAAACCCGCTATGGCGTAAAGCCAGATTTAACCGCCATGGGGAAAATGATCGGCGGCGGCTTCCCCGTTGGCGCCATCGCCGGCAATAAATCGGTGATGCAGGTGATGAACCCGCTTAACGATGCGGTCTTGTTTCCCCATTCTGGCACCTTTTCGGCCAACCCCATCACCATGACGGCCGGCCTCACCGCGATGCGCCTTTTTGACCGCCACGCCGTCGCGCAACTTAACGCCTTAACTGCTACGTTAAAAGAGCAGCTAAACCAAGCTATCGCAATTTCGGGTGTGCCAGCCTGCGTGACGGGCGAAGGCTCGATGTTTCGCGTTCACTTAAAACCGCAGGTGCCAAACAACTATCGCGATACCTATACCACAGGTGAAGAGAACGCTCGGCGAACCGCATTGCTCGATCACTTTTTTGCCAACGGTATCGCCCTTATTAACACCTGCTCGGGCACGCTCTCGACCGCTCATGGCCAAAAAGAGATCGACCGTTTCAGCGAAGTCCTATTAAGCGGATTAAGAAAGCTCGCCCAATAAGGGTGGCGTGAAAAAGCGCAATAAAGACAAAACTAAGGACAGACAATGAACAAAGTATACGTGTGCGACGCCATTCGAACCCCAATTGGAAGATATGGCGGGGCACTGGCCAATGTGCGCACCGATGATTTGGCCGCCATGCCGCTTAAAGCCTTAATGGCCCGTCAGCCAAATGTTGATTGGGTAAAAGTCGACGATGTGATCATGGGCTGCGCCAACCAAGCGGGGGAAGACAACCGCAACATCGCTCGCATGGCCTTGCTTCTTGCGGGGATGCCCCTTAGTGTGCCGGGCGTCACCGTTAACCGCTTATGCGGCTCGGGTCTAAATGCGGTTGGCGACGGCATGCGCGCCATTATGACCGGAGAAGCCGAGCTCATTATTGCTGCCGGGGTCGAAGGCATGTCTCGCGCCCCTTATGTCACGGGTAAACCCACCCAAGCCTTCGACCGCAGCCAACAAACCTTCGACACCACCATGGGCTGGCGATTTGTAAACCCGCAACTAGAACAAGACTACGGCGTAGAAACCATGCCCCAAACCGCGGAAAACCTCGCCCGTCACCATAACATTAGCCGCCAAGATCAAGACTACTTTGCCCTAAACAGCCAACACAA
>Ga0070724_10001577_pt1 | contig 13396 bp, 13 predicted proteins | sample tdDd001_FD_67278 | JGI IMG/M metagenome (GOLD analysis project Ga0070724, IMG submission 67278) | Marine sediment microbial communities from the Atlantic coast under amendment with organic carbon and nitrate - tdDd00.1 | ecosystem: Environmental > Aquatic > Marine > Coastal > Sediment | place...
TTATCTATTCTTTTCTATTCATTTAAGTTTCATACTTATTTGGGTTTTTGTGGGAAGGTACTCCAGTAGAAGTTGCTGTTGAAGCATAATCTATTAGTATTCTAATTTCGTAGAAAAAAGGTAGAAGCTTAGGCTTCTACCTTTTTTTATATCTTTATTTTAAAATACCTTTTTGTAAATCCTCTTTTAGGTATTTGTTCATCCAATAAGCTACTGTTTTAAATGAAGCATTTTTATTTCCATCTTCATTTTCTAAATTGTTTTTATACTTAGTTTTAAATCCTAAGTGATATACACTATCTGCTAATCTATTGATTAAATTTCTATTATCTACTATAGTTCTTGCTCCATCGTTTTGAATTAGATGAAAACCTGTTTCAACACCATCTTCATCATCACCATGAAGCTGGGCCCATTTTTGTTCATAGTTTTCTACTAAATAAACATTCATAGCTCTAACCTCATCTGCACTTATATAATTATCTTGTGCTGCACCTGTTTGTTTAATAGCTTTAATGATTAATTCATTCATACCATTTGAAGCCTTTGCACCTTCTCTAATATCATCCATAGATACTCTAAGAAGTAAGCCCTCATCATTATAGATAGCTGGAATTATCATATCAAAAGAAGTTCCAGTAGTTCCAACAACTTCTTCATATGATTCATTAGCTAATTTACCAGCTTTTAAATCATCTTTTAAAATTGTATCTAACCACCAAGCAACTTTTTCAAATCTTTTATTTTTATTTCCATCTTCATTTAATAATCTTGATTTATTATCTGTATAAAAACCTAAGTGATAAATACCATCTGCAATAGAGTTCACAACATTATCAGCAAACATTCTTGATGTTGCACCGTCATTTTGAATTAGATGAAAACCTGTTTCTTCATCATTTTCATCATCTCCATGAAATTGGGCCCATTTTTCTTTATGGTTTGCAACTAAGTAATTATTGATTTGTCTAATATCTGCTGTTGTAAGTATTTCGTCATTTCCTAAGCCCTCTTCTTTTATTGCTTCTATAATTAACTTATTCATTTCATCAGAAGCGACTAATCCATCTCTTATATCATTTGTAGCTACTTTTCTTTGAAGACCTTTATCTACTTTAATAAGTTCTAACATCTCATCAAGCTTTGTATTTGTAGTTCCTTTAAACTCTTCATACTCTTTATTATATAAAGTCCCTGTTTTAATATCTTCTTCCATAATTTGAGATAGCCACGTTCCTACTTCTGTTAAAGATATACTTTTTTGACCATTATATTTTGAAAGTCTATGTTTGTTATAACTTACAAAGCCTAAATCATAAATTCTTGCCCAAAGATGATTTACAGCGTTTCTATTTAATACAACTGTTCTTGCACCTTTTCTTTCAATTGCATAGTATCCAGAGTTAGCCTCTTTTTCACCTCTTAATTCATACCATTCATTTAAATGGTTATTAGATAAATATCTATTTATCTCTCTTACATCTGCAATTGATAAATCACCATCATTTACTAAACCTTCGTTTATAATTGCTTCTTTTATTAAAAGATTCATTTTATCAATTGAATCTAAAGCAGTTTGAATTGAAGTTGAATCAACTCTTTTATTTAGATTTTTATCCTCTTGTACTATCTGCTTTATTTGAGATAAACCACTTGACTGGATTATCTCATTTGCTGATAAAGAACTACTTCCTAAAAGCATACATGCTGTTAATGCCGATTTTGCGATTATTGATTTATAACTATACATAACTTTCCCCTGTATTTTATGATATATGTTAAATCAAATAAAATTTGTAAAGTGAAGTGCATTATGATGTGTAATGAATGAAAGATTCATTTGGCAACCCGACTATCTACTAGAGACTCGTGGCTTTCCGTCCTTACCTCGCGATAAGTTTGGCACAACAAACAAATTATTATTTAAAAGACTATGAGCTTAAAACCCTTAATATAACCATTTTATATGAAGTTATTTTAATTATTTCTTAAACAAAAGACACTTTATAATTATATTTTAAACTCTATATCTATAATATATATTTCAAATTGAAATATTTTAAAGTACTTTCTAAAAAACTTGTTAGTATACAAAAAATAAAAGGATTAAAATGTATTTTGATAATCATGAAGATTTAAAACTTTCTTGTCCTAGATGTAAAAGTGAAAACATATTTGTTGGAGAAAGTTTAGATATTAAGCCTGATGATGAGATTAGATGTAATGATTGTAGTTACTCACATATTGCTCATGAATTTCAAAATAAATGGGAATCAGAAAACAATAAAGAAAATTAAAAAAATTATAATTTTATAATAAATGATACCATTTTAATATGTTTGGTAAATATACTTATACATATATAGAAAATAAGGCAATATCATGAAGATACTAGCAGAAATTGAAAAAGAACTATCTAGGATTTCAACATTCTTTTTCTATTTAGATAAAAGCACACTACAAATAAAACTAAATCGTGAATTTGATAGTGCTAGTGCACTAGTTGTAAAAGAACTTATAGAGATTTATTCAATATTAGAAAACTTAGATATACAATACAATATAGAAAAAGATTATTTAATACAATTAAAGATTAATAGTTAATTATTGGTTAATAAACTATTAGATTATCATTAATGCATATACTTTATAATTTTTACATAGTTTGAAAAGGAAGCGCGAACCTTTTCTTATGATTTTAAATTAGAATTTTTTATTCGTTCTCCAAAATGAAAAAATGGCTCCTTCTTGGAGCCTTTTTTATTTTATAGGTAAGGTAATTGTAAACTCCAAACCTTTATAAACATTTTCTTTTACATTAAACTCACTGTTTTTTGCAGTAATAGTTCCATTCATATGTTTTTCAATCATCTCTTTACACATATATAAACCAATTCCCGTACCGTGCGATTTATGTTTAGTTGTAAAATAAGGCTCAAAAACTCTATTTATCACCTCATCTTTTGCACCACCTGCTGAGTCATTAATTTTTATTACTGCACTGTTTTTATCTTTAAAAACTTCTATATTGATATATCTTTCTTTACACTCTTCTTTTTCTAGTTCATCTATTGCATTATTAAATATATTCATTAAGATTTGGATTAGTTCATTTTCCAAAGTATATAGTTCTATGTTTTCATCAATATTATATATAACCTCTACAAATTTATTGTTAAGTAATACCTCTATTAATTTTATAGTACTATGAATTGTATTACTCAAATTAAATTTATGCTCATCATTCTCTGATTTAAAATAGTTTCTAAAATCATCTATAGTTCTTGATAAATGTTGAGCATTATTATTTATAGCTTTTAGTGCATTTATCTCCATTTCATCACTTGATATACCTAACTCTTTTTTTAGACTTATTCCAGTTGCTGAAGTAGATATAATACTTAATGGTTGTCTCCACTGATGAGCAATATTCTCAAGCATTTCACCCATCATTGCTTGTTTTGTTTTATGCATAAGAAGCTCTTGTTGTTTCTTCTGCTTCAATAAATTCTCTTGTATTTTTAATTCATTGTTATATTTTTCAATCGCAATACCTGCCAAACTAGCCCTATCTTCAATAATATACAAATCAAGTGCAGTTGGCTTTTTTGTAGTAGAATAATACATTGCAAAAGTACCTAAAACCTCTCCTTTTGAAGAGATAATAGGTTGAGACCAACAAGCATATAAGTTGGCTTTTTTTGCAAGATTTTTTGCTAAAACCCAATTTTCGTGATTTTGTGTATCTTCTACAATTACTCTTTCTTTTAAATATGCAGCAGCACCACATGAGCCTACTTTTTTACCTATTTTCATACCATTTATTTTTGATGTAAAGAATTCAGGAATACTTGGTGCAGCAGCAGAGTATAATTGCTCACCACTCTCATCTAAAAGAAGAATTGAACACATCATATTTGAATTTATTTTTTCTGCTGAATTAATAATACTATTTAAAATGTCATATAATTTTTCATCATCTGCAATTTGTTTTAATATTTTTTTATTTTCTTCATATAGGTTTGTAAGTTTTTTCTCTCTTGTTATATCTTTTCTAATATTTACAATATACTCTAATTGTTCATTATTATATTTTTCTTTCTTTTTTAATTTGAAATAGTAAATATTTGAATTTATTATAGTTTTTTCATGATAATAATTTTTATTTTTCTCTATAAGGTGATAGTTTTTACTTAATAAAAAACTATGTTCATTTAAACCTATAATTGAACTTTTTTCTACTTGAAAAAAAGTACAAAAAGAGTCATTACAATTAATGATTACTCCATCATTATCAGTAACTGAGATTAGATCATCTAATAAATTATATATATCAATGTTCATCAAACAACCTTAAATTTTTTTAGTCTATTTTAGTTAATTTTATATATTTTGTAAAGTAAAAAATAATTTATATATATCTATTTATAGTTATACTACTTATTGTAATATTTACTATAAAAAAGAAGTTTTAAGAAGTAGAAATAGTCATCTTACAATGGGACAGCTCCCATTGTTTATAAATGACAATTAGTGCTTAATGAATGAACAACAGTAGTCAACTAAACTATGCACTCTTAATTTGAATTTTGAGTTAGCTGGAATTTCAAAAGTAGCTGGACCATTATACTCTACCCAATCCTCTGCTGGTAATCTAACTTCTAATTTACCTCTTTGAATATCCATAATCTCTGCATGAACTGTATTTAATTCATATTCACCTGGTAACATGATTCCTAAAGTTTTTCTAGAACCATCTTCAAACTCAATACTTCTACTCGTAATATTTCCGTCAAAAAGTACGTTTGCTGCTTTTGCAATAGAAACATTATTAAATTCTGCCATTTACATTTTCCTTACATTATTATTTTAATTATAATATCATATCTAATATATATTTTAATTGAATCTATAATAATTCACTACTGAAGCAAAGAAGTAGTTCAATTTTGTTATAATCCCTCATATTTTTATAAGGGCTAAATCATGAGCGTACAAAACCAATTAGAAAAACTTATTAAAGAAGATGTTCTAGTAGAAATTGAAGACTATATTGATGAACTATTTGAAATTATTGCTTCAAAAAAAGAAGATGAAAGAACAAAAGAAGAACTAGCAAACATGCAAGAAATGAGAGATGATTTTAATGCAATGATTGAAGATATCCAATCTGGTGATATGACAGATGAAGAAGCGCAAGAGATTATTGAAGAAATTAATGAAATGAGAGCTGAGGACTAATAGAACTTGCAAGGTTATATTATTGATATAAAACCTGTAAAAGATGAAGATCTAATTGTATGCATATTAACAGAAACTAAAGTTATTACTGCATACAGGTTCTACGGAGCTAGACACTCAAACATAAATATAGGGTATAAAATTGATTTTGAATTAGAAGTTACAAGATCAGATATACCTAGACTAAGAGATGTAATACAACTTGGATTTGAATGGATTTTAGACTATGAAAAGATGTATTGCTGGCAAAGATATATAAAACTTTTTTATCCCCACTTAAAAGAGTTAGAAGAAGTTGATGCTTATTACTTCTACAGCCTAGAACACCTAAGTCATGTAATGATAAAACAAAATGCACTAAGAGCTATTTGTGAATCATATATTTTATTACTAGAACACGAAGGAAGACTTCATACAGACTATGAATGTCTACTTTGTGAAAATACAATTACTGAAGATATTTCACTTGTTAGAAGTTTTTTACCTGTACATGCAAAATGTACTTATAGTAAAAAGTTTGAACTTTATAAAATAAAAGAGTTATTTGAGGATAAAAGCTTAATAAATCTAAGCGATGAAGAGGTTGAATACCTTTGGAACATAATACTTCAAGGTTTATAAGTTAAAAAATTATATAATTTATCCACTTTTATAGTGGAGATGCGCAATGTTTATTTTTGAAGAGAATGACGCTAGTAACTATCTTGATATGGAAAATGAAGATTTAGTAGTTACGAACCTATTGCATAAATATAATATTTCTATTTCTGCAAAAAACTCCTTTTTATATAATCTAAATGACGATTATCAAGCACTTATTGATTTTATTATTGAATTATATTTAGAAGAAGATTTAATCCCTTCTGATATAAAGTTTGAATTACAAAACAATGCAAGTTTCAAATCATACTTATTAACAGTTATAAACAATAAAATGAGCAATATTTTATGTGATAACTCTACTATTGTATTTAAAGAGATAGTTACTGTTGTAAACTTACTTTCATTTGGAGAAAATTATAAAATATTTGAAAACTATAATTTTTACAATTTAGAAAACCTAGCTAATCTTTTTAGAGATTATGAGAAAAACCTAATTGAATTAAAAGAAAAAAACAGTGAGAACTTTACAGTTACATTTAATCACTATGTTTTATTGATTGAAGTAATTAATGAACTTTGTACAATCAACTCTACGGATGTTTTAAGAAAGAAAACAATTAATCCTTTAATAGAAACAATAAGTGAAACTATAAATATTGCTAAATTTAATTTACCACTTAAAGAATCACAAATTAATACTCTAAATAATATTTTAGGGAAACTTCTATTTTACTACTCTCATATTCCATATATCAATACAGAAGGCAAAGATGCTCAGTATTTGATAGATGAGTTTTCATTTAATTATGAAAAGCTTTGTGATGGATATAGTTTATCTAAAAATACAAATTTTGCTGATGATAAAAACAGTGAACAATACTATAAAATATTTTTAAACTCATCAACTACACTGATATCTACTTTATTATATAAATTAGAAAATATCTATAAAGAAGAAGAGTACAAAGATATTAAAAACTTCAATTCTATTATTGAGTTATACAATGAAATGATTGAACATTGTGATGAAGTATCATTTACTAATTTAAATGAATTAAAAAGACACTTCTTAGATAACTATACATATATTTATGAAGATAATACAAGTGCAAAGAACTATACACAAATTATCGATAACTTTTTAGGAGATAAAGCGTTTAATAGTTCTAACATGCAAATTCTTCACTCAATAATTTTATTTAGTAATAATATTGATGAAGAGAGACTTATAAATGTTCTTCAAATCTTATTGTCTATTGAAAAATATGAAAATGACTACCATGAGTTTTATAAGCTAAACCTTTGTGATATCATTATAAATAAACTTACTAAGCTAAATAGTAATATCATCAAAAAGAAGCTAAATCAAGAGATAATTACATATATTGAAACAAATAAAATTGCATCACACTTAATGTCAATTTACTCAAAAATCTATCTTTCTTTATCTCTGTATTACTCATACTATTTTGATGCAAAATCAAATGAGTTTACTAAATACTATTATTATAAATATTTAAGCATCAATGGTAATAGCCTTTTAGAAAATGAGTATAAATCTATTAACTATGAGATTCTTTTAAATCTAGGAAAAAGATCTATAAAAGAGATGGAATTAAAAGATATTGATATTACAAATGATAAATATTTTGAGATTGGTTCAAACCTTATTTCAAACTATGCTGAACAGTTTGAGATTACTACAAAATATAACATCAATCAAAAACTATCAAATATAGTCACAGATATCTTTACGAATGAAGGATTAGATAATGATGCTTTAAATCATCATATTGAAAGCTTCATATCAAAAGATATTTTTCATGGTTTAACATTTGTTAGTATTGAAGGATTATGTGAACACAAATGTAGATTAACAGATATAGGTTATGATAAACTGGAAATACCGCTTATGGAAGGTTATACATTAAGAATGGCCTACTCAAGAGTATATAAACATATATTTAATGACATCTATGAAAAAAATATCGATTATATTAAACAAAACATCATAAATATAATCATTAGTTACCTAAAGAGTATTCCAATCTATTTTGATTCTACCACAAGGTTAAGCAATCTAGAGAAACTACAAACTACACTTAGAAATGATGAAAACTTTGAAGAGTTAGTTTTTGTAGAGTTATATTTTGAGAATTTAATAGATTTAAACAATAAGTATACATATGCAAATGCAAATAAAATATTTAGAGCCTTTGCTCAAAATGTAAATAATATCTGTCCTTCATATAGATTATCAGGTCCTAGACTTGGAATGATTATTGAAAAAAATATGGATTATAAAGAGATTATTGAAAAGATTAAAAAGATTCAAATCCAATATAAAGAGAATATTATAATACCTGAATTAGCAGTTGCAGTATCATGGGGAAATAGTCTGAATATTTTAGAGAAATCAGAACACTCTATGATAAATGCTCTAAATAGTGTTCAAAGGTATAATGAGTTTAAGTAATTAAGATTAAAAATCTTAATTACTCATCTAATAGTCTGTCTTGAAGTGTTTCTATAGCTTTTTCTAATGATTTTACGTGTAATCCATATTTTGTAGCTTTTGCAATTGCTTTTTCTACATTTTCATCACTTAATGGATTACTTACGTTACAAGCTGTTTTAATTACATCTAATACTTGTGCTTTTTGTTTATATGCATCTTCACATTTTTCTACATTATCAACAAACTCAATCATATTTACAAGATTATCACTTAATTTCCAGTGTCTGAAAATCTTAGCTGTAATCTCAGAACTTGACATTCCAGTTAACTCTTTTTCAACTTCTGTCATCTCTTCACCATCAGCAATCTTTTGCTTAAATAGTTCAGTCTTCTTCTCAGAAACAATAATGTCTGCCAAGATAAACTTCCCTGCTTCTTGAAGTAATGCTGGTAATAAAAGTTCTTCTTTTAAATCATAATCAAACTTAGCTACCCATAGGTGTGCTAATGTAGATGACAAGTTAGATGCTCTCATAAAGTCATCACTGTTAATTCCATATGGGTCTAAATTTGCCATAAGTAAGTTTTGTACTGTTCCACCAATTGCAATAGAGATAGTGAAGTTAATCCCTAAAAGATTAATCGCTCTACTTGGTGTTTCTACTTTTGATCTAAATCCAAACATTGCAGAGTTTGAAATTTTTAATAAAGTAGAGATAATTAAAGCATCTTTTTCAATAATTTGAAGTAATTCAAATGCTTCTTTCTCGCTCTTTCTTCTAAACTCTTCAATCTCAGTGATTGTTTTTGGTAAAGGAGGAAGAGACTCAATTTTTTCTAAAATACTAATAGCTGACAAGGTATACTCCTATAGAAACTTAAAAATTATTTTTTATTATAACTAATTAATTATGTATTAAATCTGAAGTGCATTACGTCACCATCTTGAACAACGTAATCTTTACCTTCTAGTCTTAATTTACCCGCTTCTTTACATTTAGCGTCTCCACCAAACTCAACAAAATCAGAATATGAGATAACTTCTGCTTTAATGAAACCTTTTTCAAAGTCATTGTGAATAACAGCTGCTGCTTGAGGAGCTTTTGTATTCTTTTTGATTGTCCAAGCTCTAACCTCAACTTTACCTGCTGTAAAGTATGATTGTAAACCTAACTTATCAAATGCTTTGTGAATAATTTGCTCTAGTCCTGACTCTGCTACACCTAAGTCAGTTAATAACTCTTTAGCCTCATCATCATCCATACCTACAAGCTCTTCTTCAATTTTTGCACATAATGTAATCACATCTGCATTTACAGATTCAGCGTGAGCTCTTAAAGCTTCAACATACTCATTTGTACCTTCCATTAAAGAGTCTTCATCCATGTTTGCACCATAAATCACATCTTTGTTAGATAAGAATCTTAACTCTTTATCCATTGAAATAAATAATTCATTTTCAATATCTTCAAAAGTTTTAACAGGTTGTAACTCTTCTAAGTGTTTTAATAAAGCCTCAGCCACAACTAACATTGCTGCTGCTTCTTTAGAACCTTTTGATTGTTTTTTTAATTTTTCAACTTTCTTTTCACATTGAGTAATATCAGCATAAATTAACTCAGTTTCAATAATTTCAATATCTCTAATTGGATTTACATCACCCTCAACGTGAGTAATATTACCATCATCAAAACATCTAACCATATGTAAAATTACTTCTACTTCTCTAATGTTTGATAAGAATTGATTTCCAAGTCCTTCACCTTTTGAAGCGCCTCTTACTAAACCTGCAATATCAACAAAATCAATTGTTGAGTGTTGAATTTTATCTGGGTCAACAATTTTTGCTAACTCATCTAATCTTTTATCTGGTACTGGTACAATTGCTTTATTTGGCTCAATTGTACAGAACGGATAGTTTTGAGCTTCCGCATTTTGAGCTTTTGTTAAAGCATTAAAAGTTGTTGATTTACCTACATTTGGAAGACCTACGATTCCTACACCTAATCCCATTTATTTCCTTTTTTAACTAAAATCTAAAAATATCTCATGACAAATATTTTTAGATTCTACTTTTTATAATAAGGCAATATTGTATCTAAAATATTATTATGATTTTATTTCATAAGAATTTCAAAACCTATTTGTGATATGATTAAAAAATAAGGAGTTCAAAATGACTTTTTATAAATACCTTATACTCTTATTTTTTATAGTTACTTCTACATATGCTAATTATGGTTATGAAAAAGAGATAGACTACCTAATAAATGAGATTTCAAAAAGCAATTGTACGTTTGAAAGAAATAAAAAAACATATAAATCAAAAAAAGTAACTTCTCATATCCTTTATAAAAAAGAGTATTTTAAAGATAAAATTAATACAACAGAAGAGTTCATAAAATATAGTGCTACAAAAAGTGAAATTAGTGGTAAAAAATATAAAATTAAATGTTTAGATGAAAAAGAGGAATATTTAAAAAATTGGTTATTAAAAAAACTAAAAAAATATAGAAAAGATAAGCAGTAGTTAGAAAATCTAACTACTACTTTTTATCAAGTGATTTAATGAACTCTACTGTCATTCTAACACCAGCTCCTGAACCACCATGAGGGTTATAACCCCATGCACTTTCAACAAATGCAGGACCAGCTATATCAAAGTGAATCCATTTATCTTTATTCTCTTCATAAATAAAGTTATCTAAGAATAATCCAGCTGTAATTGCTCCACCATATCTAGTATTTGCTATATTACAAACATCAGCAATTTCTGATTTGATTGTTTTTCTTAAATATCTATTGAAATCTAATGTAGTTGCATACTCACCAGATTTTAATGCTGCTAATACTGCATTTCTTTTTAAAATTTCATTATTACCCATGATTCCAGATGTATATTGACCAACACCAACTACACAAGCACCTGTTAATGTTGCATAATCAAAGATATAATCAATATCATCAATCTCATCTTGTGCATAACATAAACAATCTGCTAATACTAATCTACCTTCAGCATCAGTATTTCTTACTTCAATTGTTTTACCATTTTTAGCAGTTAATACATCATCTGGTTTATAAGCATCTCCACCAATCATGTTTTCAACAGCACCAACAATACCATGTACTTCATATGGAAGACCAAGTTTTGCAATCGCCCATAATGTAGCTAAAACTGCACATCCACCTGACTTGTCAGATTTCATTGTAACCATAAAATCAGCAGGTTTAAGTGATAACCCACCTGAATCATATGTTAAACCTTTACCAACTAAAACAATCTTCTTTTTAGCATTTTTAGGTTTATAAGATAAATGAATTAGTTGAGATTCATGAATAGAAGCTCTTCCAACACTTAGCATAGAGTGCATATGGTTTCTATCTAAAAATTTCTCTCCATGAACTTTACATTCAATAGAAGCATCCTCAGCTATATCTTTTGCAACTTCTGCCATTACCTCTGGATAAAAGTCTGCAGGAGTTGTATTTACCATATCTCTTGCTTTATTTACAGCTTTTGAGATAATTGTTGAATCAGCAACAATTTTTTCTAAAACAGCAGTTTCTTCTGAAACAACTAAAATTAACTCTTGTTTCTTTTTAGCAGTATCTTCTGATTTATACTTTTTAAATGAATAAGAAGCTAATAAAGTACCTTCTACAATAGCTTTTAGATTATCTTCAATTTGTGTTAAGTTTACTTTTGCAGTTTTGTATTTTGTTGTTTTAAACTTTTTTACAGCTGTTGCAATTGCAATTGCTAATGAATCATAATTTTCTTCTTCATAACCCACATAGATTTTTCCAGACTCTGCTAATAAAACACAAGCTTCATCTGTAGCTTTAAAGTCTAAGTTCTCTAATAACTCTTTATCTTTTGCTTCTTCTAAATCATTAACTAAAATAATTTCTATATCTGATTTTATTTTTTTGAAGCTTTTAGAACTAAGATTGATTTTCATCTGTATCCTTCTTTTTAAAATTTTTCTTTTCTACTTTTTGTGTTGCTTTATTGAAGTAATAAATAATACTTCCTCCAAAAACTAAAGCAAATGGAAGTGCAAAATACCAGTGTTCTTTTGCCCATTTTAGAACTTCTAGAATCTCTTTACCAAAGTACCATACAGGAACAATAGTAATAGCAGCCCAACACCATGCACTAATTAGATTAATAAATGCAAACATTTTTGCACTATATCTTGTAAGTCCAATAGAAATAGGAATAATTGTTCTCATTCCATACATATATCTTTGAATAAAAATAATTGGCCAACCATACTTTTGAAGTAAAAGGTGTGCTAGTGCAAACTTTCTTCTTTGACCTTTAAACTTTTGATGAACAAAAGATTTGTTAAATCTTCCCGTATAAAAATATACTTGATCTCCAACAAAACCACCAAGTCCAGCAACAAAAATTGCCATATATAAATTCATATTGCCATCATGAACAAGTAAACCTGCCATAATAAGACCTAGTTCTCCCTCTAGTGTACTCCATGCAAAAAGAATAATATACCCATAAGTTTTTAGAAGATAAACAAATTTATTTTCAAAACCCTCAACTGGAGCATTATATAAATTGTATGCAAGGAAAGACAAAAAAGTTACAACTACTGCAAATAATATCTTCCCTGAATGATTTTGTAGATTTTTTTTCATGATATATTAATTAAACTCCAGTAATTCTTTTGCTTGAACCATATCTTTATCACCTCTTCCTGATAAATTTACGATTACTGTTTTACCTTTTAACTTATCTTTTGCCTTTTTTAAATAAGCAATAGCGTGTGATGATTCAAACGCAGGAATAATTCCCTCTGCTCTACTTAACCATACAAAAGCATCTAAAGCCTCTTCATCTGTAATAGAATCATAAGATACAGATTCATTATCTTTATGGAAAGAGTGTTCTGGTCCAATTCCTGGATAGTCAAGTCCAGCTGAAATAGAGTGAGCTTCTAAAACTTGTCCATCATCGTCTTGTAAAAGGTATGAACATTGTCCATGTAAAACACCTGGTGTTCCTTTCTCTAAAGAACAACCATGTTTATCAGTTTCTAAGCCATGACCACCTGCTTCAATACCAACACA
>Ga0070724_10001578_pt1 | contig 13394 bp, 11 predicted proteins | sample tdDd001_FD_67278 | JGI IMG/M metagenome (GOLD analysis project Ga0070724, IMG submission 67278) | Marine sediment microbial communities from the Atlantic coast under amendment with organic carbon and nitrate - tdDd00.1 | ecosystem: Environmental > Aquatic > Marine > Coastal > Sediment | place...
ACGGATTGGGTGCCCCATAACCCTGCTTAGGATTTCTGCCATCTGTTGGCCGCTAAGCGTATACCCGTCAAAGGGGATGTCCGCGAACCGTTCCAACTGATCACGCTTCTCGGCGAGTGCGACAGCGGCACGGGCCATGTCTGGCAAATAGGCCCAGGCATGGGGCGCTGTGAGATTGCCGGGGTAGGTCATCACGCCCTTGCGCAGGTGTTTGGCCATTATCATGTCAAACCAGTTCCCCGAAGGCTGCGTGTCCAGATAGTCCCCTGCGCGCAGCAGGATCGTGCGGACGCCCTCTTGCCGGTAGGCTTGTTCCATCTTACGGCGGATCATGCCCAGGCCGTTCGTCGCCAGATGCGGCGTGTCGGCGGACCAGTGATTGGGCGCATCCGGGCCAAAGACATAGACGTTTCCGGGCAGGATTACGGTTGCGTCATTGATTAGCGCGGCCTTGCGGATGCGCGCATGCAGATCAGGAATCTGCGCGGCCCAATCTGGATACTGAGGGTTCCACGCGGCGACGATGACGTCTGCGCCCTGTGCTGCCTGATCCAGATCGTCGCGTGCGCGGTCGAAAACGCGAATGGTCCAGCCAGAGTCGGAGAATGCCTCGGCTGCATTGCGGCCAAACTTGCCAGAGGCTCCGAGAATTAGAACTGTTTGTGTCATTTGGGGCTCCTTTGCGGGTAGATTTAATGTGATGTCAGCAAAATATTCCCGTATGAAGTGAATGGGTATTGCCCAAAATGGACGGATAGGTATTCATAAGTGAATGGATGGGCGGATCAAACCAGACTGGGCGATGATGCAGGCATTTTTGGCGGTGGCCGAAGGCGGATCATTGTCCGCAGCCGCACGCAGCACGTCGCAAAGCCAGCCCACCCTGGGGCGGCACATTCGCCAGCTTGAGACGGAACTGGATGTTTCGCTGTTCTCGCGACATTCGCGGGGGTTGGCGCTGACCGAGGAAGGTCAGGCAATCCTGCCCCTAGCGCGCAAAATGCAAAGCGCCATGCAGGCAATCAAGATGAGCGTCGCGGGACGCGAGTCCGATCTGGAGGGGAGCGTCCGGATCACCGCCAGCAAGATCGTCTCGCATCATATCCTGCCTCCGATAATTGCCCAACTGAAACAGGATTATCCGATGATTTCGGTCGATTTGGTGGCGACGGATGAAACCGAAAACCTGTTGTTCCGCGAGGCCGATATCGCTGTACGTATGTACCGGCCCGAGCAGTTGGATATCGTTACGCGCCATCTGGGCGACATTCTGATCGGAGCCTGCGCCGCGCGGTCGTATCTTGAGGCGTATGGACGGCCGGAAACGATCGAGGATCTGCACCAGCACAAACTGGTGGGCTATGATCAAAGCGAGCTGATCCTGCGGGGGATGCAGCAGTTGGGCATCGCCGCCTCGCGGGATTGGTTCGGGACACGCTGCGACGATCAAACCGTGTACTGGGAGCTGATCCTGGCGGGTTGTGGAATTGGATTCGGCCAGAAAATGCTCATTGACCGGCACCCCGAGATCGAGCGCTTGGACTTTGGCGTCGCGATTCCGTCTCTGCCTGTCTGGCTGGCAGCGCCCGCTGCAACGCGCCGGACCCCACGGGTTTCCATCGTCTGGAAGGCCCTGGAGCAGGGGCTTGCGCCCTTCGTTTCTTGACCCTTGGGGCTGCAAACGATAGGCGATTGCCAACAGATTCACACGAAGGACAGCATCATGACCAACCCATCGCTTCTTATTTTGCCCGGTGACGGGATCGGCCCCGAAGTCATGGCCGAAGTGCGCAAAGTTATTGATTGGTATGGTGCCAAGCGCGACATGAAAATCGACGTCCAAGAGGGTCTGGTCGGGGGCGCCAGCTATGACGCGCACGGCACCCCGCTGACCGACGAAACCATGGAGCTGGCACAGTCGGTTGATGCCGTTCTGCTGGGCGCTGTGGGTGGCCCCAAATACGACAATCTGGATTTCAGCGTAAAGCCCGAGCGCGGCCTGCTGCGCCTGCGCAAGGAAATGGACCTGTTCTCGAACCTGCGTCCGGCGCAGTGCTTTGACGCGCTGGCCGATTTCTCGTCGCTGAAAAAGGACGTTGTTGCCGGTCTGGACATCATGATCGTGCGCGAGCTGACCTCGGGCATCTATTTCGGCGAGCCGCGCGGCATCTTCGAAGAGGGCAACGAGCGTGTGGGCATCAACACCCAGCGTTACACCGAATCCGAAATCGCCCGCGTTGCGCGCTCGGCCTTTGAACTGGCCCGCAAGCGCGGAAACAAGGTCTGCTCGATGGAGAAGGCCAACGTCATGGAATCGGGTATCCTGTGGCGCGATGTTGTCACGGAAATCCACCAGGCCGAATACAGCGACGTGGAGCTGTCGCACATGTACGCGGATGCCGGCGCTATGCAGCTGTGCCGCTGGCCCAAACAGTTCGACGTGATCGTCACCGACAACCTGTTCGGCGACCTGCTGTCGGATGCGGCCGCGATGCTGACCGGGTCGCTGGGCATGCTGCCCTCGGCCAGCCTGGGCGCGCCCATGGCCAACGGTCGCCCCAAGGCGATGTACGAGCCCGTGCATGGCTCGGCCCCCGACATCGCCGGTCAGGGCAAGGCAAACCCTATCGCCTGCATCCTGTCTTTTGCGATGGCGCTGCGCTACTCCTACGATCAGGGCACCGAGGCCGACCGTCTGGAGGCCGCAATCGAAACCGTGCTGGCCCAAGGCGCACGGACCGGCGATCTGCTGGGCCCCGAAGGCGGTAGCCCCATCAGCACCAGCGAAATGGGTGACGCAATCGTCGCGGCGCTGGACGCCAGCCTGTAATCAACTTTCGGGATCGGGCCTGTTGGTCCGGTCCCGTTTGACAGGGTCGGCAGCCTGATCATATTCGCCGATCCGCTGCACATGATGCAGCACCCGTTGCAGCCAACGCATTGCGTCCGTGTGCTGGAACACATCCTTGACCCCATACAGCCCAGCATGTTCGCCCAGCAGCATCCCGCGCCGGTGCACTTTGGCGCGTTTATTCAGCAGCGATTCCAGACGTGCGAGGCGATCAGTTTCCAGTGTCTCTAGGCCGTTTTCGGATGCGCGCCGCAGGATCTCGGTCAGGATCAGCGCGGGGCGGCGCAAGGCTTTGTCCTTGGCCAAAACCGGGAAGTTGGCGGTTTTCTGTGCCCTTTGTGCCAGTCGCCGCAGATGATCAACCTCGTGTAGCAACGCCGAATAGGCGGCGGGATCATGGTCGCGGGTCGCTCCGATCCTGGCCAGATAGCCGCTCAGCTCTTCCAGTGCGGGGGGCAAGGACTGACTAAGCGTCGAGAGTGCTCTGTAGTCGGGCGTGGGGTTTGTCACCCTTATCATGGCGCTGAACAGTCTTTCACCCAGCTGCCGGGTGGCTGCATGTGCGGCCATCAAAGCAGTTGAGCTGTCTTTCAGCAATGCAGGGTCCAGTCGGAGGATGTCTGCGCCCTCGGCGTCCGGCACACATTTGCGGACAAACGACACCAATTGCGCAGTAAAGGGCAGGAAGAGCAGCGTACCGAGCAGATTGAAGCCGGTATGAAACACCAAAAGGGCCGTTAGAGGGCCCGCGGCTACTGCGACCCCTTCCAGTGGTCCACGGACAAGCCACAGCAACGGCAGCGCCAGCCCAGCCGTCACCAGATTAAACGCAAGATTAGCCACTGCAGCCTGCCGCATGACGCGCGAGCCTCCCAAAGAGGCCAGAATCGCGGTGAAAGTCGTGCCGATATTCATACCCACCACCATCATCGCGGACTGCAAGACCGAAATCGCCCCTGACGACAGCAATACCAGCGCCAGTGCCACCGCTGCGCTGGAGGATTGGATTAGCACGGTGACCGCCAGTCCGATCAGCACCAACAGCACGCTGCCCCAGATCCCGTCGTTGGGAATCATTTCCGGTGTCAGGAATCCCGTGGCGTCGCCAACCCCGTCCTGCATCATCTCGAGTCCGATCAGAAGCAGGCTTAGCCCGGCCAGCAGGCGCCCTACGCGTTCGATGGTGCCTTGGCCCAACAGCATGGCCAGCGCCGAAGGGAGCAGCGCAACCATGGCAACGGTGCCCAAGGCCAGCTTGAAGCCCAGCAAAGTCACCAGCCATCCGGTTGCCGTGGTGCCGATGTTCGCGCCCAGCAAAATGCCGACGGCCTGGTGTAGGGTCAGCAGCCCGGCTCCGACGAAACCTACGGTCATGACTGTGGTTGCGCTGGAAGATTGGATGACGGCTGTTACGCCAGCCCCGGTTGCGACGCCGCGCAACGGAGACGTGGTGACCCGCGCCAACAGCTGACGCAATTGTCCGCCAGCCATCGCCCTCAGCGCGGCTGTCATGGTTTCCATGCCCAAGAGGAACATGCCAATGCCGCCAAGCGCAGCCAGAATGTCGGTTGGTTGTGTCATGCTGATTCCGCCTAGAACATGGGGCTTTCGGGCCGTTGAAACAAGCAGCGTGATTCCACGAAAATTCCGCTTTATCTACTTGCAAATGCTGGGTCCCAAGTATAATCGGCTTTCTCACAGTCGGAGTGTAGCTCAGCCTGGTAGAGCACTGTCTTCGGGAGGCAGGGGCCGGAGGTTCGAATCCTCTCACTCCGACCAATAAAACAAGGCCCTGTCGTATCTCCCGAAAATCAACCGTACAGATATACGCAACACGCCCCGAGCGTGGATCTATAGGATTTGATCCACGGATTGCGCTGGTTGGTGTCTGCGCCGTCAGCCTTCCCAGACCGTCTTGAGTACATTGAAAGAGGCGTTGATATTGGGGTCCTCAAGACGGGCGTGAAGCGCGACAAAGCTGAGAGGTGTCTGGATCTGAATGCCGTCAACAACCGTCAGCCCACGTGTTTGGCGCTGTTCCAGCGCGGTTGCTTCTTGGCAGAGGCTTAACCCAACACCGGACTTGACCATCGCCAGCATGACGGGTTCTTGATCCACCTGTGCGACCGTGTTTTGCGCACATCCGTGAGCCGCGAAAAGCCGGTCCAAGACCCGTGAATGTACAGAATCCGGTGGTGTGCCGATCCAAGGAAGTTCCGCCAACGCAGCCATATCCCGCCCGTCGATCAAGCGGTCCCATCCTGTGGGCGCGACGATGCGATAGGTGATCTTTGTCAGCTCCATCCGGTGAATCAAATCGGGCTGGTCCTGTATTTCAGGCAGATCAAGCTCGCCCAGAAAGTACCCCACGTCGATTTCATTGCCCAACAGGCGGGTGATGACCTGGCCGCTCATGCCGTGGCTGAATTCGGTCTGGAGTTCGGGGTAGCTATCCACCAACGCGGCCAGGAATTGCCCAAGGCGCAGAAAGTCTGGATCGACGATCGTGCCGATTTTCAATGTCCCCCTGATCTGTCCTGCACTTTGCCGGGCGCTGCGGTGAAATTCAGACATGCTGGCCAGGACGCTTTCGGCCTTGGGGAAGAGCGCGGCCCCCGCTGGGGTAATTCGCAATCCCGTCGGCGTACGTGTGAACAGCGTGATCCCCGTCTCAGAGCTCAGGCGCTTGATTTGATGGCTGACGGCTGGTTGCGTCAGGTTCAAAACCTTCGCAGCGCGTGAAACACTGCCTTCCCGCGCGACGGTCACGAAGGCTAAAAGAGTGTTAATATTGGAAAATCTCTCCATATAAAAAACTCTAATATAGGTCTGAGAGATTCGTCATTAGCTTTGTCGTGTGGTGTTTCGTAAATGTCAGACAACACGTGTTCTGGGAGGAAACACGTCAGGAGCGATGACAGACGCAGTTAAACAGCTGCCTGCAAGGTTCCGGCCCCTCCCAAAGCGCAGAACATTGCAGTGAAAGTGGGGCACCCATGGCGGCAAAAGCACAGAATCCTGACCAGTTTGATTATGTTGTCGTGGGGGCGGGGTCGGCTGGGTGTCTGGTGGCGAACCGACTGAGCGCAGACCCTAAGAACCGCGTTCTGCTTTTGGAGGCCGGCAAGGCCGATACTTATCCGTGGATTCATATCCCTGTTGGGTATCTGTATTGCATTGGCAATCCGCGCACGGACTGGATGTACAAAACTCAGCCGGACAAAGGGTTGAACGGTCGCAGTTTGCTGTATCCTCGGGGGAAGGCGCTGGGTGGCTGCTCTTCGATCAACGGAATGATCTACATGCGTGGTCAGGCGCGCGACTATGATAACTGGGCCCAACTGACCGGCGAGGACGCCTGGAGCTGGGAAAGCTCGCTGAATGATTTCAAAGCACACGAGGACCATTATAGGCTGGATGATGGCGCTGACCCGGTGACGGGGAACAATAGCCGTTTTTCGGATATGCATGGTCATGGCGGCGAATGGCGCGTCGAAAGTCAGCGCCTGCGCTGGGATGTGCTGGACAGTTTTGCTGACGCTGCGGTGCAGGCTGGGATCGACAAAACGGATGATTTCAATAGCGGCGACAATGCGGGCGTTGGATATTTTGACGTCAACCAACGGTCGGGTTGGCGCTGGAATACCTCCAAGGCGTTTTTGCGCCCGGCTAAGTCCCGTCCGAATCTGGTGGTCTGGACTGAAGCCCAAGTTCAAAAACTGACGTTCGAGCAGGGAGCAGACGGTCAGCAGCGGTGCTCGGGGGCGGTTGTCAGCCGTGCTGGGGAAACGGTGACGGTCGCTGCAACAGGCGAGGTGATCCTGTCGGCGGGAGCGGTGAACTCGCCTCAGATTTTGCAGTTGTCTGGGATTGGCCCGGCGGGTCTGCTGAATTCTCACGGTATTGATGTCGTGCTGGACGCGCCCTCTGTCGGTGAAAACTTACAGGACCATTTGCAGATTCGCGCGGTGTTCAAGGTGAAGGGAACAAAGACCCTGAATACGCTTGCGAATTCGTTGTTTGGCAAGGCGAAGATCGGGTTGGAGTACATGCTAAAGCGCTCGGGACCGATGAGCATGTCCCCCAGCCAGCTGGGCGCGTTCACTCGGTCAGACCCAGGCCGTGCCCATGCCAACCTTGAATACCATGTGCAGCCGTTGAGTCTGGAGGCGTTTGGCGAGGATCTGCATGATTTTCCTGCGATGACGGTCAGCGTGTGCAACCTGAACCCTACAAGTCGCGGAAACATCCGTATCGGGTCGCCCGATTTCAGGGAGCCGCCCCTTATTTCGCCAAACTATCTGGATACGGATGAGGACCGAAAGATTGCTGCCAATAGCCTCTGGCAGGTGCGAGAGATCATGGCTCAGCCCGCAATGCAGGCCTATGAGCCCGAAGAGTTCAAACCTGGCGTCCAGTATCAAAGCGACGATGAACTGGCCCGGTTGGCCGGAGACATCGCCAGCACGATTTTTCATCCCACAGGAACGATCAAAATGGGGCGTCCGGATGATCCCTCTGCCGTTCTGGACCCGCATTTGCGGCTCAAGGGAATCACGGGTTTGCGTGTCGTAGATGCCAGCGTCATGCCTGAGATCACGAGCGGAAACACGAACGCTCCGACACTGATGATCGCCGAGAAAGCTGCGGGCTGGATTCTGTCAGGAGAGTGATCCGCAGTCAGCGAGAGAGCTATGTTCCACGCACGGCAGATATATGTCCGTGGGACTGGTTCCGCATGTCTACTGACGAAGTGATATCAGGTAAACTCTCGCCCTGTGCGGCCCCTCGGAACCATATGGTTCTAACGAGGGTATAGTGGTTACCACTTGTTCCATATCGGATGAAGTGGTGAGCCGTGTAGGATTCGAACCTACGACCCACTGATTAAAAGTCAGTTGCTCTACCAACTGAGCTAACGGCCCACTGTGGAGGCAGCTTCTAGAAAGAGCGGCCCATAGGGTCAACCCCGAAACGCAGAGTTTGTGAAAGTTTTTCCAAACAGGTCCGAATGCGGCAGAACAGACTGCATCAACGCCTTGGTAACAATCTTGGGGCGGAGTCTGGAAACAAGAGGGAATCGAGCGTATATCGGCGCGATGGAAAACACAGCGCCACATAACCTGCCGTTTATGAAGATGCATGGGCTGGGCAACGATTTCGTCGTTGTCGATGCGCGTATGCGCGACGTGCCTTTGCCTGCTGATCTGGTGGTGGCGATTGCGGATCGTCACAAGGGTGTCGGTTATGACCAACTGGCCGTAATCCAAAATGGCGCGGGCGATGCGCATCTGGTGTTTTACAACGCTGACGGTTCGACTTCGGCGGCGTGCGGGAATGCCACGCGTTGCATTGCGCGCTATCTGTTCAATGAGACCGGCAAAGACAGCCTGCATCTGACCACGGATCGCGGTGATCTGTATGCAGTGGACGCGGGCGACGGGCTGACTTCGGTCAACATGGGTCAGCCGCAATTGCTGTGGAGCGAGGTGCCGCTGGCGCAGGAAATGGACACGCTGGAGCTGCCAATCGACGGCGCACCGACGGCCACGGGCATGGGCAATCCGCATTGCACCTTCTTTGTGGACGACGCCGCGGCTGTGGATCTGGAAACACGCGGCGCCGAGATCGAGCACCACCCTTTGTACCCCGAGCGCACCAATGTGCAGTTCGCCAGTGTTATCGGCCCTGATCACCTGCGCATGCGCGTGTGGGAGCGGGGTGTGGGGGTCACTCTGGCCTCGGGCTCGTCGTCTTGCGCGACGGCTGTGGCGGCGGCGCGCCGCGGGCTGACCGGGCGCAAGGTGCGGATTGACCTGGACGGGGGCACCATCCGGGTCGACTGGCGCGAGGATGGCGTCTGGATGACCGGCGCGACGATGCATGTGTTTACAGCACAGCTGACGCCCGAGTTTCTGGCTTCGATATGACCGCGAAACCCCCTGTATTCACCACGCTCGGGTGCCGTTTGAACGCGTACGAGACCGAGGCGATGAAAGACTTGGCTCAGCAGGCCGGGATCCAGGGCGCCGTGGTGGTGAACACCTGCGCCGTTACCTCCGAGGCGGTGCGCAAGGCGCGTCAGGAAATCCGCAAGCTGCGCCGCGAAAACCCGGATGCCAAGCTGATCGTCACCGGCTGCGCCGCCCAAACCGAGCCCGAGACCTTTGCCAACATGGCCGAGGTCGACGTGGTGATCGGCAACAGTGAAAAGATGCAGCCTGAAACGTGGCAGGCCATGGGCCCCGATTTCATCGGTCAGACCGAGCGTGTTCAAGTTGATGACATCATGTCCGTCACCGAAACGGCGGGGCACCTGATTGACGGGTTCGGCACCCGCAGCCGCGCCTATGTGCAGGTTCAGAATGGTTGTGATCATCGCTGTACGTTCTGCATTATCCCCTATGGCCGGGGAAACTCGCGCTCCGTGCCCGCCGGTGTGGTTGTCGAACAGATCAAACGGCTGGTCGATAAAGGCTTTAACGAGGTGGTGCTGACCGGGGTCGATCTGACCTCGTGGGGCGCTGATTTGCCAGCCGAGCCCAAGCTGGGCGATCTGGTCATGCGCATCCTGAAGCTGGTGCCGGATTTGCAGCGCCTGCGGATCAGTTCGATCGATTCGATCGAGGTGGATGAAAACCTGATGCAGGCCATCGCGACCGAGCCGCGCTTGATGCCGCATCTGCATCTGTCCCTGCAACACGGTGATGATCTGATCCTGAAGCGGATGAAGCGCCGACACCTGCGGGATGACGCCATTCGCTTTGCCCAAGAGGCGATCAAGCTGCGTCCCGATATGACATTTGGCGCTGATATCATCGCTGGGTTCCCCACGGAAACCGACGCGCATTTCGAAAATTCGCTGAAGCTGGTCGAAGAATGCCAGCTGACCTGGCTGCACGTATTCCCTTACAGCCCCCGCCCCGGCACGCCCGCCGCGCGGATGCCTCAGGTGGATGGGCGACTGATCAAGGCGCGGGCTGCGGCGCTGCGGTCCTTGGGCGCGCAACGTGTAGACGTGCACTTGGCGGCCCAGATCGGCCAGCGTCACAAAATCCTGATGGAAAACCCGCGCATGGGCCGAACCGAACAGTTCGCCGAAGTTCATTTCAGCAGCGATCAGGTCGAAGGCTCAATTGTCGACGCCGTGATTGCGGGCCGCGACGGGGATCATTTGCTGGTATAGCTTGCCCCGTGGCACCCCAAGGAGATTCGCGATGCACCCCAACCCCGCCTTTCGATATGTTGCTCAGGATCAAAATCTGAAGTTCGCCGCAGAGCGCGGTTTCGGGATGCTGGCAATTGCCGGGGCGGATGGGATGCCTTTGCTGGCTCACATTCCCTTTGTTTTGGATCAGGGGCGGGTGTTGTTCCACTTGGTGCGCTCGAATCCCATAGCACGACGTCTGAAAGAGCCAGTGCCCGCAAAGCTGGCGATTCAGGGACCACATTCCTATATTTCGCCAGATTGGTATGGGGTCGACGATCAGGTGCCCACATGGAACTATGTTTCTGTTCATCTGGAAGGGCAGGCAGAGCTATTGCCTCAGGATCAGCTACGCGACATCCTTGATCGTCTTTCGGATCGGTTTGAGCATGTACTGTCGCCTAAACCTGTCTGGAAAACTGCAAAGATGCCTTCGGAATTGTTGGACCGGATGATGCGCCAGATTGTGCCCTGTGCCCTGTCCATCGAAGATGTCCAAGGCACCTGGAAACTGGCGCAAAACAAGCCTGACGCGGCCCGACAGGGGGCTGCTGAAGGTGTCGCGGCGCATGGAATTGGTTCCGAGCTACAGGAACTGGCCGCCCTAATGGCTGATCCGCCCGTTCAGGATTGATGGACAGTCCCAGGAACTGCTTCTAGGCTGAATGCCAGAGCTTTGGAGGGATAGATCATGAAACTCATTTACTCACCCGCCTCGCCGTTTGTGCGCAAGGTGAATGTGCTGATGCACGAAACAGGGCAGGTCGATGATATCGAGCTTGTCTCGGTTATGACGACGCCGGTTTCCACCCCGTCCGAAGTGAAGGCCGCGAACCCAACAGGCAAAATTCCGGCGCTGATCAGGTCTGATGGTCCCGCGATCTATGACAGCCGGGTGATCTGTCGCTACCTTGATGATCGTGCGCAGTCCGGGCTGTATCCTCAGGACGGACTTTGGGAGGTTCTGACGCTTGAGGCCACGGCCGACGGGCTGATGGATGCGGCTGTGTTGATGGTTTACGAGGGGCGCGTGCGTCCGGCTCATATGATCTATGATGAGTGGGTAGAGGCGCAGTGGGGCAAGGTCTCGGGGGCGTTGGATGCGCTGAACGAACGCTGGATGAGCCACCTAAGCGGGCCGCTGAATATGGGGCAAATCGCCGTTGGTTGTGCGCTGGGGTATCTGGATTTCCGTCACGGCACCCGAAATTGGCGCGAAGGACGCGGTGCACTGGATGATTGGTTTGCCGTCTTTTCGCAGCGCGATAGCATGCAGGCGACCGCACCGGACTAAATAGAAATGGCCTTCCACAGATTACGGCAAGGCCATTTTACGAGTGTTGAAAAACAGCTCAGAAGGCGTAGCCGATCCCGATATTGAATGCGTTCGAGTTGAGCGTGGTCGAGAGCGTGCCGCCACCGTCCAGATCCACTTTGTTGTCGGACCAGGTGAATTGGTATTCTCCGAAAATCGACCAGTGATCGTTGATCTGATACCGTGCTCCGGCCAACAGTCGCAGCGCGGGGCCTGTCACCTGATATCCCAGAGTATGAGGTCCGCCCGTGGGCTGAATGTCCACATGCGGGACGGCCACGCCGACGCCCGCACCGATGAAGGGTGTCCAGCGATCCCACTGACCTGGCCAACGTTTCATGACGTTCAGGGTAATCAGGTTATGGCCGTCGGTAAATTCTAGCCGGTCAAACCCGTTGGCAGCCATCTGAGCATCAGGTGCGTAGGCTTTGTTGTGGCTGAATTCCAGGCCAAAGCCGATGTTGTCTGGGCGCCAATACACGGCTCGCGTCCCATAGTAGGGCGGCATCACGTCGGATTTGCCGTCCCAATCAATTGTGGCGTCAAAATCGCCGATAGCGGGGTGTGACCCGCTGATATTGCTGCTGTTGGGCTGCTCGCCGCCCAGGTACATGTCAATTTCGATCTCTGCAACTGCAGGGGCGGCCATTGCGGTGGTGGCAGCCAAAGCGACGATCAGTTTCTTAAACATTCTGTCGATCCGTTTTTGTGCACTGGCCAGTTGAAATGCGACTCGGCGCAATGCTGTGTCAAAGTGAACTAAATAGTACAGTTCTTTCATATGGGGCAGAATCTGCCCAGACAAGCGCGACACATTCGCACCTGTTGCGATTCCGCAACCACTGCGCGGCATTGTCTGCTGGACTGAACGGGAATCCCCGGCTAAACAGCGCCACGGAAAGGCTGCATTTTGGGCGGCCCCACGTCGTATAGGCCGTTTTCGGTCGAAGAATTGGAGAAAACCTCGTGTCCCACGCAGAAGATCACGAAGGCACCCGCAGGGATTTCCTGTACTACGCTACTGCCGGTGCAGGTGCCGTGGCGACCGGTGCCGCCGTCTGGCCGCTGGTCAATCAGATGAACCCCTCCGCAGATGTTCAGGCACTGGCCTCGATCCGCGTTGACGTTTCCGGTGTCGCAACCGGTACGCAGCTGACGGTGAAATGGCTGGGCAAGCCGGTTTTCATCCGCCGCCGGACCGAGGAAGAAATCGCTGTCGGTCGTTCGGTTGAGATGGGCGAACTGATTGATGCCAAATCGCAGAACGCCAACAAGCCTGACGCAGATGCGTCGGACGCCAACCGCGCCATGGACGAAAATGGCGAGTGGCTGGTGATGATCGGCGTGTGTACTCACCTGGGTTGCGTCCCTATCGGGAATGGCGCTGGTGAGTTCGGTGGCTGGTTCTGCCCGTGCCACGGTTCGCACTATGATACCGCCGGTCGCATCCGGAAAGGCCCCGCTCCGCGGAACCTCGACATCCCTGTCGCAGTGTTCGAAGACGAAACTACGATCAAACTGGGATAAGGTATAACGCACATGTCCGGAATTCCGCACGATCATTACGAGCCCAAAACGGGCGCTGAGAAATGGCTGCATTCGCGCCTGCCCATCGTTGGGCTTCTCTATGACACAATCATGATCCCCACACCCAAGAACCTGAACTGGATGTGGATTTGGGGTATCATCCTGACCTTCTGCCTGGCTTTGCAGATCGTCACCGGCATCGTCCTGGTGATGCACTACACGCCGCATGTCGACCTGGCCTTTGCCTCGGTTGAGCACATCATGCGTGATGTGAACGGCGGCTATATGCTGCGCTATCTGCACGCAAACGGTGCTTCGCTGTTCTTTGTTGCTGTGTATCTGCACATCTTCCGCGGTCTGTACTACGGGTCCTACAAGGCCCCGCGCGAGATCACATGGATCATCGGTATGCTGATCTACCTGTGCATGATGGGCGCGGCCTTCATGGGCTATGTTCTGCCTTGGGGGCAGATGTCCTTCTGGGGCGCGACCGT
>Ga0070724_10001581_pt1 | contig 13371 bp, 13 predicted proteins | sample tdDd001_FD_67278 | JGI IMG/M metagenome (GOLD analysis project Ga0070724, IMG submission 67278) | Marine sediment microbial communities from the Atlantic coast under amendment with organic carbon and nitrate - tdDd00.1 | ecosystem: Environmental > Aquatic > Marine > Coastal > Sediment | place...
CAAAGACCAATCGATCCCCATACTATACTCGTCTTTTTAAACCATGCTTCACCTGCACTTTGCATCAAACCTAAAAGAATCACAACTAGAGCCGATTCTACAAGGTAATAAAGATTTTGAAATAAGGCTACCAACCATCCCATGCTGCCATGATCTCTTACAAAAAGACGGTATTCTCTAGCAATTTGTGGTAACTCTGAATCAAATATCATACTGCCGATTACAGCCAAAACAAGGCTAGAAGCGATTGCCCATGGTATTAATCTAATGGCATCATGGTCAAATCTAATATTTATTTTTGTCGTTCCTTCCTGTTTGGACATCCATCTATAAAAGAAGACAATTGTTAAACACCACACTAGGATAACAAATGACCAATGAGTTACTAAAGCATACCAAGGTCTATCGAAGTATGAAATGTCTTTTAGTCCTGGAAATATTAAATCATCTATAACCATTTGTAGCCCATCGTACCCTAGTGCTAAAAAGATCAAAAGTCCTTTTAAAAAGTAAGACTTCCCCATATTTTTGTTTTTTTCTTTGTTTATAAATTTTTTCATAAATCCCCCTTCATTTCATGTTAACTTGTCATCAATGTATCATTTGTCTAAGTATTAAGAAATAAAGAAGGATTAACATGCAATTTAGGGCTACTAAGTTGCAATTTTAATTGAGTACTCAGTTAGTTTCGAGCTTTTGCGGATTTATTTGTTACTAAACCATTCACTAAAGTCCTTATACACTTGGTCATTTGTAACAGCTTTCAAGGAATCGATAATACAAGTTCGTTGAACCTCGAATGTCAGTTGTTCAAAAGGAGGTTTCTTTTCATAAAAATAATTGACATGTTGTCCAATAATCTGGTTACCATAATTCTTTGTTAAATACTGATAGAAAAAGAAACCTGAATAGTAAGGACTTAATGCCTCACCATTATATTCACACTCCAACAAATGGTTCGAAAAGTCATTTAACTCATCTTCAGTCAAAGACTTATCCAAATATAAAGAGATTTGATCTGATGTATCTAACTTTCGCTGTTCAATTGCTAAAAAATCAGCTAAACCTTCTCTAAATGATCTAATCCAAAAATCAAAGTTTTGAAAATCTAAGATATGTACAAACTCATGATATAGGATAAAGTAATTCCCGCTCTCATTGAAAATATCAAAATAAGATTCTGATAAATTTAGAGTATATTCTCCATTATCTTGACGAGCAAACCCTACTCCATCCTTCATTAAGACATGAATAGTAAATGGTTTTAATACAGTTTGTTCATCAAAGTAATTCTCTAAGATGTTTGATGCAAAGACAAGTAACTTCTTTTCAGCTTTACTTTTGTCTTCAACCGACACATGAACCCCCTCATCAAAGGTCCAAGTAATCAACTCACTAGAAAGTTCTATTGAGCTTTCCTCTTTATTAGTTTCTATACTCATTGACTCTTTATAATTACAAATAATCTCAAAGCCTTTTTTATCATCCCATTTTGTGGTCCAATCAAACTCATCTACACAAAATCTCCAAGTCATCGGGAAATAAGTGATATTTTTATACAGAAGTAATGGATATGTCTCTTTCGAGTTGTCAATTACCTTTCCATTAACGCTTATTTTAAATGGAACTAATTCTGCTTTGTGAACGCTGTTTAGCTGATTACTTGATCCTAAGAATCGTTGTTCTAATTCTGAGTATTGACCATTTTTACTTATTTCCAATCCATCATTTTGATTAAACTTCAAAGTTAATCCAATAGCCTGAACATAATCTGATGTCATAGGAAAATAGGTGATGTTATTATAAGATAAAATCGGATACTGACTTTCTTGAGTATTAATTAAAACATCATTAACTCTTACATCAAAATCTGGAATTATAACCTCAACTTCATCTGTTTCGGCATAAACAGTTGATATAAATAATAAAAATACAATAACTAGTAAATATTTTCTCATTTTTCCTCCCTTAGTACATATAATTAAAAAGCAGATTAACATCACGTCGTTAGAACTACAAACGTTAAATATCAGCGAAAACTGCATACATATTATAACAATAAAGTGTTTAACTAACAATCACTGTATATTAGAGTTAATCAAATTTCAACAACTTAATATAGATTTTAGAATCAACTAAAATATACTCATTCTAACTCTTTGACATTAGTACCTATAGAAGAAACTTAATTCATCAGTTAAACTAATAGGAAAAAGATTGATATACAAAAATAAGGCTCATTTGAGCCCTAGTTTTATTATTCTCTTAATCTATTATTCAGTGTGTTTACTGACAAAACTAGAAACGACTTTCAGCCCATCAAGATTTGCATCCTCTACATGAACAGTTATAGCAGGAAAAATAAAACTCCTCTCAAATTTTTCTCCAACATCTACACATATCCAGCCATAGGACTCTTTTACATAACCGAAAGATTCGGATGCGATAAGCTCATCATCTGCATTATACAATTCAAGTTTTCTACATTTTACAATATCGGCAACATGATCAGTTACATTTACAATATATCCTTCTATAACGATACCACCATATTCATTGTAATATGCATTTTCTAACTCATACACAACAGAATTTTCAGTTTCGATTGCATCTGTTAATCTTGTCTTACTTAACACTTCTTCTGAAAATTCTTCTGTCGTATCTGTACTTTCTATTTCAGTGACTTCGTCTGACTCTAAACTTATCTTAACTTCTAAATCATTTACTGAATCAGATGTATTACAACTTATAAGTGATAATATGATAGCAGTTACAAACATTAGTATTAGTATTCTCTTCATTATTCTCCTCCACTTACTTATAATCATTGATTAATAAATTGCCTTATTTATGAATTATCTTTTTTCTAAATGCTTACTTGTAAAACTTGATACTATCTTGTATGAATCTAGATCATCATCTTTGATTCGAACCGATACAGCTGGGAATACAAAACTTCTTTCAAACGGTTCTCCAACATTAACACTTATGGTGCTGTAAGATTCTCGAACATAACCAAAAGCATTTGATGCTATTAACTCATCATCTTCATTGTATAGTTCAAGTTTTCTGCATCTCACAACATAGGCCTTATCTTCTGTAATATTCTCAATATATCCTTCAACAACAAGACCACCATTCTCATCATAATAAGCATGCTCTACTTCATATATGACAGAGTCTTTTGTTTCAACTTCTATTAACCGCGTCTTTTGTGCAACTTCTTCAGAGCTTGTTTCTTCACTGGATTCCATGGAACTGAAATCAGAAGGCTCATTTGCATCAGTAACTATTAAGTCATTCGAGAATGAACTGTCATCGATATTACTTGATAATTGATTTGATATTATATCCTCTTTATTACAACTTAATAGGGTAAACATAACAATAGTAATCAATATTAGTTCTTCGCATTTTCACCTCCGTTAGTTTCAAAATAAACTTATCCCATATTAAGTGTATCAATAAGTTTTATAAACAACCATAACATTTCGTATCCAAATATATCAAAAAACTAGCAGATTTCTCTACTAGTTTAATAATTTCTATTTACCTCTGATTATTTCTACATCATATCCATCTTGCTATAGAACCTTTTGAAATAGTTATATTTTCATATCATAGCAATAAAACTCAATCATCACTTTTATTGCCCTCTAAATCTTTATCTGTAATATATGGATTCTTATATCGTCTTCTGGAATGTGTTTTGCTTTTCCAATTGATAGATTCTCTGGGACACCACTGAATACATGTTGCACATTTTTCACATTTTTCTTTCCATCTTGGTTTTAAACCTATAATTTCAATATTCTTTCTTGGGCAAAGTTCTACACATTTCCCGCATGCAATACATGTGCTATTTGTTGTAAAATCATCACTTGTCCTATTAATATTATCAACAATCTTATTTGTTACTAAGGTAAAGGCAAAATCAATTAAGGTATCAATGACTAGATAACTCTTATCCCAAATAACTATTCTTAAATTAATTTTTTTTGCAACTGTACTAATCTTTTGGATCGATTTAAATATCAAGTTGTTTATTCTCTTGTCACTTACAGCTCCATAATTGAATATATTGTTACCCGGCATTTTGATGAGAAAGCCACTTTTATTATGTATCCCCTTTTTACTAAGAAGATTATTTAACCTTTTCAAAACTACTGATGGTCCTCCACCATGAGTTACTATGCAAAATACATAGGTTCTTTTTGAAATTCTCAGTTTTTCAATAGTTTCTTGAACTATTAATGGTATTCTAGCATAGTACGTTGGAAAAATAATTCCTAATACTTCCCCTTCATAAGTAACTTCATTTTTTTCAAGTTCTTTTACACTCATGATTTGAGATATATTCAGTTCGTCAGCTATTTTATTAGCGACATATAGGCTATTGCCAGTTCCACTAAAATAAATAATTGCATTTTCATTAATTAACATAATCATCACCTCCAAGAACAAGGATAAACTATGTACTATAATGCACAGTCAAGTAAAATGTTATTCATTAAAATCAGAACAAGAACTCAGGCTCGGTGATTTCAATTTCTTTTTTATTTCAGTCAACATATTCAATTGTTTTTGTAAACGTTCAATTTCAATCATCACTTCATTAGCCTTTTCACTGACTAGTGTAAAAACATCCTTTACAGAGCTTGTGTACAAGTCCTCTTCCAAAATCATTTTAATTTCCTTCAAAGTGAACCCAAGTTTCTTACCAACTTGGATATATGACAGTCTTTCAAGAGTATCGTCAGAATAAAGCCTATAATTATTAACATCTCTTTTTACAGGAGAAATTAAGTCTATACTCTCATAATAACGTATTGTTTCCTTTGAGAAGTTCGATTTCTTTACTAATTCATTTACCTTATACATCATCTTATTACCCCAATATATCCCTAACAACTAACTAGTCTTTATAATTAACTTCTTCTGATAATCTCTATTTCATAACCATCGGGATACAATACCGTTTGAAATAAAAATTCTTTTTACATAGCGTTTCAAATTCTTATACAACTATCTAGATTTCAACTAAGTTGATTTTCTCAACCACTATTCAACAAGCTGCTTTTTAATGCAATCATCAAGAATCGATAATGTGTCTCATATGGTAAAAGCTTATCAGACTTCGATTCAATCATCCTTGCAAAATCCTCTAAAGAGACATAAACTACTTCTTTTACTTCTTTATCATAGAACTTATACTCATCTATAGGTATATCGGATCTATAAAGAAAAACATCATCAATTTCATTTTCAAAATAATCATCGATTCCACCATATTCTCGACAAGTAAACAAATACTGAAGCTTACTTGAATCCAGGTTGATTCCCAATTCTTCATGACCTTCTCGGATAGCAGCTTCTATTGAAGTTTCACCTGCCATAATATGTCCTGAAAAAGAAATGTCCAACATATCTGGGAACATAACATGACTACTACGAGTTTGAAGTAACAACTCATCATTAGAATTGATAATCCAAACGCAGACACCTTTATGTATAAGTGCTTTCTCATGAGCTTCATTTTTTTCAATTGTCATACCCTTTTTCTGACCTAAATCATTATAAATATCGATAAACTCCATCATAATTATTCCTTTCCCTATTCATACCTCAATCGATTATATGAAGAATCATTTAAAAATTTTCACCATTTTTAGCTTTTAAGTATTTTTCCAATGTATGAACATGCATAGGATACAAACATTCACTTTCACGCTCTAATAAACTGTATAATGTTAACAAATCAATCCATTCTATTTGCATACTTTCTATACTTTCATTCAGTAAATTGCCTTCAGCAGAACAGATAAATATTTGAACCATTATTGGATACTCACCCTCGATATTTTGAGCACAAGAAAAAGGTTCATAATTCAATACATTGTAGTTACCATTCTTATGAATTTGTATTTTATCTTCGTCTCTTATTTCTGTTACGGTAAGACCAGTTTCCTCAAATATCTCTCGTCTTAAACAATCATATATATTCTCGAAGGCTCTAATTTTTCCAGCTGGTATCTCAATTAGACCATATTCAAATGGAGAGTCTTCTTTACACCTCTTTTGAACTAATATATGATTTACACCATTAATTTCTTTCTCAATAATTCCACCCACACCAGGTATTGAAAAGTGTTCCATTCATATTATCCTTCCTATTTTATTTCATTCTTCCACATAATGCTACAGCAAAAAAGTCAATTTGCAATTAAATGAAACTTAAAATTTGATTAATTCAATCACAGACATTAATTCAAGGTTACTAAGTCATTGTTCTGAAAGTTCTAGAACAAAAAAACTAGCAGATTTCTCTACTAGTCTCTACAACTCTATTTAGCTCTAATTATCTCTACATCATAACCATCTGGATCAGTTACAAAATAATACTTTGGTGGTGAACCTGGTAAGCCCATCATTTTAGTTACTTTATAACCCATTTCAATATGTCTTTCTCTAGAAGCTTCTAAATCCTCTACTGCTACAGCAAAATGACTAAATCCATTACCAATGACATAAGGTTCTTCTGGATTATAATTGTATGTAATCTCAATTTCATAGTTATTATCCTCATCAGATAAGAACACTAATGTAAATTCATGTTCCGGGAAGTCTTTTCTTCTAGTCTCAATCATACCTAAAGCTTCTCTGTAAAAACTAAGAGACTTTTCTAAGTCCATGACTCTGATGCACGTGTGAAGCATTTTATATTTCATTTCTACCTCCAATTGTTTTAGTCTTCTTCCATATCATAACATAGTTTACCAATCAAACAAAAAACTCCTGAGAGCCTTTATTCTACATCTTCTATATTTTGAATAAATCCATCTGTAGCATTATATAATTGATTGCCCCCATAGAGTACTAACAATAACTCACCATCAAGTTGTACAACTTCTAAAGTATATGTACCATCACTTACTTGAATAACATCAGATTGGTCTATTGACATACTTGTAATAGTCCCCAAACCTAACGCTTCTAATATAACTAGCGATTCATCAGTCAAAGGATCATAGGTATTATGTTTTTCTTCTATTGCCACAGCCTCTTCTACTATTACAGATTCTGTCACTACTTCCGATTCAGTGACCATAAACATAAAAAATCCAATAACTAGACTTAGACTTAAGACAAATAATATCTTGGTACTTACTTTAAAATCCCCAAAAATAAATGCAATTACTCCAAAAGGAAAGAAAAACAATAACAATAAGAAAACAACTAACTTTGGGATTCCTTTTCTTTTTGTTTTTGATTTATAATACTCTTTCAGATCATCATTTTTTTCTAACTTGTCATTCCTATAATGTTTCTCCGGTTGCCCCACACTTCTACCACATGATTGACATACCGAATCACCAGGATTAACTATATCTCCACAAAACTTACACTCCATATCATCCCTCCATAAACTATTTAATAATATAATTGGACTTTTTGTCAATGTTATGTGTAAAATATCTATTTAAGCTTAATGATTTAAATAAAGGATTAACCTTCTTTTCATGTTTTTGATAGACAATTCATAAAATACTCTTTTAAAACATATTCTACTTCTATAGTTGAATTTAAACCTACGAAGATTTTTACATATATCCAAAATGTAAAAACCTTGTCGTTTGCAACAAGGTTTTATACTTTGATTCACTATTTCTAGATGTTCATGTTTTACATAATCATAAGGCTATTATGATTGACCATAATAAGCATTTTTTCCATGTTTTCTTAAATAGTGTTTATTTAAGAGATTCTTTTCTACAACTTTAACTGAATGAAAGTCTTTAAGCATCATGGTCTTATAAGCCATCTTAGCTATTTCTTCTAAAACAACAGCGTGGTACACTGCTTCACTTGGACTAGTTCCCCATGTAAAGGGTCCGTGTTCGTTGACTAAAACACCAGGTACTTCTAAAGGCTTTATAGACTTAAAAGTCTCTACAATCACCTTACCAGTATTTTTTTCATAATCTGTGATTACTTCTTCATCTGTCATCAAACGAGTACATGGAATTTCGCCATAAAAGTAGTCTGCATGGGTTGTACCATAAGGTAAAATACCTTGCCCAGATTGAGCAAAACTCGTCGCCCATTCCGAATGAGTATGCACCACACCCTTTACACCTTTGAAAGCTTTATAAATTTCTAAGTGGGTATGTGTATCAGACGATGGTTTATAATGACCTTCTACAACTTTCCCGTCTAAATTGACAATAACAATATCAGAAACCTTCATGTCATCATATGAGACACCACTTGGTTTAATGGCAACAAGTCCACTTTCCTCATCATATCCTGATACATTGCCCCAAGTGAAAACAACCAATTGATGTTTAACCAAAGCTAGATTTGCCTGATAAACTTCTTCTTTTAATTGTTCTAACATAAGCTACCTCTTCATATTCCAAAGCATATCATTGACTCTCAGAGACTGCTTTAATGCACCAATTTCTGTTTTGTCATTGATAACGACTGTTTCAATATCCATAAACTCAGCAAAATCTTCCAAATTTTCTTGTGAAACATCAAAACTATAAACGGTGTGATGAGCACCACCTGCAAGAATCCATCCCTTTACACCATCCTCAAAGTTCGGATATGGCTTCCAAAGTGCTTTTGCAACTGGTAATTTAGGCATATCTTCTTTAGCTTCAACTGCTTCTACAGTGTTGATAATCAAGCGCATTCTACCACCCATATCAATAAGCGAAGCATTGAGGGCTTGACCACTATGTGAAGAGAAGGTTAATCTTGCTGGATCATCTTTACCACCTATCCCTAAAGGTTTAACAATAATAGAAGGTTTTTCAGATGCAATACTTGGACATATTTCTAACATATGTGCTCCTAATACAACCTTATTATCATCTGCTAAATGATAAGTGTAATCTTCCATAAAAGAAGTACCTTTACCATTTTTTCCACCCATAATTTTCATGAGGTGAAGCATACCTGCTGTTTTCCAGTCACCTTCTGCACCGAAACCATAACCTTTTGCCATTAATCTTTGTACAGCGAGTCCTGGTAATTGACTTAAACCATATAGGTTTTGGAATGTTGTTGTAAAAGCGTGGAAACCACCATCCGCTAAGAACTTCTCCATACCCAATTCCAATCTGGCTTGTACCTTAATTCTTTCCATTGTTTCTTCAGATTGATCCGGTATATGGTAAGTTGACTTGTATTCTTCAACAAGAGCATCAACAGAGACTTCTTCAATAGCATCAACAACTTTTACTAAGTCGCCAATGGCATAACCATTAATAGACCAGCCTAACTTAATTTCAGCTTCAACTTTGTCACCTTCTGTCACAGCAACATCTCTCATATTATCACCAAATCTGGCAATCTTCAGATGTTGACTTTCACAAAGTGATACTGCCACATTCATATAAGCATTCAATTGATTTAACACTGAATTTTCTGTATAGTGACCAACTATTATTTTTCTTGGTTTTCTCATACGTGTGTTGATAAAACCAAATTCACGTCCACCATGTGCTGTTTGGTTTAAGTTCATAAAGTCCATATCTATGGTATCCCAAGGAATTTCTTTGTTGTATTGAGTATGGAACTGGACAAAAGGTTTTTGCAATTTATTTAATCCCTTAATCCACATCTTAGCTGGTGAAAATGTATGCATCCAAGCAATAAGACCAGCACAGTTATCATCACTGTTGGCATCAGTAATCAATTGGCTGATTTCATCTGATGTTTTTAAGACTTGCTTAAACTCTACAGGATAATTCATTCCCTTTTCATTCAAGGATGCTACTATAGCTTTTGAATGACTTTCTACTTGTTCTAATGTTTTAGGTCCATATAAATGTTGACTTCCAGTCACAAACCAGAATGTATAATTTCTATTGAGTTTCATGTCAACCTCCTATTAATGTACGAATATAAATACAAATTTATGCGTACAAGTATTCTGATAAAATTGAATATCTAAAAAGATATTCATTTGATGTTTTCAAATAAATGTTGTAATCAGTTTCATGCTTTTGCATGAAACCCAACATCGATACCTGAAATTATATTTTTCTGCTGGTCTCACCAATCACAAGATTTGGCTTCATAACCTTCTCAAACTTTTGAGTTGGATCTTTCATCAATTCTATTAATAGATGAGCAGCTTCTTCACCTAATACTGCCTTTGGATGGGCAACACTGGTTAGTTTTACAACATATGAGTTCGCTAGATTAGAGTTATCAAATGATACCAATGAGTAATCTCTTGGTATTTCAATGTCCATTGACTTCAAAGTATGTAGCAAGTTCATAGAAATCTGGTCATTGTAACAAATGAAGCCAGTTGCCTGTGGACACTCTTTTAAATATTGATTAACATTTTCAAGACTTGTAACGTTTTTCTTCTCTTCAGTAGTAAACCATTTTACATATTCAGGTTCCAATGTAATACCTGCTTCTTCTAAAGCATTTCTGTAACCTTGATAACGACCATGACCTTGCATGTCATCTTGTTTGAAGATGCCAATTATCTTTTCATGACCATTCTCGATCAAGTGTTTAGTTGCGATATAACCTGCATACTCATCATCTTCTATAACATAAGATGTATCCAGGTCTCTATAAGTGGCATGTATAAATAATACTGGAATGCCACGGTCTTTAAACTGCTTATACAAAGCAATATTTTGATTTGGATAGACACTCTTTGTAGGTTCTATAATTAAACCTGCTAATTGAGTGTTTAACATGTTATTAATCACAACACGTTCTCTAGATGCATTATTTTTAGTCGACCCCAAAAGAATACTATATCCATTTTCAGTAAATACATCATCCATACCAGAAATAATATCTGGGAAGATATAGTCTTTGAAATAGGTCGTTACAACGCCAACCATTTTTGTCATTTGACTAGAGTCTGCATTAGGATCTGATACATAAGTACCACTGCCTTGCATAGTATACAACCAACCGTCATTGACCATATCACTTAGAGCACGTCTTATGGTATGTCTACTGACTTCGAATTTTTTTACTAATTCACTCTCAGTTGGCATACTGTCACCATATTTTAAGCCTGACTTTTGTATAAACTCTATCAAATTTACTTTTACTGCTTCGTATTTAGGAGTTGACATGTAATCACCTTCAATTTCTATATTTTGTATTTTTACGTATGTTTAATTATACCATATTTCTTATGAAGAACCTATTAAGAATCAAAAGTTGTACGTACAGCTGACCTTTCAATATCTAAGCCAACTTTATATCTTGAAATATAGTTTTCAAATCCTTCAATATTCCTTTGCTCAGCCATCAATGAATCCACTTCTGTTTTTATAAATACAGACTCATTTAAGAATTCCTCTAAACTCAATGATTCTTTTAAGTCCAAGTAAGCTGCAAGAAGTGCCATACCATAAGGTCCTCCTTCACCAGCAGTCTTCATAACAGATACTGGTGTATTTAATGCAGCAGATAAATACTCTTGTCCAACACCTTTTGTTTTGAAAAGACCACCATGACCCAACATCTGATCAATGAATACATGTTCATCTTTCAGCAGTATATCAAACCCTATTTTTAAAACAGCCAACGCTGAATACAAATGTGTTCTCATAAAATTAGCAAGTGACAATATGCTTTCTGGACTTCTTACAAATAAGGGTTTACCCTCTTCAAAATGTGTAATATGTTCGCCCGATAAATAACCGTATGATACCATCCCATTACATGATGGATGGCCATCTAATGATGATTTATAAAGCTTTTCATATACTGCCTGATCAGTAATATCCTGATCAAACATTTGAAGTATTTCCTTAAACATAGCTACCCAGGCATTTAGATCGGATGTACAATTATTTGCATGTACCATAGCTACTAAGTTTCCAGATGGTGTCATTACTTGGTCTATTTCTTCATGCACTGATTTTAAATCATGTTCTAAAACAACCATACCAAATATGGATGTACCTGCAGACACAACACCATTTCTCATTTCAACAGCATTAGTTGCTACCATGCCAGTTCCGGCGTCACCTTCTGGTGGACAAAATCTAATATCTATATTTAAGTCACCACTTGGATCGAGTAGTTTTCGTCCCTGTTCACTTAACCGTCCAGCTCTTTGACCAGCAAGTAATACCTTAGGCAATATATCTCTTACATTAACTTGTGTTAACTTCTGAAATTGCTCTATCATGTCATGATTGTAATCTTTAGTTTTTAAATCAATTGGAAACATACCAGAAGCTTCACCAACACCGATACATTGCTCATCCGTTAAAGTCCAATGAACATAGCCTGCAAGTGTCGTTAAGTAATCAATATCTTTTACGTGCTCTTCTTGGTTGAGTATTGCTTGATATAAATGAGCAATAGACCATCTCTGAGGTATTGGGTACTGAAAACGTTCAGTCAGTTCCTTAGCTGCTTGAGCTTGCTTGTTGTTACGCCATGTTCTAAACGGCACCAATAAATTATTGTTCTGATCAAAAGCAAGATAGCCATGCATCATACCACTTACACCAATACTTGTAATATTCTTAAGAGTCACATCATATTGCATTGATACATCTTTTTTAAGTGATAGATATGCAGATTGTATCCCTTGCCAAACCTGATCTAGATCATAAGTCCAATAACCATTAACTAACTTATTTTCCCATAAAAAATCTCCTGAGGCTATGGGTTCAAAATCCGGATTGATTAAAACTGCTTTGATTCTCGTTGAGCCCAGTTCTATACCAAGGTATACCTTACCTTCTTCAATATATTTTTTATTCATACAAGCTCACCTACTTAGACTTGCTCTTTGAGTAAACATCAAATGCAACGGCTCCAAGTAAAACCAAACCTTTAATTGTTTGCTGCCAGTCAATTGAAACACCCATGATTGACATACCGTTATTTAAAACACCCATTAGTAAACCACCAACAATTGCACCTACTATTGTACCAACACCACCAGTTGTTGAAGCACCACCGATGAAGCAGGCTGCTATCGCATCTAGCTCAAAGTTAACTCCAGCTTTTGGTGTAGCTGAATTTAATCGACCAGCAAATATAATCCCTGCAAAGGCTGCAAGTACAGACATATTAACATAAACCCAGAATAATACTCTTTTTACATTAACACCTGATAATTTGGCTGCTTTAGCATTACCACCAAAGGCATATATATGTCTACCTGGAATGGTTTTGTTTGTGAAATAAGAGTATACACTAACTAAGATTACAACGATTACTAAGACCATTGGAATACCACGATATAATGCTAGTAAGAATGTGAATGCATTGATTACTGCAACAATACCAAGCAGTTTTAACCAAAAGAACATTGGCGATGATACATCGAAATCATATTTCTTCTTATTTTCTCTT
>Ga0070724_10001582_pt1 | contig 13366 bp, 7 predicted proteins | sample tdDd001_FD_67278 | JGI IMG/M metagenome (GOLD analysis project Ga0070724, IMG submission 67278) | Marine sediment microbial communities from the Atlantic coast under amendment with organic carbon and nitrate - tdDd00.1 | ecosystem: Environmental > Aquatic > Marine > Coastal > Sediment | place...
ACCTTTTTAAGCGCTTGTCGAACAATCCTAATTTAACAGTGAATGAGGATGTCTATAGATCTGAAATGGAGACAGGTGATAGAAACCGTGCCATGGGGTATTTCATGAAGGATCTAGGAAGCATTGATGGTAATGTGGAAGATGTGTTGGATTTGTATTTTAGACAGTGCTCGATAGAAGTTACTTGCTTGGATATTGCTAATATTGGAGCGATTTTAGCAAATCATGGCAGAGATTTTAAAACAGGTGAGCAAATTGTTCCAATGCGTTATATGCATATCGTAAAAACTATTATGATGACTTGTGGTATGTATGACGCTTCTGGAGAATTCGCTGTAAATGTAGGTGTGCCGGGTAAAAGTGGCGTTGGCGGCGGAATTATGTGTGCAGTTCCAAATCGTATGGGGATAGGTGTTTTTGGACCGTCTCTGGATAAAAAAGGGAACAGTATCGCAGGACTTAATGTACTTGAAGAATTGGCGAAAGAACTACAGTTGAATATCTTCTAATATTTGTATAACTTAAAGAATTTTTATATAATAAAAGAAAAAGAAAGCTGTTGGGGTGTAAATATGGCAAGTAATAGTAACATTGGCGAAATCATAAAAACGCTAAGACTATCTAAAAAAATGACATTAAAAGAATTAAGCGAAAAAACGGATTTATCCATCGGTTTTTTATCTCAAGTAGAACGAGGGCTGACAGCTCTCGCGATTACGTCTCTTGAGAAGATAGCAGATGCCTTAAATGTGGATTTGTCTTATTTCTTTCCTATAAAAAAGAAGAATCATGGATCGGTAATGCGCTCTTATGAAAAAGAGGTCTTCCAAATACAAAATAATCGATTTATTACGTATCATCTAACAAATGATGTTGGTGGTAAAAAGATGCTTCCTCGTATGATCGAAATATTACCTTCAAAGGAAAATGAGGAAATCGTTCAGTACCAGCATGAAGGAGAAGAATTTGTCTTTGTTCTTGAAGGTGTGTTTACACTGATATTAAATAACGAAAAACAAGACTTATATCCAGGAGATAGTGTGCATTTTGATTCAAGAATTGTACACAACTGGGCGAACTACACAAATAAAACCGTTCGAATTTTATCGGTAAATTATCCAAATAACTTTAAATTTGAAGAAGCTAAAGAAGTGTAAATACAAGTACTATTGGTTGGAATTTAGCCAATAGTATTTTTTTGTCTTAAGCGGGACACAAAATAACACAGAAGAAAAATATTGACCCGCGACGTTTTTTTCTATATATTTAAATTAGACGTTGACAGTTTGAGTGTTTGGTATTTTTTCTAAAAGGATTGGTAAATATGAACGAATTTCAGTTTAAAACAGTTGTTGATGAACTCTCGAAAGAATTAGATTTGAAAATCTTGATGTTTGATGGTGATGGTGTTTGCATGAATGGTGCAAAGGATATCCGTCTGGATAAAAAACAAGTTGAGACAATAAAGCAAGAAGGTTATTTGGTGCATAATGATGCCTGCTTCAGTGCGGTCTCAGATGTGTCGAATGAGTGGATCATTGGAATTAGCAGTGCAATAGCTGGTGCAGGTAAAATATTGAAAGTCGTTACAATGACTTTAGAAAAAGAAATCAAAAGAGAGGATTACACGCAAAGTGGTTTGGAAATGCTCTTTTTTAATACAGTCCCTGTAGAAAAGAGAGAGTACATTATCAATGCACTTAATATTCGGGAAAGCACTGATTATCGTGTGTTAGTCGTGAAGTACGAGGAAAAGAACATCAAGACATTAACCGATAAAGCGCGTCTGCTGTTTCACAATTGTGAAACGGTATCACTTGATGGTAATTTACTGGGGATTTTTATCCGTAATAAGAAAGACATTCACCAGACAATTGAAAATTACTTAGAAGATATAATATCAAATGAGGGTATGCACATCAAAATAGGCGTTGGTATTGCTTCTAAAGGATCGACAGGGATTCATGAATCTTTTAAGACGGCCTCAAATGCACTACTGGTTGGAAGAGCACTCTTAAGACTTTCAAAGGTATATTACTTTGAAGATTTGATTTTACCGATGCTTGTATATGAAACAGGCGAGGGTGAAGTAAGAGAATATATGAAAAATACTGAAGACGGTATCTTTGAAATTTTCAGCGATCAAGAATTGTTGGATACGGGTCGAAACTTCCTGATAAATAACTTAAATACATCTGAAACGGCAAATAATATGTTTGTCCATAGGAATACACTCGTTTACAGGTTAAATAAGATAGAAAAGATATCTGGACTGGATATTAGACGATTTGAAGATGCACTAAAGTTTTACATTAGATATATAGCATGGCAGTTAGAGAAGTAGATAAATTGAATAAATTTAAAAATAGTCATTACATTAATTGTAATGGCTTTTTTTGAATATTCCAACATCAACGGTGTTCAATTTGATATAATTTTAGTTGGAGGTGTGTTATGGCAATAGGTGTAAAGAGTAGTAAAGACGCAAAACAATTAATTAAGGCAAATAAAATTTTTACAGATCGTGTAGAGCCCAGAAAAGCATTTTGGGATACATATTTTTCATATAAGAACAATATGGATACTGGTATTGGCAATGATATTAAGTTGTTAACCTATTATGGTATTGGTGGTATTGGAAAAACAACATTGCTTCATAAAATTGCATCTGAGATCGATGAGTATAAAGAGGATCAGGACATTAAGGAACACGTACCACATATATATTATGATTTTGATTGGGGTACAAATAAAATTTCTGTTTTAGAGAAAATGCGTGATGAACTCGTGAAAAAATATAAATTTAGATTTCCAGTATTCAATGCAGCAGTTGCAATTTATAAAGAAAAATCCGAAAGTGGCACTCAAAAAAAAGAAAAGAAAGGGTATTTTTCTGAAAATGAAATATTGGGCACGGCTGGCGATTTTATCGCTGATGGTGCTGATATATTAAATTTTGTACCTGGTGTAGGACCGGCTGCTTTGAGCACAATGAAGCTTGTGGATGTCATAATTGCTAAAGCAGTGACCTATAATGACGACAGAAAAGATGAATTGATTGAACTTAAGGAAGCGCCAGCGCATGAAATTTTTGAGATGATCCAAGTAAAATTTGCTCAAGATATTGAATATAATATGCAAAAGCATCAGTATCCATTAGTAGTGTTTTTAGATACTTACGAGCAACTTGTCAATGAACTTAAGAACGCAGGTCAACCACTCAATAATGATAAATGGCTTAGAAGTGTAGATAATGGGTTAGTTGTCTATTCTCCTAACACAATATGGGTGATCGCTGGAAGGGAAATCTTAAAATGGGATCAAATCAATAGCGATTGGGCTGAAAATTTGAAAGATCAGCAGCATATAATGGGTGCACTATCCTACACAGATACCATGGAATTTCTAGAGGATTCAAAAGTTGGTGAAGAAGACATAAAACAAGCAATTTATGATATTACGGATGGTACACCTGTCTACCTCGATATTTGCGTCAGCAACTATTTTTCTGCAAAAGAAAGAGGTGAAACTGTTACCCGTGAACGCATAGGGAATAATAGAACTGAGTTGATGGAGCGTTTCTTAAGATACACAGATGACATCAAGGAAGAGTTGTTATATGTTTTAGCTTGTATCGGATTTTGGAAAGAGGATGAGATAGTCGATATTGTATCTGGTATCATTCCTGGTGTAACAGGCACTGCTATACGTAACATGAGTAATTATTCTTTCATTGAGCAAGCGGGTGAAGGATTTTATAAGCTTCATAAAATAATTGGATCGGTTCTTATAGAAAAGTGTGATCCGATATTAAAACGTGATGTAAATAGATTTGAGCAATCTTTTTATCAAAGTCGGTTGGAGAATTATGATGTTCACGATGGGGAATTTACATTCTATCTAGAAAGATATATACAAAATACACTCGAGCTAGGGGTAGATTCAGATGAAATGCTTGATATTTTCAATGAATATATTGATCCGAGGATAAAGAAGCTGACTGACATACATCAAAATGATATAGCATTTAGACTCTTTTCACCTTATATGACATATATGGAGACCATTGAAGAATCTGAAATCAAAGCAAAATTATTTCATAAAACTGCTGATTTCTATTACGATTTTAAAGAATACTCTGAGGCGCATAAGTATATACAAGAAGCTGAAGCAATATGTGATGCTAAATTATCAGCGAATGATCCACTCAAGTTGAAATGTATGAACACGAGAGCAGTATTACTTTATCAAATGGATCGTAAAGAAGAATCTCAGGAATTGACTGAAATTGTTTTTAATAAGAGAAGTGAAGTTCTTGGACTTGAAGATGTTGAGACGCAGTTAACACAATTGAATTTATCGATTTTTTACTCAAAAGAAGGGCGTCATAGAGAGGCTGTCGAAATATCGAGGGAGGTCTATGAAACTCGGGCGAGTTTGTTTGGGGAAAGCAACATTGATACATTGAAAGCCCGACGCGTGTACGCAATCAACTTAAGAGGATATGGCTATCAGCACAGTGCAATCGATATATTCAAAAAAGTATACAATACCCTTGTTGAAACAGTAGGGTCGGAAAATCGAACAACTGTTAAAACAGCAAACAATTTAATTTCGACATTGAGAGAAGTGAAGGCGTATGACGAAGCGCTAGCCATGGCTAAAGATATGGTCAAAGAAAGAGAAGAGCATCTAGGTAAACATCATCGCATAACACTTAATACATTTTATACAATTGGGACATTGTATAATCGTTTAGGGAACTACCCAGAAATGGTGAACGCATATCAAGAAGCATATGAACGATATTTGGATAAGTACGATTCAGATGATGTAGACTTGTTAGATGTTCAAACTAATTTATCCACAGCCCTAAAAAATAACAATGAATTGGAAAAATCAATTAGTCTACTTGAAAACTTGTATGAAAAACAAGTTGAAAAATTTGGACGACATGATAAAAAAACGTTGACGAGCATCCACAACTTATCAAATCGTCTTATAGCTGCAAAAAGATATGAGGAAGCACTTCGGTATCTCACCGTGTATCAGGAGAGCTTTGGTATTACTTACGACGAAATAAGCAGAGAAGGTCGTCAGCTGTTGGATATGTTCAGACTGGCTTATGGCCGCAATAAGCAGAAAGAAAAATCGGATGTCTATTGGTCACGATACATTGACAGGCTAAGGTCTTATGGCAATAAACTGTATGGTGAGAAGAAGTACAAGGAAGCGGAAATAGAATATGCCATTTTAAAAAAGTGTTATAAAAATGGATCTTCTGCTTATATAAATACACTATCAAGATATGCACATTGTCTCTATCAAAACAATAAGGAAGACGAGGCATTGGGCCATGCTGAAGAAGCTTTAACCCTATTGACGACTAGAGATAAGCTTGAAGAGGATTCAATTGCATATGTGTCAGACCTGATTGACCATATAAAAAGAGCGACAAAGAACAAAGAGAAAAGAGGTACATTAATTTCTGCCTACAAAGAAAGGTTTGAGGCAATTAAGCCTGGAAAAGATAAAGCCGATTTAAAGAGTGCGCGGGGTGATTTGGAACGGCTATTACAGGAAGTCGAAGAAAATTTTGACACGAAATCTATTTTATATTATTCAGTTGCTGGTAAATTAGGAACTGTGAATTATGGACTCAGCGCATATGATGAAGCGATGAAATGGATGCAAGCATGTTTGGATTACTATAAGGAAATCAGTCACCCTATGCAAGAGGATACAGAAAGATACTTAAATAATATTATTTCTAGCAAAGAACGTGCTGAAAGAAATCGGCAATTATTAAATTCAGTAAAAATGAAGCGAGAAATCGGTATAGATCTTTTTGAGCAAGGCCGCTATGAACAAGCACTTGGGTACTTCACTGAAGCTATTCATATACTCAAAACTGACTTTGGTTCGGGTCTGGATGTATATGATGAACTATTAACAAGACAAGGGATGTGCTACGGTAGACTAGAGGACTATGATACTTCAAACGCTATTTTTGATGAATTACTTGCTTATTATTCTGAAGATCCCCAAAAGAATCATCAAAGTATTGCTAAAACTATGCGACTGAAGATGTTCTATAAACGTTGTCAACTAGGCGATGACATATTAAAAGAAAAGATCGATCAACTTCAGGGTTATATCAGTAAAGCAGATGGATTGCTGAAAGATAATCAATTCGATGAAGCAAAAACGAATTATGAAAAAGCATTGACGATCGCAGAAGAACTGTTTTCTGAGTATGATGACACCATGATAAATGTATTAAATAATTTTGGTATGCTCCTATTTGAAATAAAGGCGTATAATCGTGCGATTGAGTATGCAAAAAAAGTGGTCGAATCCTACAAGAGAGAAAAAGGCGTAGATAATGAAAAGACATTGAAAAAAATTGAGCTTCTAAAATTATATTTAGATATTAGATGTCATCATTTGATTAGCTCCGACTTAAAGGATGAACTAATAGCGCTTTATAAAAAAAGTTATAAACTCTATCAGGAAAATCAATTCGAAGAAGCGTTTGAACTTGGAGATGAGCTATACAACAGAAGTTCAGAAGTGTTTGATGATGATCATAGTTTCTATATAGAAGTAATGAATTTGTATGGTACTTATTTAGCGGCTCAAGGAAAATATGATCAAGCCATCACAGTCATTGAGAAAGTTTATAATTATTATAACCTTCTATATGGTGATCAATACAAGACAACTCAACAAAAACACGCATTTTTAGAGGATCTGGAAAATAAAAAAACAAAAGATTTGAACCGCAATAAGGTGTTTGAATCTGTTTATGCCAAGTTTGAAGAGGCGATGAATTTCTATAAGACCTCAAATTACAAAGATGCACTTACACTACTTGATGAGTGTATAGTATCAGCGAATAAAGACTTGAAAGAGTATGAGAAATTTATTGCTAAACTATATCTTGAAAAAGGAAAAGCACTTGCACGTATTGAGCAATATGAAGTGGCGAAAGAAATGTTAGATAAAACAAATGACCTCTATGCATCTTTTGGGTCGCTTGATGAAGGGCTGATGAAGGAACTGGATTTTTATCGAAAATTTTGCATAAGACAAATTATGGGACAAGAACAGGTCGACAAGGTATTTGACATGGTTATCTCATGCTTTGAAGAAGGTAACCGATTATCAGAGTTGAAAGAGCATCTCGCTGCAATTGTCGAATACGACAAGGCCTTATCCCATTTTTATTCCTTTAGGAGTGAGGATAATAAAGCATCTATGAGCATTCATGCAAATCGTGCATTTTCTTTTATGAGACTAGATAAATTTGATCCTGCTATAGAAGGGCTCGAAAAGGTTGTGGCATTTCATATAGAAAATACAGGAGAAGATGAAGAAAAAACGTTGAAAATGATTTCGGCGTTGACATCAGTAAAAAATGCTAAAGCAGAATCCATAGTAGGCCGAGATAAAGTCAATGAATTGCTTGTTATGAATAGTGATATCCTTGAAGTTATTAAAGAAGGGGATCATAAGAGAGCAGTGTCGATGTATAAGGTGCTCTATGAGCGTGCGCAAGTGGAATTACCTGAGGGGCATGAGCTTTACGTCGATATTTTAAATAATTATGCAGTGTGTTTAGAAGAAATCGATGATTATAATCAATCAATTGAGTTGATGAATGAAGTTGTTGCTGAATATAATCAGCGGTATGGTCCAACTTCAAAGAAGGCAAAGCAAAAACAAGGTTATCTTTCATACATTCAGAAAAAACAAGAACATCAAGAGAATGGTCAAATAGTAATTGACGAAACCATAAAAGTGATAAGAAAGTCAATTTCTTTGAGGAAAGATAGTAATTATGGTGCTGCTCTAAGTACGATCAATAAGGGGCTTGAAACAGTGGCGGAGTACTATGGCGATAAAATGACAATGTTAACTGCAGAATTATATCAGGAAAAAGGAAAAATTATGATTGATTTAGACCGCCATGTAGAGGCGTATGATTACATCAAGCGCTATTACGATTTTTACTTGGATAAAGAAGGTGAGAATAGTGATTCGGTGAGGTCGGTTGCAAAAGTTTTGAAAATATTAGAGGAAAGTATACAGAAATCTGAAGCGTTATTGAATTAAGTATACAAGTAAAGGCTGATTCCGAGGAATCAGCCTTTATTTTATGTTCTAGTATAGTTTGTTTTTTAGACTTACTTGTTTTCTTTAGTTGGAAGTAACTTGATTAACTCTGGAATAACAGCATTTAAGTCACCAACAATGCTTAAGTCAGCAGTGTCGAAGATTGGAGCTGTGTCATCTTTGTTGATTGCTACGATGAATTCAGATTCTTCCATACCAGCTAAATGCTGAATCGCGCCTGAGATACCACAAGCAAAGTAAAGATCAGGTCTAACAGTCTTACCAGTTTGACCAACTTGCTGTGCTCTGTCTACCCAACCAGCGTCAACTACAGCTCTTGAAGAAGAAACTGTTCCGCCTAATTTAACTGCTAAGTCATCTAATAAACCAAGTTTAGAAGGATTACCGATACCTCTACCTGCAGATACAAGTACGTTAGCATCTTCAATCTTAACTTGCTCATGTGTATGCTTAACGACTTCAAGAATTTCAATGTTTGCGTCAGCATCAGTGAATGCTACTTGAACTTCAGTAATAACTGCAGCCTTCGTTTCATCCTTGTTGATCATTGGCATAACACCAGGTCTGATTGTTGTCATTTGAGGTCTGTGCTCAGGACAAATGATTGTCGCCATGATGTTACCACCAAATGCTGGACGTGTCATCATTAAGTTATTTGTTTCTTCATCTACAGCTAAGCTTGTACAGTCAGCAGTAAGACCAGTATTCATTCTAGAAGATACTCTAGGAGCTAAATCTCTACCAATTGAAGTCGCTCCGAAGAATACGATTTCTGGCATTTGCTCTTCACAGATTTGTGTAATTGCTTTTGTATAAGGCTCAGTCATAAACTCGCCTAAACTGTTGTGCTTAACGATAAATAATTCGTCAAGACCCCAGTGGAATAATTCGTCTAAGTTATCGTTCACTTCATCAATAAGAAGTGCACCTTTACATTTTACGCCTAAAGTATCTGCGATTTCACGGCCTTTTGAAATAAGTTCTTTCGATACTTTTTCAACGATACCATCTCTTTGTTCTACAAATACTAAAACGTCTTTATATTCGCTAATATTCATTTTTCAACCCTCCCGAAATTAGATAATGTATTTTTCTTTAAGATTATCAAGAATAATTTGTGCTGCTTGAGCTGCATCTACGTCGTATTTCTTTCCTGGTGCTTTAACAGCTTTAGTGAAAGATTTCTTAACGCGAGTAGGAGAGCCTTTTAAACCAAGTGCAGCATCGTCGATTACGATGTCAGCTCTTGTCCAAGTTTGCACTTCTTTTTCTCTGTACGCATCCATAACACCTGCAACAGACATGTATCTAGGCTCGTTAAGCTCAGCTAATGTCGTAATTAAACAAGGCATCTTGATTTTGATTTTGTGCGCTCTGTCTTCGAATTCTCTAGTGATGAATAAGTGATCGCCATCTCTGTCTAATTCTTTTACATAACTAACTTGTGGAAGTTCTAATTTTTCAGCAATTTGAGGACCAACCTGTGCAGTATCACCATCGATTGCTTGACGACCAGCGATAATTAAATCGTAGTCAATTTTTCTGATTGCAGCAGCTAATGTCATAGACGTTGCCCATGTATCTGCACCTGCAAATGCTCTATCAGTTAAAAGGATTGCTTCATCAGCACCCATTGCCAACGCTTCTCTTAAAGCTTTATCTGCTTGAGGAGGTCCCATTGTTAAAACAGTAACCTTCGCATCAAATCTATCTTTAAGCACAAGTGCCGCTTCTAAACCAGCTTTATCATCTGGGTTGATAATACTTGGCACACCATCACGAATAAGTGTACCAGTTTTTGGATCCAATTTTACTTCGTTAGTATCTGGAACTTGTTTAATACAAACAACTATATTCATTTTCATATACCTCCCTTATTTTAGTAAGCTTGCTGCGATTACCATTCTTTGTACTTCAGAAGTACCTTCATAGATTTCAGTAATCTTAGCATCTCTCATCATTCTCTCTACACCGTATTCTCTAGTGTAACCGTAACCACCGTGTAACTGAACTGCTTTAGTTGTAACTTCCATAGCAGCTTCAGCAGCAAATAATTTTGCCATAGCAGCTTCTTTAGAGTAAGGGATCTTAGCGTCTTTCTTTCTTGCAGCTTTGTAAACTAAAAGTCTAGCAGCTTCTGTTCTTGTATCCATATCCGCTAATTGGAACTGTGTATTTTGGAATTTAGAAATAGCTCTTCCAAATTGCTTTCTTTCTTTTACGTATTTAACTGTTTCGTCAAGAGATCCTTGTGCAAGACCAAGTGCTTGAGCAGCGATACCGATACGACCACCATCAAGAGTCTTCATTGCAACAGAGAATCCTTTACCAATTTTACCAAGTAAGTTTTCCTTTGGTACGATACAGTCTTCCATGATTAATTCACAAGTAGCCGAACCACGGATACCCATTTTCTTTTCTTTTTTACCAACAGAGAATCCTGGGAAGTCTTTTTCTACGATAAATGCAGAAATACCTCTAGTTCCAGCAGACTTATCAGTCATAGCCATAATGATATAAATATCAGCATAGTCAGCATTTGTAATGAAAATCTTACTTCCATTTAGTACCCAATGGTCACCCATATCTACAGCTCTAGTTTGTTGACCAGCTGCATCTGTACCAGCATTAGGCTCAGTTAAACCAAATGCACCTAGCTTTTCACCTTTAGCAAGTGGTACTAAGTACTTTTGCTTTTGCTCTTCTGTACCCCACTCATAGATTGGTGTAGCACATAAAGATGTATGTGCAGATACGATAACACCCGTAGTACCACAAGCTTTAGAAAGTTCTTCTACAGCCATAGCGTACGCTAAGTTATCAGCACCAGCTCCACCGTACTCCTTAGGGAATGGAATACCCATGAAACCGTAGCGCGCAAGTTTCTTTACTGTCTCAACAGGAAATCTTTCTTCTTCGTCAACTTCCTCAGCAAGTGGTTTTACTTCAGTCTCTGTAAACTTTCTGTACATTTCTTGAAGCATTAAATGTTCCTTGCTTAAATCGAAATTCATAATGATCCTCCTTCTGCGCTAGTAAACAAACAAAAGTCATCACTTCTCATCAACTTTTCTGTCGCGGGCAATTATGTACGATAATCACCACAATAGCTTTTGTTAGGGCTTACTAGCATATTCTAATTTTGTGTTTGGGAGCAACCCCGTTATTATTTTAACACATTAATTCGAAAATCTATACGTATTTTTTTAAAAACATTTTATTAATTTTGGTTTTTGAAAATTGGAGTTTTTTTTTGTATGAGTTTAAGTTTTTGTGAGTTTTAGTGACTTGTAGAGACTTTGATATAATTGAATCCTTGTGAATGATATACAATTATTTATAAAATCTCGTTTGAATTGAGAGAATATTGAAAGAAAAGTTGTTATAGAATTGACAATCGTTAATGTATTATCCCTTGTGTAGGGGTTTCCAACTTTAGTATAATGATATTGGAGGCTATACAATGAAAACAGGAATTTATTTTTTATTAGGAACAATCGGTATTGCTTTGGTGGTTGTGATGTTGATGGCAGTCATGAATATGTCTGATGTTGATAGACAAGTTGAGGAAATTCACCTAGACAATACACTAGAAAGTTATTTGCCGCTGGAATCATCGATTTGGGAATATAGCAATAATGAAACTTTTAGAAAGTTAATGGTAACTGAACAAGTTTATAGAAGCGACAAGTTTACACACGTAATCGTTAAAGGTCAAGAGGATGACAGCAGCATTAAATCCTATCGGGACAAATACCAATTTGAGTATGTGTACAAAGCCGATGATGAAAAAATTGTGCGAACATTACAAGGGAATGTGCTTGTTGATCCTTACGTTGAAATAATACTTCTTCAAAAACCTTTAGAGAAAGGTCACTCATGGACTGATTCTTGGACAGCTATAGATAATCAGACATATTCAGTGAAAAGTACAATAGAGGATATTCTCGATGATGGCAATCAGATCGTCGTTAAGTCTGTTAGCAAAGATAAATCCTTTATCATTATAAGAACTCTTGAGAAGGGCAAAGGAGTGGTTCGGGTCCAAGTACAGGAAAAATATGACGACATTGACTTTGAAACAGGATTTCAACTATTAAGTTTTAAACCTTTTGAATACGAAGGATTTGATAATTATATGGCCTTACTAGGTAATGAGAAAATTGGAACGGTGATTGAACCTATCGCTGAGACCACCGATGAAGTGACTTATTCTTCAGGTAGTGACACGATTTCAGAGGAAACGAGTGATGTGCATGATGAATCGGAGAGTAGAATAGACACATCGCAAATTCAGGAAGATGATGAAATAGATCCAGCAATTAAGAATGCTATAGTTCAGAGTGTACAGTTGTTTAACGACAAATGGATTGAATTTATAAACACAGGTGACATGTCTATTATGGAAACAACAGTTCCGGGTGGTAGTGTGGAAAAAATCATCCAAGCGTATATGAATAAGAACATGACACAACAATTTTTGGCAATGGAGTTTAATAAAGTCGTAGTCAAAGGAACTATTGCCAATGTTTATGCATATGAGGAAATTGAGAGAACTATGAATGGTGTGAGTGAAGTACTTATCTATAACTGGATTTATGAAGTCGATTATATTGATGGTGTATGGCTTGTAGAAGGGTATATTGAAAACAAAACACCATAAAAATATGAAATAAGCCTTTAGAACGGGGTATAGAGTGTGTATAGATGCTAATAGAGAGAGAAAGGCATAGGGGGAATTGTAGTGGCAGATAATAATGATTCTAATAAAGCACTGTCGCCTGAAGAAATAGCAGCACTTTTTGCAACTAATGACAGTGATGATGTTGAAGAAAATCAAGAAGATAAAACTACAACTAAAGAGGATAATAATGACACAGAAGCATCTGTGCCAGATTCAAATAAAGCGCTGACAGCAGAAGAAATAGCAGCGTTATTCGATGCGCAAGAAGAAGAGGATGAGGAGGAAGCAGCTGAAGAGGATCTAGTTGAAGAACCGGCTGAAGAAAAAACTCCAGAAGAACCAAGAGATCCAAACAAAGCCTTGGATGCTGATGAGATAGCGGCCCTGTTCGCAGCACAGGATGAAGAAGAGTCTGTTGAGGATGAAGCACCGGCTGAAGAACCGGTTTCTGAGGAACCGGCTCCAGAAGAACCAAGAGATCCAAACAAAGCCTTGGATGCTGATGAGATAGCGGCATTGTTTGCTGCACAGGACGAAGAAGAA
>Ga0070724_10001583_pt1 | contig 13363 bp, 12 predicted proteins | sample tdDd001_FD_67278 | JGI IMG/M metagenome (GOLD analysis project Ga0070724, IMG submission 67278) | Marine sediment microbial communities from the Atlantic coast under amendment with organic carbon and nitrate - tdDd00.1 | ecosystem: Environmental > Aquatic > Marine > Coastal > Sediment | place...
CACCAATATTAACCTCTTCTAAAAACTTAAGATCTTCATCATATTTATTTATTCTTGATTCATAGTCTTCTTTTGAAATCTTGTTTTCTAATAATTCAATTTTTATATCTCTTTTTAGAATTTCAAATCTCTCTTTAATTCTAAATATCCTATCTGTAATAGTAGATAGTTTTGTTGATTTATCAATAACATGCTCTGGAATAGAGATTTTACCTACATCATGCATCCATGCTGCAAGTTCTATTTGTCTAAAATCATTTTCACTATATTCTATATTTTTATATATAGTTTTATCTTCATGAATAGCATTTGCTATTAAATTTGATAGTTTTGCAACTTTTCCAATATGATTTCTTGTATGTGGTGACTTTGCATCAATTGCGTGAGCAATAGTTGAGATGAAGCTATTTAAAAACTCTTCTAAACTATTTATTAATTGAGTATTTGTAAGGGTCATTGCTGCTTGTGAGGCAAGGGCTTTGATAATTCTTTCATCTTCTTTTTTAAATTCAATTACTTGTCCCGCAACTTTTGTTTTATTTATTAGCTGAAGTACTCCAATTACATCATTTTCATGATTTGTAAGAGGTATAACTAGCATTGATTTTGATCGATACCCTGTTGTTTTATCAAAGTTTCTTGTACCTTCAAAATCATATGTTTTAGCATAGTATACATCTGAAATATTTACAATCTTTTTTTCATGGGCAACTACTGTAGCAACCATGTTTAAATTTTTACTTCCATCAGGATTAAATAAAGGAAGGTCATTCCAATCTAAATCACCAGCTGTTCCTCCCATGTGAATATTCAATGGTGTATTTTGAACAACTTTAAATTCAAGTCTTTTTCTATCAAGGGATTTTATATAAAGTGTTCCTGCTTCACAGTGTGTTAGTTCTCTTGTAAGAGTTAATATCTTTTCAAATAGAATATTTCTATTTAGTTGAGAAGAAAGTTCTAAATTGATATCCATAATTCTTTCAAATTTATTATGACTTATCATATCTGATTCAATTGTTCCTGTATCTATATGAATTACATCACCTTCTTCTAGTATTTTCCCACCATTCTCAAGAATTTTTAAATCTTCTATTTCTTTGCTCATATCTTTAAAATATAGAGGTTTTAGGTGATATAAGAAGATTTGAATATCATTTCTTTTTATCTTTTCTAACTCTTCTTTTAAAAGTTTTGGTGTTAGGTGTAGACTTGTTTTAGCAAGTTCTTCCATATTACTTGGAAAAGAACATTCAATTAATAGAGATTTAATTTTTTCATTTTTATTTATTTCATCATAAATCTTTTGTGTTATATATGTATCGCCACTAATTGCATATCCATATTTATCATCTTTTATTACAATATAACCTAGTGAACCTGCTATGTGGTTAGCCTCAATAGCTTTAATTTCGTATGAATCAATTTTTACTGTTTCATTAGTTTTTATTTCATGAAAAACAATTGCTTTCTCATCTGAGTTAAGTAGATTTATTTTTGAAAAATCAGGCCAAATTTCATCATTGAAAGTATGCTTTTTTAAAGATTCTATTGTCTCTTTTGACGCATATACATTTATACTTTTTGTTCTTTGTTCAAAAAAGCCTTCAACAAGAAAAGGTAAGTCAATAATATGGTCTGAATGAGAATGAGTTAAAAATATATGATCAATATATCTAGCTTGATCACCTAGTGTATTAATAACATTTCCTGCATCAATAATTATATTTCTAAATACTTGAAATGATGTAGTGCCTTTGTTTTTTGTTTTACTTCCACTTGCACCAAGTATCTTTATATAGTTCATATTATGTACCTTTTATTATTTTTTATACTTTACTATAAGTAAACATAGATTTTTATTATTGTAGAAAAGAAAGTTTTTTATAAATATAGTGTTTGTTTAAATAAGTATAGTTTTTAAATAAAAACTGTAAAATAAAATAATTTATAATTAAACTTTAAAGCATATAGATATTATATAAAATTATTTAGGATATTTATGAACAGACTATTTATACTTCTTTTTCTATCTATTGTTACTTTTACTTATGCTCAAGAAAAGAAAGTATTATATTTTTCTCCTTTACCTACAAAATCTTCTAGTCAAGTGTTAAAAGATTTTTTACCTTTAGTCTCTTACCTTGAAAAAAAACTTCATTTAAAAATAGAGTTTAAATATGAAAAAAACTATAAAGATATATTAGAAGGAATAAAAAAAGGTTCTATTGATTTAGCTTATTTAGGGCCATTGCCTTATATATCTTTAAAAAAAGAGTATGAGTCTGTAGAACCTTTAATTGTTTTTAGAGAAAAGAACAAAAAACATAACTATAGATGTGTTCTTGCAAAATTTAAAGAAGATAAGTTTTTAAAAAATGAACAAATAAAAGTGGCATTAACTCAACCCCTATCTACTTGTGGATACTTTATGACAAGTATACTTTTAAAAAGAGATTTTAATATTGATTTATCAAAACAGAAATATGATTATAAAATGACCCATGAAGATGCTCTTTTATCTGTTTTAAAAAATGAGTCTTTAATTGCTGGAGCTAAAGATTCTATTGCACATAAGTTTGAGAGTTTAGGCTTTGAAATAATTGCTAAAAGTCAGGTTTTACCAGGGTTTACTTTAGTAGCGAATAGCAAAACTTTATCTAATGAGTTGGTGCATGAAATTAAAGGAACTATTTTATCTATTTCAAAGCAAGAGTACTCAAAGTGGAATGCAAAAGGTGCATATGGTTTTGATGAGGTAACTTCAAATAGTTATAAAAATTTGAGTGTTGATATGAATACGATACCAAAAGTAGGGAACTTAGATGAATAGAAGAAGTCTTGTATATATTATCATTTCAATCTCTTTATTTTTTGTATTTGTCTACTCTGTAAAAACAGTTGTTCAAAAAGATTTTGAAATTATTATGAATCAAAATCTTCAATCAACAAAGATTGCTTATAACTCAATTTTTGATACATATAAAGTTGCTGCACTAAAAGATTATGAAAGTTTAGTTTCAAATAAAGAGGTAGTTTCTGTTCTTAAAGAGTTTAAGTATGCTAATGAAAATAGGCAAAATATTTTAAGAGGAAAATTATATAGATTACTTGTATCAAAGTATGAGAATTTAAAAGAACTTGGAGTAAGACAGTTTCATTTTCATACCCATAAGGGTGATTCATTATTGAGATTTCATAACCCTTATAATAGTGCTGATAGTTTGATAAACTTTAGAACTTCTATTAAACAAGCAAATAAAAAATTTCAAAGAACATTTGGATTTGAAGGTGGAAGAGCACTTCCTGGATTTAGATATGTATTTCCAATAATTGTAAATAAAGAGCATTTAGGAAGCGTTGAATTCTCCCTTGCTTTTGAGGCAATTGAGGAGAAGTTAAAAGCTGTTTTACCTTCTCATGCTTATGTTTTATTGATGAATAAAGAGACAACTTTAAATAAGGTTTTTGATTCATATAAAAAATATTTTGAAAATTCATCTTTATCAAGTGATTACTTTATTGAAAATGAGAAAATCTCTAGAATATCAAGCTTTATAAAACATGATAAATTGATTCATGGTTTAGATAAATTAATAAAAGATAGCCCTTCATTTAAAGAATTACATAAACAAAACTCTGATTTTTCACTGAGTATTTTTAAAGATGACTCTTCATATGTTATTAATTTCCTAGCATTAAAGAATATAAACGATGGTTTTGCAGGTTATATAGTGTCATATTCACAGTTTGATCAATTAAATCAAATTAAAGATAAATATAATCTATTTATGATTATAGGTATTATTTTGATTATGGTTTTAGTTTATCTTTTAACAGCTTTACTAAAACAAAGAACAGATACTTTAAATCAAAAAGATAAACTAGAACAGAGTAATAGGAACCTGCAAACAATTATTGATAAACAAAAAAATATAATTATTATTTTTAAAGATAAAAATATTGTTCAAGTAAATCAGAAGTTTTTATCTCTATTAGGCTTTGAGACTTTAGAGTCGTTTAGTCATGTAAATAGTTGTATTTCTAACTTTTTACTTTTAGATGATAGTGAAAGTATACTTGGAAAAAAAGAGTTTTTAGAGTATCAAAAAAGTAATTCTTTAATTAAACTTGATAATAAAACTGTAAAAATATTTAATAAAGATACCAATAAAGAAGAGTATTTTTTAATAAACTCAGACTCTTATTCAAATAGGGGACATATTTTAGTTCTTACAAATATTAGTGAATTGCTAAATCTTCAAAGAATTGTCTCAATGCAATCAAAAATTGCAGCTGTTGGAGAGATGATTGCAAATATTGCTCATCAATGGAGACAACCTTTATCTATTATTACTACAAGTGTTAGTGGTCTTAGAATTCAAGCAGAAATAAATGAGATTATAGAAAAAAAGCTTATATTAGAGTGTATTCATAATGTAAGTAGTCAAGCTCAATACTTATCTTCAACTATAGATGATTTTAGGAACTTCTTTAAAGAAGATAGTAATAAAATTGATGAATATAATGTAAAAGATGCTGTATTAAAAAGTTTAGATTTAACAAAAGATATATTAAATAGTAACTATATTGAAGTGGTATTAGATTTAGAAAATATAAAACTATTGTACAACCAAAATATACTTATCCAATCTTTGATGAATATTATAAACAATACAAAAGATGCAATGCTGATAAATAAAATTGATGATCAAAGCAGGTTTTTATTTATAGATTTATCAAAAAATCAAGATGAACTTATTTTATGTGTAAAAGATAGTGCAGGTGGTATTGATGAGAAAATTATTGATAAAATCTTTGAGCCATATTTTACTACAAAACATCAATCAATTGGTACAGGAATTGGGCTTTATATGACTTATCAAATCATAACAAAGCAGTTAAAGGGTAAGGTTTTTGTACAGAATGTAGATATTGAGTATAAAGATAAAAAGCTAAGAGGTGCAGAGTTTAAAATCTGCATACCTTTAGTTTAGAAGATTGGTACAAGTTTGTAATCTTGTGTTTGCCAACCAATTAATGAAATAAATCCATCGGCAATAATATCCATCTCTTTTGGAATAGTATTGTTAGGAACTTTAAATACTTCAGTTGCAACTGCACAAACTTCCATTCTAACACCAAGTTTAGAGAAGTTTTTAATAGATTTTTGAATTGACTCTAGGTGCTCTTCATTTTCCAGTTCAAAAGCTTCATCTTGTTGTGTACTTAAATACTTTACTGTCTTACCAATAAATACTAATACCATATCAGGCTCTACACCTTGATTTACTAAACCTTTGTGTGTTCCTTCTATAATTCTTAGATAAAAAGCAGTTTTTGCAACATTTGTAAAGTCAATTAAAAATACACTTTTTGCTTTAGTGATTCCATTTAGTGCAGCAGAATCATCTATTTTTTGTGCATTTAGTGAAGTGATAGATAAAAGTATAAGCAAACTTACTGCTATTAGTTTAAGAGTTTTTTTCATTTGTATCCTTTTTTATTTTCATATTAATATAAAATAAATTTAAACTCTTTAAAATAATAAGTTTTTATTATGTAATTATTATAAAGTTTAATTATGTAACATTAAAAATATAAATTAATCACTAATTCATTATATTTTTTTAAAATAATCTTTTGATATAATTGATATTACATTGAATATAGGAAAAATTATGAGTGATAGATTACATGAAATAATTGGAGAGATTGGAGAGTTTCATCAAGGATTTGTAAAAGATGGAACAATAAAAGATGCAAACTTAGTTTTTGAAGCTATTGAGGATTATGATAGTGATGTAAAAGAACACTATTTAAACTTATTATTACAATATTACTTTCAAGAGAATGATTTAAAAAACTTAAAAGAAGTACTATTAGTTGGTGCAAAATTTGATATGAGATTCTCTGATATTGAAGAGGCATTTTTAAATATCAAATCAAATGATGAAAATGTTATTGAGTTTATGGAAGATAATGTAGTATTTTTAAAAGATTCAAATTTAGATAACTCTCTTCATAAAATGCATAATTATTATAAAAACAATCCTGATTTACAAGCAAGTTTAGAAGAAGCAATTGAATTAATAAAAAGAAATAGATATGTATGTGCACACTGTTATAAAACACTACATAAAGAAGAGTCACAATTCTTTTTAAATGAAGATTTATTAGAGAGTCTAAAAAGAGACTTACCATATTTATTAAGCTAAGGTTATAAATGCCATCGATGCCATCTTTTGAGTTTGTAATTCCTGATGGGATACTTTTCCTTCCAGCAAATTTGTCATTTATATCTTTTTGTTTTGTAATTAGTTTTATACTTTATAAACTGATATTTAGAAGTAAAATAGTTTTTATTGTTTCACTTGTATCTTTACTTAGTATTGCTTATAGTGATATATTTATTAAATATAGTTTGGATAAATACTATAAATATACAAAAATGGATTCTACTATTTACTCTTATCCTCAAAAAGATGAAGAGGGGAAAGTAGATAGTTTAGCAACTATTAGAGTTTATAAACACCCTTTAAATTCATTAACTAATATCTCATCTAAGCAAGAAGAGAATTTAATAAATCTTCATGAAGGGCATATAAGTAAGTTTATTGATATTCCTACATATACTTATAAGTATAATAAACTTTCATACAATAAAAAAAGGTTCTATTTGAATTTTTACAAATATGATGAATCTTTTATTGAAGATAAAAATGCAAATGCTAGATATATAGTAACTATAAAAGAGAAGGAATCACAGTTCCCAGCTATTTATAAAGAGTTTGAATATAGATTTAAAGATATAGACTCAGGTGTCGTTTTAGCAACTGCTTTTTATGTTAGGTTTGAAAATAATTTAAATAAACTAAGAAATAAGTTTTTATATTGGAATAAAGAAAAAGAGGAGTTTTTTGTATTTAAAGATATAGAGAACTTTGATAATATTTATAAAAAGCTATTTATTGATGAAAGGGATTTTTAAAAAATAGATCCCATTTCATCATTTAAGTATTCATCAATTTTTTTGATAAACTCTTCAAATGTTTTATCACCTTCTTTATTGAAGATTACAATCTCTTCTCCAAAGTCATTTTGAATAAAGTGCTCTTCTTGTTTTACTTTTAGATATAACTCTTGTAAATCTTCATCACTCTCATCCTTGTTGAATAAAAACCAGTTAGCTGTAGATTTTTCAATTCTAACTAATCCATATGTTTTTTTATCATCAATGTAGTCTTGGATAGTTCCATTTTCAAACTGTGCTCCAACTACAATATCATTTTCATTTAAAATCATATCCATATTAAAACCTTAACTTTTTTGAAATAATATCACTTTATATGTAAATTCTCTCTTTCATTTTTACAATGTGAACTTTATCTTTTAATTCATCATGAATTTTGCTTTTAAAATCATTTAAAGCATTTGTATTTCCATGAATTAAATAGACACAATATATATCTTTTACATCTTTAATAAACTCAAATAATCCATCTTGATCTGCATGGGCTGAAAACCCATCTATCATATGAATTTGTGCATTTATATCTAACTCTTTATTTTCAATATTGATATTAAGTTTATCTTGTAGTATTTTTTTACCAAGTGTTCCTTCTACTTGATAACCAATAAAAAGAATCATATTTCTTTTATCATTTGCATATCTTAATATATGATGAGGAATTCTTCCTCCTTCACACATACCTGAACCTGCTATTATAATTTTTTTGCCATGGTGGTTATTTATCTCAATTGATTCTTCTTTTGTATAGCTATGAATTAACTCTTTAAAATAAAATGGATTATCACCTCTTTTTATAAGTTTATATATCTGATTATTTAATAGATGAGGATGAGATATAAATACTTTTGTAACATCAATAGCTAAAGGAGAATCTAAATAAACAGGAACATTTTCAAGTAATCCTTCATTACTCATCTGTTTTAAAATATAAAGTATCTCTTGAGTTCTTTCTAAAGCAAAAGAGGGTAGTAAAACTATACCTTTTCTATCTAAAGTCTCAATAACTTTTGATTTAAACTCTTCTATTGATAGTTCTAACTCTTTATGGCTTCTTCCTCCATAAGTTGATTCTACAAATATATAATTTGCCTCATCCCAAAAATCAATTTTTGATGTTATGATTCTTGGTGTTTGTCCTATGTCTCCTGAAAAAACAATACTTTTACTTATTGTATCTTCTATGAACTCTACTTTGATACTTGCAGAACCTAAGATATGTCCTGCATTTTTAAAAGTGATTTTTATATTCTCTTCTAACTCTAAACTTTCTTTATACTCTATAAAATACCATGGAAGTTCAAATGCTTCTTCAACATGCTTTTCATTATAAAGTACAGGTTTTTTCTCTCTTAATATTCCAGCTGCATTCTTTAGCATCTTTTGTGCTATATCATATGTAGCTTTTGTGGTAATTATTTGACCATTAAATCCCTTTTTTACTAAAAGGGGAATTCTTCCAATATGGTCTAAATGTCCATGTGTTATTAAAAGATAGTTTATATCTTCAGGATTAAAATTAAACTCTTCATGATTAAAAGATTCTTCTTTTCCTTGAAATAGTCCGCAGTCAATTAGTATTTTAATATGACCAATCTCTAAAAGGTGACAAGAACCAGTTACTTCACCGGCTGCACCATGTGATGAATAAAATGCCATAATTAAACCTTTTTGTATATATATTAATAATACAGCAATACAATTAAAAATTCTTTGATATAATTGCGAAGAAATTTTATAAATAGGAATAAATATTAAAAAATTTAGAAAAGTTCATATAGAAATTACAAATATCTGTAATCTAAAATGTACATTTTGTCCACCAAAAATAAAACCATCAGGTACTATGTCTTTAGAGAGATTTGATGATATAAATGCTCAGTTAAAGCCTTTTACAAAGGAATTGGCTTATCATATTGTTGGTGATCCATTAGTACTTTCAAATTTAAATGAGTATTTAAATATTTCAAAAAAACATGAATTAAAAGTAAATATTACTACAACAGCAAATAATATCTCTTCAAAATATTATGAAGCATTAATGAATGAAACTATAAAACAAATCAATTTCTCTATTAATTCATACAATGCTAACTCTCATAAGAAGTCCCTTGATGAGTATTTAAATCCAATTTTAGATTTTATAGAGTTTGCTCAGAATTTAAAACATGAGTATTTTATAAACCTTAGAATTTGGAATTTAGATGATACAAAATCTGCAAAAGAGTTTAATAAAGCAGTATTTGAAAAAGTAAACCAAAGATTTGATTCAAATATTAATATTGATGAGGTTTATGAAAATAGACCAAAAAATATTAAAGTAGCTAGAAAAGTATTTTTTAATTTTGATGAGTATTTTAACTGGCCGAGTTTAGAAAATGATTTTGTATCAGACAAAGGTTTTTGTTATGGTTTAGATTCTCACTTTGGTATTTTAACTTCTGGAGAAGTAGTGCCATGCTGTTTAGATCAAAACGCTTGTATTAATCTTGGTAATACAAATGATTCACAATTAGTAGATATATTAAACTCTAAAAGAGTAAAAGATATTCAAAATGGATTTAAAAAAGGCATAGTAGTAGAAGAGTTATGCCAAAAATGTGATTATCGAACTAGATTTGATAAGTAAAAGTTCTGTATAATCCTAAAAATTATCAAAAGGTAAAATGTGACTGAAATAGATGTTTTTTCACGAAGTGTAAAAGATTTTTTTACTTCAAAAATGTTAAGAATTGCTCTTATTCCTCTAATTGCTACAATGATAGTAATATATTCACTATTTTTTGCAGCAGCAGATTTTGGAATTAGTGCATTACAAGAAATAGCTCAAGCCTCTCAAAATGGACAAGAGGTAATTATAGATGAGGATGCACCATTTTATTTTGTATGGGCTACTTATTTGATTGTATTTTTATTTAAGTACTCATTTACTTCATGGCTTGCTGCATTTTTATTATATACAATTGGAACAATAGTAGTTCTTCAAGTATCAGTGATTTTAACACTTGCTGTTATTGGTTTTTTAACTCCTATGATTTTAAAAGAGGTTCATAAAAGGCATTATTCACATTTGACACTTCATGGTCATGGGGATTTAATATCACCATTGTGGGTATTAATCAAAAGTTCTTTAATGATGATAGTTTTATTTATTGTATTAATTCCAGTATATTTTATACCAGTACTTAATATGATTGCTTTTGCTTTACCTTTATATTACTTTTTCCATAAACTTTTAAATTACGATGTTGCTTCAACACTATTAAGTGAAGAAGAGTTTCAAGAAATTTACAAAAAAGAATCAGGTGCATTTAGATTAAGAACACTATTTTTATATATAGTATCTATGATTCCATTTATTACACTGTTTACAGCAGTATTTTATATCATTTATTTAGGTCATGCGTATTTAGTAAAGCTTGATAAAATGTATAAGTTTGAAGTTCCAGATCCAAATAACTCTAGTGAAAAAGAAAAAGAAGAACCAAAGAAGTTGGTTAAAATAGATTTATTAGAAGATAAGTAAGATTTCTTACTTATCTTTTTTTATGGCACATATTCTGCTTGTGCTTGTGTTACTGCATTTCCTGCATTAAGTTTTCCATATGCTCTTAAGGTATCAAATGTACTAGTTGTTCCATCTCCATTAATATCCGCATATGTTCCAGAACCAATTTTATCGGCTGTTTCTATGAGAATTGTTCTAATTTGATCAGGAGTTAAATTTGGGTTTACACTTAACATTAGAGCTATAATGCCTGATGTAATTGGTGCTGAAAAAGATGTACCTTGTGTAAAACTATAACTTGTAGTATCTATATTCTCACCATAAGTTGTAGAGCTAGATTGATTGTTTGTTACAAATGCACCTAATACTCCTACTCCATCACCTCCTCCAGGTGCAAGTATTTCCATAGTAGAACTGTAGTTTGAAAAGGAAGATCTTTCATTAGATATATTTGATGAACCAATACTAATTACACTACTTAACTCTGAATCATCAATAATAGAATCTGAATCTAAATCTTTATTGTCATTTCCTGATGCGAATACAATACTGATACCATCATCTTTTAACTCTTGTATTTTTGCACTAACTGCTCCTGAAACACCATTAGGAGTCCCCCAGCTACAATTAATCACTTTTGCTCCTAAAGCTTTAGCATATTCAAAAGCAGCAATTGTCTTAATGTCATCTACTATTTCTTGCTTGATTGCAATCAGACTAGCATCAGGAGCAGAACCTATAAGACCTTTTGAATTTTGATTTGCTGTAATAAAACTAGCAACTGCTGTTCCATGAGAATTTTCGCCATTTACAGGAGAAACATCTTGATTACTAATATTATTACAGTAAGTTATTACATCACCACTTATATAGTTTTCAAAATTACATTGATTTATAAGTTTATCTTTTAAGTCTTCATGATTGACATTAAAGTTATCATCAATTACAGCAATTTTAACAGGTTGATTAATATTTGTTCCTACTTTGTAAATACCTGTGGTTTCTACCCAAGCTGTTGCTATATTGATATGTGAACTTGGATCAATATTATGGTTATTACTAAAAGAGTTTACTTTTTTTGTTAAATGCCAAGCATATTTAAAATATGGTTCTGAGTCATATCTTGATGGGTCTGATTGATCAATTAAAGAACTTAATGGAGTACTTCCTCCACCTCCACCACCACAACCACTAAATAAAATAAGAGAAGAGATGATTAATATATTGTTTTTAAAAAAAGTCATCATCTATAAACTCTTTCTTTTATAAAGTTTGGATGAGCAATTAAAATAGAATCATTTGTATAAAGCTTTTGACAATATTCAAAAATATTTTGAGATGAATTTAACTTTATTAAATAAAAAGCATTAGAAATTTTTGAATAGTTATTTATATTTTCATCTTTAAAAACTTTTTCACAATTACTATCTTTTTTACATTGAATAATAATTTCGTTTTTAAATTTTACTTTTTTACCTTCAGTTGTTTCATACTCTAAAATATCATTTGATTGAGTATTAAGTGATTGAGCTTGAAGTTTTGGTTTCATTTCTACTTTTTTTCCAAACTCATAATAAAAATCACTTGCAAAGCATAATGAGCTAAGTAGTGATAATAGTAATAGTTTTTTCATTCTAGTCCCTAATTAGTCTATACCCTGTACCTTGGATATTTTTAAGTGATTTTTCTGGTAGTTTTTTTCTGAAGTTTTTAATAAATAGTCTCATGGCATTTTGAGTCATTACAGAGTCTTCATCCCAAATTTGAGTTTCCATCTCTTCGTATGTAATAATTCTATTTTTAGTAATAAGAAGTTTTAAGAATGTGCTCTCTTTTTTTGTAAGACTATGTTCTTCCTCTCCATTTGAGATAATAGATTTACTGTAGTCAAAGTACCAGCTTTCATTAATATGGTAGATTTTACTATCATCATGTGATTTTAAGAATGCTTCTAATGCAGTCATTAATTTTTCTTGAGTTATTGGTTTGATTATATATTTAACTAAATGTAGTTCTGCTGCTTCAAGCATATACTCTAAATCAGTATGTGCAGAAGTTACAATGATTCTAGTTTTAGAGTCAGATTCTCTGATCTTTTTAACTAAATCAATTCCAGTATCTCCTGGAGGCATTCTAATATCTGTAATAATTAAATCAGGTTTATTTTGCATATATTTCATATGCCCTTCACTTGCATTTTTTGCAGTGTATACTTCTTTGAAAAGGTGGTTTAAAATCTCTTGAATATTATTTCTAATACCATCTTCATCTTCTATGTATAAAACGGAAAAAGCATTTAGTTTACTTATTAAATTCTCTTGCATTTAGTAAAAATCCTTATTAGATATATTATGATATGATACCATAAAAAAATTTAACAAAAATGTACTCTAAGAAAAATTTTAAAATTCAAAAACAAGGCATTTCTTGAATATTATTACCGAAAAAAACCTATCAAAAATTACTATTTACATCTTTATCATTATTATGTCTTCAATGATATTTATGATTTCATACTTTTATGTAAAAAATACATATGAAGATTTCGAAATACAAATGGAAAAGTATGTTCATGAGTATTATGAACAACAAAAAAAGATATTAAAAAAAGAGATTGAAACTATTATTGATGTTTTAAAATACAATATTACAAAAGGTGATGATATTGTTGAGTTAAAAGAAGATGCAACTAGACTTCTTAATAATATCTCTTTCCAAGAGAGTGAAAGTAACTACTATTTTGTATATGATATCAAAAAGATGGAAGGGGGAGATGAGTTTGCTAGACTTATAGTGAACCCTAATAGACCTGATTTAATTGGACA
>Ga0070724_10001587_pt1 | contig 13348 bp, 10 predicted proteins | sample tdDd001_FD_67278 | JGI IMG/M metagenome (GOLD analysis project Ga0070724, IMG submission 67278) | Marine sediment microbial communities from the Atlantic coast under amendment with organic carbon and nitrate - tdDd00.1 | ecosystem: Environmental > Aquatic > Marine > Coastal > Sediment | place...
GCAAATAGCGCGTCAAACTCCACATCACCAGTAACGACTTTAGGCGAGCCCGCTTGCTCTGTCACAATTAAGCCTTGGTCTAGCGCATCGCGAAGTTCCGCCGAGGTTGAAATGCCAAACACTCGCTGCGCGCTTTGGGGATCTTTAACCGAGAAGGTGACCTGCTCTTGTTTGCTATCGTAAGTTGCGAACGCTTTAGCCACCTTGACTTGGTGGCCTTGGTGTACCATGGCCGGATCAATGACCGCATCTTGGTAGTATTTTTCCGCTTCGCTCTGGCTGGCTTTGGTGACTAACATCGTCGCCGCCTTAGCATCCGAAAACTCAACATTAAATTTGTAGTACCCCGTTTCTGCAAAAGTGATAAAGGAGTTACAGTCTGCATTCATGCAGTCATCTTTTTGTTTCGGTTTTGGGAAGTAACCCTGTGACTTATCAAATTCTACCGGCGTTTGGTAATTAGTGAATTCGATTTGCCAGCCTGGATCGGCAATTTTAAATTGGTTACTGCCTCGGCCTACGCGTAGTACCGTTTCGTAGCGGTTATCCCCTAATGGGACTAATTTCGCGTGGGGCGCAGTGCCCCAATCGCCATTCAGTCCGCGTAAATACAGGTCAGCGCTAATAATTGGTTTGTCTATCAATGCTTTTACATCCGATGTGGTTCCGGTGTCGGTAATGCAGCCGGTTAATCCCATCGAGGCGGCGATCGCAAGCGCAATTAAACTTGGTTTCATGACTATGTCCTTATTTTTGTTTTCTGCCGCTAGTTTATGAGCCCAAAAATATAATAAAAAATAGACACGACCCGCTCGGATATAGGTAAAACCTATAGATACAAAAATCAGTGTGAGTTTTATCAAATAACCCTAAGTAAACCGCTAGTTATCAAATGATCGTTCTGTGAAACCTCTCCAGATTCGGGCAAAATCCTCCCTTTGAACAGTCAAATGGCATCAACATGGACAAGTCTTTACAACAGTTTCTTTTGGTCGCGCGGCTAAAAAGCATTAGCGCTGCCGCAAAAGTAGCGCAATTGGCCCAACCAACCATCACTTGTAATATCAAGAAAATGGAAAAAGAGATGGGGGTGACCTTGTTCGAAAGACGCAGCGAAGGGATGTTACTCACCGAGTATGGCCGCATCCTCTATAAACACGCCAGTTCGATGCAGCACGAGTACCATCAAATGATGACCAGTATTGAAGAAAGGAAACAATACCAAGCGGGTAAAATCCGCATCGGTACGGGGGATGCGTGGTGGAGTTTGTTTGTTAATGACGCGCTCAAGCAGCACCGCAAGGTGTCACCTGCAAGCTCCATCCATGTTGAGTTTGGTAACCACCTCGCCTTAATGGACTCTTTAATCAATGAGGAAATCGAACTGTTTATTGGCCATGAAATTGGTGGCTTGTCAAATCAATGCGATGTTACCTTTACTCCGCTTTTTAAGACCCATGACGCCATTTTTGTTTCGTCTCACCACCCCTTACTCAACACTACAGCCAGTGAAGAAGCGTTAGCCGAATACCCGCTTATAGCCGTAACCTATGACTCCGACAAATTTGCGCATCTGTTAGATAGCCCAGAGCCAAAACTCAATGAACGAAAAAAGCAAAAACTTGATGAACGGACAACCTACGAAGTCGACTCCCTGCTCGCCAGTATCGAAATGACCACAGAAAGCAACGCACTGATGCCCTACCCGAGTCATCTCAGCGATTACTTAGCGACATTTGGCCTACACGCGCTTAAAACCGAGCAGGCTTTTTCTCGCGGCGTTGTGGGCATTTATACCCATAGACGGGAGACATCGTTGCCGCATTTGGCTTTAATTGATCAGATCCGCTCGCTTACCGAAAAGCTTGAAAACTAACCTTACTGATAACTGTCACAAATTTACTATTCATCTTGGTAAAAACATGCCATGTTATAAGCCAATAGCGCTGATATAGAAGGAAATAACTAGCATGATTGATTTACGTTCAGACACCGTCACCCAGCCAACACCACAAATGCGCGCTGCAATGGCAGACGCCTGTGTCGGCGATGACGTGTATGGTGACGACCCAACGGTAAACGACTTAGAACAATGGACGGCAGAACGCCATGGGTTTGAAGCAGCGCTGTTTACCACCTCGGGCACCCAAGCTAATCTTTTGGCCTTAATGGCCCATTGTGAGCGTGGTGACGAGTACCTTTGTGGCCAACAGGCGCACAACTACAAATTTGAAGGTGGCGGCGCCGCGGTGCTTGGCTCGATCCAACCTCAGCCAGTTGAAAATGAGAAAGATGGCACGTTAAGCTTTGACCGCCTTCAAGCGGCCATTAAGCCTGATGACTTTCATTTCGCTCGCACCAAACTGCTCAGCATTGAAAACACCATTAACGGTAAAGTGTTGCCACTTGAATACTTAGCCAAAGCGCGCGAGTTTGTCGATAAAAATGGCCTGAAGCTGCACTTAGATGGTGCGCGCGTATATAACGCGGCCGTTGCGCTTAATGTCGATATTTGTGAAATCGCCAAACACTTTGATTCGATGACCATCTGTTTATCTAAAGGCTTAGGTGCGCCGGTAGGCTCTCTGTTACTAGGAGACGCGGCGCTCATTCACAAAGCAAGACGCATTCGTAAGATGCTCGGTGGCGGCATGCGCCAAGCCGGTATTCTGGCGGCCGCAGGTAAACTGGTGCTGGAAGAAAACGTCGATCGTTTAGCTGAAGATCACGCGAACGCCAAGTACCTCGCAACCGAAATGAATAAGATTGACGGGTTTAGCGTTAATCCAGACCATGTGCAAACCAATATCGTCTTTACTAAAGTGGATGCGAAGATTGATGTGAAGTCTTTGTGTAACGCGCTTAAGCAGCAAGATATTCTGGTTTCGCCTGGGCAACCGATGCGTATGGTGACGCACTTAGGCGTTTCAAGACAAGACATTGATACCTTACTCAGTGCAATAAAAGCCGCAATCTAGTAAAATTAACGCTATATCAAGGGTTAACATCTGGTTGTTAACCCTACTTCTTTCACCATTCAAGCTACCCTTATGTTGTTCTCTGACCGCTTTATTATCCGCCATCAAGCCATTTTCCACCTATCTCGCGTGGTGATCGCCTGCGCTCTGGCGTTGATATTGATTCACTTATTTTCCATCCCTCATGCTAGCTGGGCACTGATCACGATTATTGTGGTGATGGGGCCGGTCTCATACCTTGGCTCGGTGTTAACCAAAGCAAACCAACGGCTGATGGGGACTGTTGTCGGGGCGACGCTCGGGTTTTCACTCTATTTACTGCCTATCGACTTACCGATTTTGCACGATGCGGTACTGCTGACGCTCATTGCCTTTACCATGTTCTTTGCCACAGGTAAGCACTCGTACGCCGCAATATTAGTCGGGATCACCTTGGTGTTGGTGGCAGGAACCGGGCCGAGCGATCTTGAAGTCGCTGAGTGGCGCGCGGTCAATGTGGTGCTTGGCACTTTACTCACCTACCTATGCAGTCGGTTATTTTTCCCCTCCCGCGCGTTAGTGCACTTTCAAATGCTGATCAGCGAATTCTTACAGCTCAGCAGCGACTACTACCTACTACACAGCCAAGAGCTTGCCGATGATGATGCTCATATGGAGTACAACATGAAGTTGCTCAGCCAAAACTTAGCCAAGCAGCGTAGTTTACTGGTTCACGTGCAAAAGGAGTGGCATGGGAACAAGCAGCATATTACCGATATTGTGATCTCGGAGCGGCGGGTGTTGAGTATTTTGGAAAATCTAATTAACAGTCGCTGGCAAACCGTTAGTCAGCTGCACCAAATTGCGAGCGGCCAAGAGCTGTTAGACACCACAGAAAAGCTGTTTAAAACCATCAACCAACTCAGTATTGATGTCGACTCAGGCGACGTTAGCCAAGTACTGGCGCAAGACATCGCGCCCAATGTGGTACTGCCTACCGCGCATTCCGGCGAGCCTAACGCAGAAATTAACGCCGAACATATTAACCACTTTGGCTACCTGTGGCTTAACCATCAACTGAGCCAATATCTTAGTGCGCTCTCTTTTTGTTTGAGTAACGTCTTTCACGCGGAAGATGACAAGCATTAAAAAAGGAGAGGTTGCCCTCTCCTTTTCAATCTTGAATCAAAACCGCTCTGCTACAGGCCTTTACGGTACTGCTTATTACACGTTGAGCCAAACAGCGACTGCACAGCGTCTGGCTTACCCGCCAGCGCTTGGCTAAAGCTGCGAATGATCTCAGCCTTGTCTTTTACAGTATTAGTGTGGGTTTTGATTTCGCGAAGATCGATCATTCCACAATCAATACGCCCTGGAAGATCAGAGATTATGTCCGTATTAAGAACATGTTGCTCTGCATACAGTGCGTTATGGCTGCCGAGCTGTTTATCAAGAATAAACGAGCTGTCTTTAAGGCTCAAAATCGATGCCGTTTTGTCACACCCCGTTAAGCAACGCGCATCAAATCGCTTACGCTTACAACCCACGGTTTGATGAAATAGACACTGGCGACTGGTGAGCAACATGTTCGGGTGGAACATGCTGTAGTGCAGTTCAAAGTCCTCAGGGCAAACAATTTTACGCAGTTGATTTTTGTTAACCTCGTTGGAAAGGAACGCGCCAACACAATTGAACTCTTCCTTTAAACACTTAAGCGTATAGGAATTTGTCACGTTCATTTGCGGCCCAGCTAACCAATCGATGCCTTGTTGGCATGCTGAGTACGCAACGCCACTGTTATTGGTGACGATGCGGCGTGGTTTCACTTTAGCCAGGAAATCGCAGGCCGCTTGATAGTTGTCGCCTATCAAGATGGCTGGGAAAAATGGAATAAGCTGAGGACGGGCGATAAAGACTTCGACCAGACGTTCAAGGCCTGCATGGATCGCTTCAGGCATTTGGAAGTAGACATCAATATCTTGGTCTCCGGCAGCATCAACGACCTCTTGATAGCTCTCAACATCTGCAACGAGTACGCTAAGTTTTGGTGGTGTAGCGTCGGTCGCCGCGATTTGATTGCTCGCATCAAGCATAGGAAGCTGCACTTCCCCCACAGTGGCTTTGCCAAAATTAAGTTCTGTCAGCAATGCATCACGCAACGCCGATTGCTGCTTAAATGGAATAGTCACACCTTCGGTAAGCTTAGATAGGTCAAACGAGTCAACTTGGTGGTCAATATTGTTTAGTCCTACTAGCCATTTTTGTACTTTGGCCTGGTCTAAACCATATTTCTCGGATTTTTCGAGCACCGCTTCAGACGAAACAGAGAACTGACGAGTCGGAGTCGTAACCGTTATCGCTAAACTCTCCCCTTCACTGCCAACTAAACTCACTTGGATTGGCCATTTGTCGTAGCTTAGAGGAGCGATCTCTTCTGCTACATGGGTAATAATGTCGGTTTTCTTATCATACAAGCGACGTTTTACTTGTTTGAACTCTTCATCTGTCGTTGCGTTATCTTGTTTAGCAAAATGGGCTGCAGAATTGTCTCTCGGGTTATCAATAAACATCGCTTTATTGATGTCACCCATTAGGTATGAGTTTGAGAAGTCACGGTTAAACACCGTATATAATTCGGTGTTGTCTTTGATAAGAGCGCGACCTTCACAATAGCGATCAATTTGCTGGCGCCAGTTATCGACCACGGTATACACATAATGCGATTTCTTGATCCGACCTTCGACTTTCAATGAATACACACCCGCGTCGGCCAGTGCCTTCATATCAAAAAACGCCGAGTTGTCTTTCATGTTAAGGGGGAAATCGTTGCCTGCTTCGGTCGTTTGGTACTGATCTCGACACGGTTGACTGCATCGACCACGGTTGCCTGAAGAGCCATTACGCAAAGAACTGATGTAGCACAGGCCCGAAAAACCAATACAGTAAGAGCCGTGAACAAACACTTCCATTAATACATCGTACTGACGACCAAACTTCGCTAAATGGGAAATTTCTTTAATATTCAGTTCACGAGACAAGTTAACACGGCTCGCCGTTAACTGATTTAGGAATAGGATTTGCCCTTCGTTATGGGTATTTAGCTGAGTAGAAGCGTGCACATCCAAGCTTGGGAAGTGATGTTTCAGGATGTAGGCCAAACCTAAATCTTGCACGATCACACCGTCGATATTGGTGTTAACCAGACGGTTTATCAAGCGAACAAGAGAGGAGACTTCGCTCTCCAATATGATGATGTTTAGGGTGAGAAAGATTTCACAATCGTGTTGATGCGCTAAACGCACGACGTTATTTAAGTCGTCAAAGTCCATGTTAGCCGCACGGTTACGCGCGTTAAAGTGATTCAAACCACAATAGATGGCATCAGCACCCGCAACTATCGCCGCCTTTATGGATTCAAGATCACCGCCAGGGGCCAATAGTTCGAATTGTTTTTTCATGCAGATACCACTTTGTCTTACGCTCGATTAAGGCGGCGTATTTTACGTGTTTCTCGCGGTCGTTGTCTATGTTAAATAAACAGGGCTTTAAAAAGAGATGTAGAAGTGTATAGAACGAAAAAGCCCCAGCATTTCTGCTGGGGCTTTGTCTAAATATGGAGGCGCGTCCCGGAGTCGAACCGAGGTCCACGGATTTGCAATCCGCTGCATAGCCACTCTGCCAACACGCCAATGCTCTTTACAATAAAGAACCGTTCTTAAGGCTTTGCCCTGAGAACGAGGCGTACTTTACCTGAAGCTGATAATGAGTCAACACATATTGATAGAATTAAAGTTTAAGTGCCTAAATTCTCATCCTTTTGTACGTAAATTCGTCTTATCATCTGTGGTAAAGCACACTTCATTGCCCTATCACGCCACTAATTGTTCTCGTTAGTACGATATTTCGCTAGCAAGCCACCTAAAGTTTGTGATGCACTTGAGAGCTCTTGAATGCCGCTCACCGATTCTTGCGTTGCGCTCAATAACATACTCGACTGGTTACGGATTTCGGCTAAGTCTTCTGAAATCGAATGCACGGTGACATTTTGCTGCTCAGCTGCCGCTGCAATTTGCACGCTCATATCCATTACGTTTTTCGAAGACTCGGCGATATCTCCCATATCTTGACCAATTTGTTCGATCATTTCATGGCTGGCATGAGTCTGCTGTAGGGTCTCTTCTGTCATGTTAGAGATCCCTTGCGCCTCTTCTTGTAACTTATCAATCGTCGCACGAATTTCAATGGTTGCTTGTTGCGTTCTTCCCGCTAGCGTTCTCACCTCATCGGCAACTACCGCGAAGCCTCGGCCTTGCTCACCGGCTCGCGCCGCTTCAATTGCCGCATTCAATGCCAATAAGTTAGTCTGCTCTGAAATGGCGGTAATGGTTGAAAGAACATCGTTAATCTCAATGGTTTTTTCATTAAGGCTTTCAATCGAGGTTGATGCATCCTGAGTATGCTGAGACAAGCGTTGCATCACTTCAATGGCGGTTTTCACTCGCGAGTGACTATCGCTAATACGCGACGAGTCTTTATCTGCGTGCTCCGCGGCTTGAGCGCCATAATTTGAAATCTCACTCGCGGCCGCAGACATCTGCTCTACGGCGGTCGCGACAGAATCCACGGCGGCGTATTGCTGATTCACGTTCAGCTCTGAACTGCGAGCTTGCTCTTCAAAGCTGCTTGACGTCGTAAACAGCGTCGAAGAGCTGCTTTTCACCGTGTCTACCAGCTCACTGATGGTATCCATGGTGCGGTCTAATTCTGAGCCGATAATACCAAACTCATCACGGCCGACATGAAAGCCTAAGCGTGAGGTTAAATCACCATCGGCGATACGGCGTGTCGCTTGATGCATCACCCAAAGGGCGCCAAGCAAGTAAGTGGCAATCCAGTAAAAGCCAAGTCCAATCAAGGCAAGCGGTAAAATGGAATAGATAAAAGTCTTTAATGCTTGTGACTGAACGGCTTGGTTATTGTTCGCTTGCTGGTATACGGCGTAGCCCTGCTCTAATGGCACAGATACCGTAACAGTTCCGTTATTCAAGCCCACTTTTGTAGGAGCAGACGAAAAAGTAACACCTTGGCGCGCGAGTGCGGTTTTCTGTGCTTGCTCACCAAGTTCTGCTGTTACACGAACCATAGAGTCTAACGCCACCTCTGCTTGTTTGACTGCTTGCATGTCTGCTGCTTTTAGTGCGGTAGAGTAATGAACTCCCGCCGCTCCAACCACCGACAAGGTGATGATGATAAACATTGCCCAAAACTTATCGGTAATATTGGTTTTTACGAATAAGCGATCAATGGTTCTAAAATCGACTTCTCTCATTGTAATTCCTTGAGTTCAGCAAGATCCCTGACGCAAATGCGCCCAAAACAGGATGCGTGTCACATTTAATGTGTAATTGTAATAAACATAGCAAGGTATATTGGTGAGCTGAATCTCATTAATCAACCAAAGCTACGCAGCACGTCTCTAAAATGTGACACGTAAAAGGAGTTGTTCATTGTGCACACAGCAAGTAAACGCAACCAATCGCGCATGCATACTTACGCCTAGGAAGCGCCCTGCCCCAATGTAGGTAGCGAGTTATCAGAGTAAAAAGAGATAGCAATGGAAGATAGAGCGCTGCAAAACACACCGCATTTAATGGAGGATAACGGAAGATGACATCCTTTGGTGGACAATGATTTGGCTGTTACATTGCTCAATAAGTTGATTCAGTCTCGCGACAATGCTATTGACGCTTTCGACCTGATGAGAAAAGATTAAATCACAGCCTGACTGAGTACAAAAAACACTGCAAATATTCTGAGTGACCAACTTGGTCATATATTCAATGTCTTCGATCTCTTGGCTTGCGATATCAACGATAGAAAAACAATAATATAGCTCACCGACTTTGATATGTAACGAATGCACTAATTCGGACATCAACTTTCGCTGATGGCCGATTGGACTATTAAGGCAAATTGGTGTTAACGCTTTAATTTCATTCATCACTATTGAGCTTTATTTATTAGCATCTGCGCCATTGAATAAACACTCAAGGTTTATAAGCGAGATATTACTTTCTATATAATGACTCCAACGTCATTATATGCATCACTCAACATAACAATCAAGTCAATATATTGCTTTAGGTAAATTCTATTTATCCAAGCTCAGGGATATCGGCTTGTTTCTCTTTAGGCATTGATCTCAAATGCCTCACACGGTGTACCTTGGTGGTAGATCATTTGCCAACAACTTTCGTTAAACACCCAAACCGACGAACGCTTAGCGTAATCGCTATAGCCACCGACGCTTTGCTTGGTCGCTGTTTGATACAAAAGTAACATCACTCCGGGTGACAGTTTTACAGCTAAATAATCTTGGGAATGAAGTACGTGCTGCGGGTTGCTTGCTTTTAGCTCGCTGTCCCAAATGCTTTGAAAGTCATACTGCTTGCCAGAACGACCAATTTCAACAAAATCAGGATGTAACAAGCGCTCAACCTGCTCTCGGTCGGTTCTTATTTCATGTTGATGTAAAGCAATTTCCTGCTCAATTAACACATCCATAGATAACTCCAATCTGACTATTTGATATTCACGGCCGAGCGCTTTGGCTCAGTTTTAAGCGAAGTAATGCAGGATAATACAAGTGACAAATGCGGGTAAACCAGAAACAAACAAAATGAGACCAAACTGATAGTTTTGCCGAGCGCTATCCTGTTTATCTAGAGCAAAATCGTGCCCGCTCACCATAGATTGAGCTTTGGCAGTTACTCGGTCATCGTAATCATAAGTCTTGCTATATATACCACCTTCCCAACTTAGTTTTGCCAGCATCCAAATAATGATGACCATAAAGAATAAGTAATCAATAATATGAGTCGTGGCAAAGAACTCGATATAATTCGATAATAGCCAAACTACAAATGCCGCAAAGGTATTTATCGCCAATACATACTTAATTAATCTAACCATTTATCCCCAAATTGAGTCTTACGCTCTATTGATTCTTGCCATGTGATAGACATTAACGTACTGGCCGTTTCTAAACGCAAAGTCTTTCGATTCACCTTCAATTTCAAAGCCAAATTTCTTATAAAGTGCAATCGCTGGTTCATTATCGACGTAAACGGTCAGTTCGATGCGTCTGATGTTGATCCAATTGTCGGCCAGATCTATAAGCGTAACCAATAGCGCACTACCAACACCATTACCTTGGTAAGTGTCCATGACTCCCATCCCAAAGCTACCAACATGACGACGTCGGGCGTTTTTGCACACTTCAAAACCTAGATTACCCACTATCTTTCCATCAATCTCTGCAACATAACTGTATACGTTATCTGGAATGTTTCTTATTCGTTCTTGCCACACCTGCGATGATGGGTTGGGAAGTTGCAAGGTGCCCGAATAGGCATTTTCACACACATAGACTTCCTTTATTGCTAATGCGTCACAGGGTTCACTGTGCCTGATTGTTATCTGCGTCATACTCATCCTTAAGGCTCGAACCGCATAGCCCTACTGTGTAGTAGATAGCTATCTCTTTATTTTTTCAGGGATTAACGCTGAAATCGTTATCGCTTTTTTGTATAACATAATGATGCGGCCAAGCACAACATCAAGATGCATAGTTAAATCCATATCCATTAGTAAAGCTAATCATTATAGATGAGAATTTGTCTGTGTCGTCTAGTCCATTTACTGTGTTAGGCTTGCCGCCTACTTACATTTTCTTGGAGGGTATATGAACAATTGTCGTCACTTTGCATTACTATGCCTTCTGGCAGAAGAAATTGCCTACCTAAAACAGCCTCAAATCTCTTAGCTAGCTTAATCCTACCGCTAGCGATTTTTTCGCACCCAAAAACTAACAATCTATTGGTGATTTACTGACTAAACTACTTAGGTTAGGTCTGTTATCACAGCGAAACTATAAGAGAAAAAACAATGAGTAACTCAAAGCATTGGACCAAAATGGAAATGCTTCACCAAACGGTGAAAAACAAGAATATTACTATCCGTGGTACGCACAGTTATTATAGCGATGCTTATGACAATGGCTTTGAACGCTCGGTTGTTCGCTATTTGCATGGTGATGAGCAAACTTGCCATCGCGAACCACCTTGGGAAATCGATAAACTATATATCGGTGATTACGTCTGCATAGGCGCTGAAGCGGTTATTTTAATGGGGGGTAACCACACCCATAGACACGACTGGTTCTCACTCTACCCGTTTATGGACAACATTACCGAAGCGTACCAATCCAAAGGAGATACTCATTTGGACGATGGCTGCTGGATAGGGATGCGAGCGATGATCATGCCCGGTGTACGTATTGGTGAGGGGGCGATTGTCGCCGCAAACAGCGTTGTAACCAAAGATATTGCCCCGTATACCATAGCAGGGGGCAATCCGGCTAAGCCCATTAGCTTGCGATTCGAACAAGATACCGTCGAGCGATTGTTGGCGTTAAATATTTATCAATGGCCTGAACAGAAGTTTATCGCCCTAAAAAACCATATTTGCGAATCAAATATCGCAGCACTTGAGCTTGCCAGTCAAGAATATGACAAGATAAGCAATAACTAATTAAACGCCACCTTATATAAGGCGGCGTTTTTATTTCCCCTAAAATCCCTTAAGAAACAATCACTGGTCAAACATCCTCATTCTTAATCTAAATCAATTTACAGTTATTGATAAATCTGTAATATGCCCGCCCTTGCGAGCAAATAAATAATCACAAAAATAGTGAGCCGCAAAATAAAAAAAGCAACATGCATGGAATGCAAACCGCAACCATCTATTAATTCATGCTGCAAGACAGGGTCTAAAATGATTAATTTTTACAAAAGCCGCAGCGTCGGCTTTCAGCTAAAGCTAGTAATCACAATTTGCTTACTTATCGCCTTTAGCTCTATAGCGACATTAGTGTACCGAAGTGCCTCTGAAGTTCTGTTAGAGAACACCTTAAAGGAGCACCAATCAAAAGTGGAGTCGATGGCTAAAACCATCTCTGGTCAATTTGATGCCTATTTGGAAACCGCTAAGGTATTAGAGTCAACATTCCGCAATGGCTACCTAGCAGGCGTGCAAGTTGAAGACGAACAAATTGAGTTTGCTGGCACCCGCATTCCTAACTTGACTCAATATAGCGAAAGCTTGATCAACGACACTAAGTTGGTTGACGCCTTTACTCGCGATACAGGTGCTGTCGCTACACTATTTGCTCCAACAGGCAGTGATTGGGTTCGAGTATCTACTTCATTGACCGATAGCAGTGGTAAACGAGTCGTCGGTACTAAGCTAGGGACAAACCACCCGGGCTATCGCCTGTTACGCAGTGGTCAACCGTACTTTGCCCAAGTAAAACTATTTGGCGCAAATTACATTACCTACTACGCACCGATGAAAGATCTAACTGGAAACGTTACTGGCGTGACCTTTATTGGGTTTCCGGTTGAACAAGCGACTCAATCTCTGTTTGAGTCCCTTGAATCTGTTCGTTGGGGCGACACCGGTTACACCATCATTGTTGATAATCGTCAAGACAATTTAGGCCAGTATTTACTTCACCCTAGTAAGTCAGGAACTGGTCAATCGATCGTTGACGTAGCTGACTATGACGGTAATAAGCCTTTTCATAAGATCTTCAAAGAGAAATCAGGGCTTATCCGTTACCCATACGAATACAAAGGCGTGGTTGGTGAAAAATACCTAGTATATACCGAAGTACCTGGCTGGAACTGGAAACTACTGGGTGGCACTTTCATCAAAGAAGTTACTAAAGGCAGCACTGAACTACTCAAGCTTATTGCTGTTGTCGCCCTGCTGGTCGCTGGTGCTACTTTTGTAGTGTTGACCTTACTCCTTAACCGCACATTGAAGCCGCTGGTATTGGTCAATCAATATATGGAAAGATTGGGTGGCGGTGAGGTGAGTTTAGCGCTGCCACTATCAGAGCTAAACACTAAGAACGAAATCGTTAATTTAAATAACGGTATCGCGAATATGGCCAACCAACTCAACCGATTAGTTGGCGACATTCGAACCACCAGCGATAATGTGGGTGAACGCTCGAATAGTGTTGCCAACGACGCTGAACAAAACTTAGCTCAATCTGATATTCAGCAGCAACAAGTAGAGCAAGTGGTGACGGCCATTGAAGAGATGGCAACATCTGCCCAGTCGGTGGCAGAACAGGTTGAATCTATTGCAGAAAACGTTCGACTCGCCGACAGCGACAGCCAATCAGGCCTAAATGTTGTTGAAGCGGTGTGTATCGACGTAGCGCAGCTAAACGACCAACTCGATCAATCTGCTCACGCTATCGAGCAAGTCAACAAAGACAGTGAAAGCATTCAAACCGTCACTAAGATGATTGATGA
>Ga0070724_10001588_pt1 | contig 13343 bp, 20 predicted proteins | sample tdDd001_FD_67278 | JGI IMG/M metagenome (GOLD analysis project Ga0070724, IMG submission 67278) | Marine sediment microbial communities from the Atlantic coast under amendment with organic carbon and nitrate - tdDd00.1 | ecosystem: Environmental > Aquatic > Marine > Coastal > Sediment | place...
CAAGTAGTCGCAGCAGAAGTAATTGTAATACCTCTTTCTTGCTCTTGCTCCATCCAGTCCATAGTAGCAGCACCGTCGTGAACCTCACCGATTTTGTGAGATACACCAGTATAGAAAAGAATTCTTTCTGTAGTTGTAGTCTTACCTGCATCAATGTGAGCAGCGATACCGATATTTCTAACTCTATTAAGTGGTGTTTTTCTTGCCATCTTAAGTTTTCCTTTTAAAGTTTAATAATTTTTGTAATTTTATCTAAAAATCAATAAAAAAAAAGGGTGACTAAACACCCTTTTTAATCTGCATATATAGTTTATTACAGTTTGATTACCATCTGTAGTGAGCAAATGCTTTATTTGCTTCAGCCATTTTATGCATATCTTCTTTTTTCTTGAATGAAGAACCTCTTTCATTAGCAGCTTCGAATAATTCGTTTGCTAATCTCTCAACCATAGTTCTTTCATTTCTTTTTCTTGAGTTATCAACTAACCATCTTAATGCTAAAGTTTGTCTTCTAACTGGTCTAACTTCAACTGGTACTTGGTAAGTAGCTCCACCAACTCTTCTAGATTTAACTTCTAAAAGTGGCTTAACATTTTCAATAGCTTTCTCGAATAAATCGAATCCAGACTCTTCACCTCTTGCATCTAAGTTTGCAATTGCACCGTACATGATTTTTTGAGCGGCAGACTTTCTACCATCTAACATAATTGTATTAATGAATTTTGTGATCACTTTACTATTGTAGATAGGATCAGGCATAATCTCTCTAACTGGAGCTTTTCTTCTTCTCATTCTCTTATCCTTCTACTTATTTCTTTGGTTTCTTAGTACCATATTTAGATCTTGCAACAGTTCTGTTTGCAACACCAGCAGTATCTAAAGCACCTCTAACTACGTGATACTTAACACCAGGTAAATCCTTAACTCTTCCCCCTCTAACTAATACGATAGAGTGCTCTTGTAAGTTGTGACCCTCACCACCGATGTATGAAATAACTTCAAATCCAGTAGTTAATCTAACTTTTGCAACTTTTCTTAAAGCCGAGTTTGGTTTCTTAGGAGTAGTAGTATATACTCTTGTACATACACCTCTTCTTTGTGGACATTTGTCTAATGCTGGTGATTTAGACTTTTTAATCACCTTTTTTCGCTCTTTTCTAACAAGCTGATTGATAGTAGGCATGTTTTTCCTTAATAAAATTTGGTTTGAATAGATAAGCTCCATTCAAGCTTCTCGCTAACTTTGACATATGTTGAGAACATAATCAAAACGATACTCCATTCTAGGAAACTGTTGAGTTTACTAAAAAAGTTGCGTATTATACTGAACCCAAACTTAAATTGAGTTTAGGTTAGTTTTCTTTAGGGTTTAGCAATATCATTCTATACTACCTAAAATATTTTTGATATTATAGATATAAGAAAGGAAGCAAAATGATTACATGTTATTTAAACTACAAAATAGACCCAAAAAAACTAAACGAATTTGAAATATATGCAAAGATGTGGATTCCACTTGTGAATAAGTTTGGAGGTACTCACCACGGATACTTTATGCCAAGTGAAGGAGCGAACAATATAGCCTTAGCTTTATTTACTTTTCCATCACTTGCAGAGTATGAAAAATATAGAAATGATTCTTTTAAAGATGAGGATTGTATAGCTGCATTTAAGTATGCCGAAGATACTGATTGTATTATCTCTTATGAAAGAAGTTTCTTTAGACCTGTATTTGAATAGAAAAACTCCTAAGAGTTTTTCTTATCCTTTGGGATGAAGTACATTACTGTCTCATATATACCTTCCATATAGTGTCTGATATATACTTCATAAGAGTCATTTATATCAAGTACTAGTGAAGGTACTTTATACCAATCACTTGCTTTGTGATAGATACATATTGCTAAAAGTGGAGTGTGATTTTTAATAGTATTTTTTGCACCAATGATTGCATCTTGTTCTGCACCTTCAATATCTAGCTTTATAAAATCTACTTTTTCATCAATTAGATTATCTATAGTATTTATATTTGTTGCTTGATAGTCATGGCTTCCATGGTGTTCATTTGTGTTTAACTCTTCTAGAGATTGTTTTTTATCCCCTAAACCACAGTTGATAAACTCTACATTTTCTAAGTCACCAAAATCTCTTTTTGCAATCTTTAGATGTAAGGCATTTGGTTCTATACAATATATCTTTTTATAGTCAGGATAGTTTTTGATAATCTGCTTTAAAGTATCACCCACATAAGCACCAGCATCTACAAAAGTGATGTTTTCAAAAGATGGAATTAAGTTCTTATCAAAGTACTGCTCATCAAAGTTGTTTGAAAAACCTTCCATAAAAGAAAAATCAAAAGAGATTTTGAAGTTTATGATTTTCTCAAAAACTTCTTTTGATTCTTCATCTGCTAATAAATCATATGTTTTTTTATACTCAATTTCATTTGCTAAAAAGTCATCTTTAAAATCACTCATAAAAGGAGGACTTACAAGTTCAAAACCACTATATTTATAAAAAGCTAGATAATTAAAATACTCAAAACCTCTTTTTTCTAAACCTTGATTTAATTCTTGTGGACTTCCAGTTGCAACTGATAAGATTAGAGAATCTTTTTCTACCTCATCAATTTTTAGAATATCTTTTTTTCTTGAGCTTTGTACTCTTGTAAAATCATCAATCACTCCATCTACATCTACATACTTTAAAACTTGTTTTGTAAACTTGTTTATTCCTATTATGTATTTTTTTCTATTTGAGTTGATAAACTGTTCTACTAAGTCTTTGTCTTTTTGATTTACATAGTTATAATCTATTAGATTCATATATTTATATCTTTTGTAGTATTTGATTTAATGAATTAGCAAAAGATTGACAATCTTTTTGATTAAAAGGTTTAGGACCTTTTGTCACTTCTCCACTATCTCTAATTTCTTGCATTAGGTTTCTCATGGCTAAATAGTGTTTGATATTGTCTTCTGTGTATAGTTCGCCTCTGTGATCAATTGCCAATGCATTTTTACTTATAGTTCTATCTGCAAGGGGAATATCAGCTGTGATTACTAAATCACCCTCTTTTAATAACTCAACTATTTTATTATCAGCTTCATCAGCACCCTCATCTACTACCATATAAGTAATAAATGAAGATTTACCAATGTTTATTTTCTTATTAGCTATTACGTAAGTTTCTAGTTTCTTCTTTTCAATTGCTCTTAAAACTATAGGTTTTAAAAGATTTGGAAAAGCATCACCATCTATATATAAAGTCATATTAAAACTCTTGAACTCTTCCTACTTGTCCATCTTCAAGCATTACTTTTATACCCCTTGGGTGATAAGCTGAGTTTGTTAATAGCTTTTTTACTTTACCAGCAGTTAGTTTTCCAGTTCTTTGGTCTTTTTTCAATACTACTTTTACAGATAATCCTATAGTAATATCTTCTCTTTCTCTATGGTCTCTTATCATATCTAGGCCTAGTTAGTAGCTTTATAGTTTAAAGCTTGTTTTGCAAAGTCAATATTATAAAAGAAAATGATTTTATAAACTAATGATATTTTCATCTCATCTTCATTTGAAGCATCAATAATACTGATTTCAAAACCTTCACCCTCTTCTCTTTGTTTTGGTTTGATTTCAATAGTTACTGGTTTTAAAGCTCTAATCATATTTAGAGTTTTTTTATTTGTTTTGTTGTTTATAGATTTTAAGAAGTTTTCATCTGCTTCATCTAATTTGATTGTTTTGATAAGTAAGTCTAAAGTATCTTTATAAATAGACTTGCTCCATGATACTCTACCTTTTGAGAAGTGGTAAATACAGCTTTTATTTAATAGTGGGTGAGTTTTCTCTCTTTTTGCATCTTCAATAAGCTGTAAAAAGAAGTTCTTTCCTCCAAGTTTTGTTGCATATGTATTTAACTCTTGGTGTAAACTCTCTTTTGTTTGTAAATCTAGTTGATTAAAATTCATTAATATATAACCTTAATATTTTTGTGAAGTATATCTAAATAATCCTATTTTGCATATTTTTATTATAATAACTTAAAATTGCAACTTTAAGAAATTTATATACAACTTTTTGAATCTTTTCTTAAAAATTTATGTTACAATTATATTATAATTACTTTCTAAAGATTTCGTCATGAAAAAACATATTATAGAACAATCTCTTATTTTTTTTAGTGTTAGTAAATGGGTATTTTTATCATCTGCAATTGGTGTAATTATCGGTGCTGTTGTTACATTTTTTTTAAATACTATTCATAGTGCCAACTCTGCAAGAGCTTTACTTCCTTTTGATTATTATTACTTGTTGCCATTTGGTTTAATGCTTACTATTTTTCTAGTACAAAGATTTGCTCCTGATGCAAAAGGGCATGGAACAGAAAAGGTTATAGAAGCAGTACATAAAAAAGATGGCCTTATAGATGTAAAGGTTATGCCTGTAAAACTTCTAGCTACTGTTATTACTATCTTTTCAGGTGGTTCAGTTGGAAAAGAAGGACCAGGAGCACAAATAGGTGCGGGAGCAGCTTCTTTTATATCTCAGCTTTTTAAATTCTCTGCAAGGGATAGAAAAAAACTTGTAATCTGTGGTATTAGTGCAGGTTTTGCTTCTGTATTTGGTACACCTATCTCAGGAGCTATATTTGGAGTTGAAGTTCTAATTGTAGGACTCATTATGTATGATGTATTATTGCCCTCTTTTATTGCAGGCTTTGCTGCTTATACTACTGCTAAACTTCTTGGTATTAACTATACATATTTTCATATGGAGTTTTCAAATGCTCTACCATTTGATATTGTTCTTATGGTTCAAGTAGTTTTTGCAGGATTATTCTTTGGTCTTATTTCATATATATTAATAGCCTTTTTAAAAAACACAGAAAAACATATAAAAGCTATAAAGGTGAATATATACATAAAAGCTTTTTTAGCTGGTTCTTTTCTTGTAATTCTTTCATTTTTCATTGGGGATCAGTTTTTTGGTTTAGGTCTTGATACAATCTCTACTTTATTTTATAGTGACCCTACTTTATCTCAAGATATACCTTGGTACTCTTTTATAGCTAAGACTATATATACTTCTGTTACATTAGGAGCTGGTGGAAGTGGTGGAGTTATTACTCCTATATTTTATGTGGGAGCAACAAGTGGTCATTTCTTTGGTACTCTTCTTGGAGATAACATAGCTTTATTTGCAGCACTTGGTCTTACAAGCGTATTAGCAGGAACTACAAATGCCCCAATAGCTGCAACTATTATGGCTGTTGAGCTTTTTGGTATTGAGATAGCTCACTATGCTGCTATTAGCGCTGTTATTACATTTTTAATTACAGGTCACAGAAGTGTATTCCCATCTCAAATACTTCAAATGTCAAAGTCAGATTTATTAAATATAGACTATGGGGATAACATAGATAAAAGCAATGTAGATTTAAGTGTCAAAAGTAAAAAAAAGATGCAAAGAGTTCTTAGAAAAATGAAATTTACAACTAAAAAAAGTGAACCATAGAGTTTGTTACTTTATACAAACCCTATTTCTGCCTGAATTTTTTGCTTCATACATAGCATCATCAGCTCTTACAAAAATCTCTTCATAACTTTTATCACTTGATTTTAAAGAAGAGATACCTATACTAAAAGTGATTTTAATTTCACCTTCAAAATCACCTTTTAGAGGGTTTTCACTTTGATATTTTTGTATTCTTTTTGCAAACTCTTTTGCATTTTCTATATCTGTATGTGGAAGAATAATAGCAAACTCCTCTCCACCCACTCTAAAGAAAGTATCTTCTTGTCTTTTTAAAGCATTACAGTTTTTTGCTATCTCTTTTAATACCTCATCTCCAACTATATGACCATACTTATCATTAATAGATTTAAACCAATCGATATCTAGTACAATTATAGATAAATCTATTTCATATCTTTTACTTCTTTCAAACTCATTCTGGCATATTTTTACAAAATGTCTTCTATTATATGCCCCTGTTAGATAATCAGTAATAGATTGGATTCTTAATTCCTCTTTTAATACTTGTAATTCAGTAATATCTGTAGAGAAACCTATAAGTGAAACTGTTCCATCTTCTAAAATGTATGGCAGTTTTATACTCCAATAGTGTCTATTTTCACCATTTTCATCTGGAAATATCTCTTCAGCTACTTGTTTTCTTCCTGTAGCAAATACCTTTTTATCCATTTCCCAAAAAGAATCAGCTACTTCTTGAGGAATTACTTCTGTATCTTTCTTACCAGTTATTTCATCTGCACTTTTATAACCAAAAACATCAACAACCTTTGAGTTTACATATTTAAAGTTTCTATCATAATCTTTCATATATACATAAGCATCTATATTATTAAGTATGATGTTTAATAAGTTCTCTTTATCTTTTACTTCTTGTTCAAGTTTTTTTCTTTGAGTTATATCAGTAGAGATACCACACATACCTACTATTTTTCCATTATTATCAAATAGAGGCTTTTTTACTGTCCAGTATATTCTTGTTTCACCAGTAGATTTAATGATATTTAGTTCTTCTTTTTCTATTACTTTTCCGTAATCTAAAACTTCTCTATCATTTCTTTTTAATTCATTTGAGATTTCCAAATCAAAAAAATGACTATCATCTTTTCCAACAACCTCAGCTAGTGAGGCTTGAAATAGTTCTAACACTAAATCATTTGCAAAGGTATAACAACCATTTAAGTCTTTTGTATAGATATATGCACCAACTTCATTTAGTACAGTTTTCAAGGATAGTAGTTCTAAACTATTAATTAGTTTATTCTCTTCATTATTCATAACAATACCTCCTTGAAATAAGACAATATTATGTTAGTTTATCTTTTAAAAGCTTCAATCTATCTATAAGATGATTTTGAACCTTTTATTTTTACAGAGTAAAAACCATTGCTTGCAAGGAATATTTTAACCTCTTCATCTATAAATTTATTTTTAGGCCCTTTTATTATCTCTACAATTGCAGGAGTATTATCAATCTTTTTTTCAAACTTCATTTCAAAATAGGGAATTAAGTTTCCACATACTGATCTGAACTTCATATCAGATAGATTGTTTTTAAAAATAAACTTTTCATTTTGCTTATCATCAATAATAATAGGACTATGAATCAGTCTCACTTCTTGCTCTTCTTTAAATAGTTCATTTTTAGATTTAGCGGACAAGTTATTAATCTTAGAAACTATTTCTTTACAGATTAACTCAAAAGATGCTGATTCAAAATCAAAATCATCATCAATTCTCTCTAAAGGCGACAAGATATCTGATATCTCACTCTCTTGTTGTTTTTCATCATATAGTACTTCTGTAGTATGTACTAGATTATTATCTTTAAAATAGTCAGTATTAAACCCTATAGCTACGCCAAAGCCATCATTTGCATATGCACGCCATTGACTAAGTAAATCATCTCCTCTAGAAAATGAGGCAATATAAACATTTGGAAGTTGAGTTATATAATATTTTTCGAAGGCTTTATATTTTGAGAAGTTGTCTTTTGTTTTTAATTGTTCTATTCTTTGTTTAACTTTGTCTTTTATCCAATGAATCTCTTTGTAGTCATTTAGATTATATACTGAGCTTAGCCATAATGTTTTATTTTGAATAATAGCTCTAAATGCTTCTACATTACAATAGTGATATATAATATTTCCCATCGTTCTATCTCCCTAGAGAAATATTATACTAAAATAAAGTTACTTGTCAAAAACAATAGCTATATAGATTCTAATCCATTTTCATTTAGTTTATAAACAGTAGGAGCTAAACTATCAATAAAACTTTTGTGATGAGATACAATAACCATAGATTTTTTAATAGAGTTTAAAAGCTTAATAATCATCTGTTCAGCCTCTGTATCAAGTGCATTTGTAGGTTCATCTAAAAGTATGATTTTTGGTTTTGTTATAAGTATTCCAGCAAGAGCGACTATCTTTTGCTCCCCTCCACTTAACTCATATATAATTCTATCTTTTAAGTGAGAGATACCTAAACTTTCAAGCATTAAAACAGCTTCATGATAAGCATCCTCTTTTGTTTGTCCTTTTGCTCGAAGATTAAACATCACATCTTCAATAACTGTAGGACATAAAAAGTAATCACTCACATCTTGAGGAAGATACCCTATATCACTTCTAAACTTCTCATACTCTTTTTTTGAAGTAATATGATTATGAAATAGATGTAATTCACCTTGATAATCAAACTGTAAACCAGCTATGATTTTAAGAAGTGTACTTTTACCAGCACCGTTTGAGCCAATAATAGCAACTTTTTCTTCATGACCAACATTTATATTTATATTTTCAAAAAGTGTTTTTGTCTCACTTTTATATGCAACCTCTTTTAAGTTAAAAGAACAACTCATAATACAACCTTTAATAAAACAGTTAAAGCAACTGCAAAAATTAAACTATAATCTACCTTTGAGATTTTAAACTCATCATTTAAATATATCTTTCCATCAAAACCTCTTGCTATAAAAGAGTCTTTTAATGAGTTTGATTTTCTAATAGATTTAACAAAAAGCATACCAAGTACATTTCCAAAAGTATAGTATGTAAACATAGAACTATTAGCTTTAAAACCTCTAGCTTTTAAAGTAGTTTTGATATTTTTAAAATCACTTGTTAAACTCTCAATCATCTTAAGTGTAAAAAATGTACTTGATGTAAACTTATCAGGAAATTTTAATAGACATAAACCTCTTACAATATCATAACCCTTAGATGAGTAAAATACACATAGATTAAATAGAATAATTACATTTGTTCTAATATATACATTTAGTGCTTCTTCAAGTGAGCTTTCAATAAGTAAAACTAAAAATAGAACAAAAATAAATAGATTTAAAAATAGAAGCTTTTTAAAAATAGCTCTTAGATGTTTTTTCACATAATAAAAAAGAGTAAAAATAGGTAATAAATAGATAACATCAAAAGTTGAGAAGCTAACAAGAAGTGAAAATATAAATGCTAGGATTAAAGAGATTGCAGGGTTGAAAGTTTTCATTTTTTAATTCTTTTTAAAAAAGCAAAAATCCCTACAATTACTAAAAGAGCAAATATTGTTTTAAATATATCCATTTGCTCCAATTTCTCTTCAAGTATTTTAACTTGAACTTTTAGTTTTTTATTCTCATCTTCTAGTTTTTGTAACTGCTTATTTTCATATCTAGTTTGTGGTTTAACTACTTCATGTATTGATTTTAATACAGCATGTCCACCACCTGCATCAACACTTAATAAAAACTCTTTTGCATTAATAGTAGTTTCAAACTCACCCTTTTCATTTGTTTTATCTTCAACTAATAACTCATCATCTTTTATGATTTTTAATTTACAGTTTTGACAAGCATTTCCATTTGCAAAGTATGCACTTACATATAGTTTATTATCTTCAAAATCAGTAAATACACTTAGTTTATGAGCATAAGAAAAAGAGATAAAAATAGTTAATAGTAGAAGTTTTTTAATCATAAGTTAGCCTCTTTTAAAAGTTTAGGAATAGCTTTTTTAATATATAAAAGTAAAAACAGTGTAATAATTCCTTCTAAAACCATAGCTGGGATATTTGCTATTACAATAGAATAAGAAGCAAGTAAATATTCATCTTTTGCAAAATATAAAACTAAAGCTAATATAACAACAGAAAATGCGATACCTAAAGCACCAACTAAAAAGAATTTAATCTTTTCATTTAGCATTTTAAATAATGATAATTTATTTACTAAAAATACTAAATAAGCAGGAAGTGCCATAATCATGATATTTGCTCCTAGTGAGCTTAATCCACCATAACCTAATAGTATTGCCTGAAGTAGTAATGCAATAGATATGCTTAAAAAACTAAGACTTCCTAAAAACAGACCTATTACACCAATAAGTAATAAATGTATTTGAGTAGGTCCCAATGGAATATGAATAAATGATGCAATAAAAAATAGCGCACTCATAGAAGCAACTAAAGCAATATTTTCATTTTTTAAATTTTTTAATGAATAAGCACACATAGCAATACTTGCAACGCCAAGTGTTGCTGCTACTTCTAAACTAATTACACCATCTGATATATGCATATTTCTTTTCCTCTAGTAAGCTTTAACCCACATTAATGCTCCATTTTCAATTGGATACATTTTGCTATTATAACTCTTTTGTCCTTCTTCAATTAAAGCAGCAAATCCCCACCATCCTTTATGATTCATTACAAAAGAAAAAACTCCATTATCATCTGTTTTTACAACCTGAGTAATATGAGCATCACTTGGTGCTTTTAATCCAAATTCATTATACAGTTCAACCTCTACTTCAACATTAGATGCTGGTTTTCCATCATGCAATACTTTAGCTACAAAAAGATTACCAGAGTATAAAGCAAAAGGTTTAACCATAGGAATCATTTCATATTTTAATCCAATAGGTTCATCCCATCCATCTTCTAAACCATAAGCACTAACAATTACTTTTGGAACATGAGAAATAAATTTCCCTTCAGCAGGCTCAAAATAAGGTTCTGGTTGAGTAAAAAACTTATAAACACCAGGCTTTTTAATATAATAATCACTTGCCCAAGCTTTGTGATCAAACTTTTTTGTTTCATTTAACTCTAGTTTAGTATCAATACTATTTACATAAACTCCAATTGGTTTTTCCATAGTCATACCAGTTTGCTCAAATGGGTGAATAAACATAGCATCTATTTTTATATTTGCATCTTTTTTAGATGAAACATTATCTGTAGAAGTTAACAGTGTTAAAAAGTGTGCATTAGCAAAAACTGCAACAAATAAAAATAAGATTATTTTTTTCATATATAGTCCTTCAATTTTGGTAAATTATAAACTTATAGCTTTTATAGTAAAATAAATTTTCATATTTCTTATATATTTTTGGAACCTAAAATGAATAATTGTTCATGTAATAACAACAAATTTTACACTCTTGCAAATAATTATATTAAATGTACTAAATGCAAAAGAAAATATTCACTTAAAAAAATTGAACAAAATAAAAAAATAGTTCAATGTTTTTGTGAAGATTTAAATGCCCTAGAGACATCAAAACAACTAGACATTACATATGTAACTGTTTCCAAAAAATTTAAACTATATAGAGAATTAATCATTTCATATCTTGATGAAAAATATAACAACATTAAAAATGATCCAAATGAATTTGATGAGTATATCTATATTAAAAATGAGAATATTAAAAATGCCCAAAATTTTTTGACATTTAATTATTCAAACTATATTTATAACCTTATGCTTCCACCATTAAAAAAGTTTTCATATATAGAAGATGAAAAACAATTAGCTAAGTTTTTACAATACAATAAAATTGCAAAGTTGGAGAGTTCAAATAGTTTGATTATAAATTTTTGGCAGTTTTTAGAAGAGTTTCTAAATAAGTACAAGGGCATTGATAAAAACAACTTTATTCTGTATTTAAAAGAGTCAGAGTTTAAGTTTAACTATAATAAAAAAGCTCAAGAAGAAATACTTCTTAAGCTTTTGGCATAACCTTTACAGGAACAACTTGAATCTCTTCAATATTCCATACTCCACCTTGTACATAAGGCTCATTCTCTAACCATTCGTTAAATTCATCTTCATTATTAAAATTTGTAACTACAGAAGATCCAACCATTTTATCATCTTCAATCATAGCACAAGCACTTACAATCTTACCCTCAGCCATAAGCTTTTGAGTTCCCTCAACGTGAGCAGGTCTTGCTTCCATTCTTTTATCTAAAACATTATCATAATCGTAAGCGATAACTAAATATTGCATTTTAATTTTCCTTTTTTAAAGATTCTAGCATTTTAACTAAATATTTGTATGAAAAAATTAAATCTAAGCAATATTCACCAAATCATTAAAATAATAACCTTGAACAAAATCACAATCTAAATTACGAACCATATTTAAATCAGCCTGAGTCTCTACTCCTTCAATAATTGACCTTTGACCATTTAGCCTAATAGTTTTTAAAATACCATTTAAATACTCTATATAATTTTTATTCGAATTAATCTGTTTAATAAAAGACTTATCAATTTTTATATATTCACATCTATTCATAATAAAAAAAGAAAACATTGAACCATCCTGCGCAAAATCATCTAATGCTGCATCAATTCCATTGTTCTTTAGCCAAGTAGAAAAGCTTTTCATAATAGTTGCTGATGTTTCATCATCACTACCATTTTCAGTAATTTCTACAACAATATCTTTTTTTAATGGCTTTAAAAACTCAGACCAGTATAACTTCTGTTCATCTGTAACTACGATATCTGCATCAAAATTTACAAATAGTTTATGTTTAAAATCATAGTTATTAACCTGAAGTTGTTTGTTTCGTTTCTCTAGTTCAAAAAATAGTTTATTATTATGATGAAGCTTTCTAAATATCTCTTCTGTACTTATAGTATCGTTTTTAATTTCAAACTTTGACAAAGCTTCATAAGCATAAATATCTAAAGAATCTTTTTTTAATATTGGTTCATATTTCGTGTAATATTTTGCATTTAATATTAATTGTCTAAACTCTATACTGTTCATAGAGAGAATATTAACAAAAGAATCTTAAATTAAATTGATAATAAATATTAAAATCAGTATTATAACAAACCTACAGCAAAAATGTAACTAAGAGGATATATTAGCACATTCATATATCTGTACAATGGTGTCATTTTTAAGTTCATAGGCATAACTTCTTCAAGCTCATGTCCATCTGATAATTTTTTCATCATTGATAGTTTAAAAGTTATATCTAAAAATTTAACACCTAAAATAGATAACATCCAAAATGAGAAGTTATTTAGATAATAAGATACAAAGATTGCGTAAAAAAATGAAAAGTGCAAAAGGAAATATAAAAATATATTTTGAGAATATATATAAAAATTGGTTTGAATTAAACCATATAATGAGTCTGACTTTTGCCAGTAAGATTCAAATAGCTCAACAGCTATAAAAATAAGTAGTAGTGTAATTAAATCCATATTTTAAAAGGCCGAGGCAATAAGGTTAAACCTTATTGCTCTTCTGGATAAGTAAATTCTACTTTTTTACCTTTGTATAGACCAGTTCCAACAGGAATTGTTCTACCAATAACAACGTTTTCTTTAAGATCTTCTAACATATCCATCTTAGCAGAAATTGCTGCTTCAGTTAATACTTTTGTAGTTTCCTGGAACGACGCAGCAGAGATAATAGAGTCAGATGTAACAGCTGCTCTAGTAATACCAAGTAATAATGGCTCTGCAATTGCAGGTTGTCCACCAAGTTTGATAATTCTTTCA
>Ga0070724_10001589_pt1 | contig 13327 bp, 13 predicted proteins | sample tdDd001_FD_67278 | JGI IMG/M metagenome (GOLD analysis project Ga0070724, IMG submission 67278) | Marine sediment microbial communities from the Atlantic coast under amendment with organic carbon and nitrate - tdDd00.1 | ecosystem: Environmental > Aquatic > Marine > Coastal > Sediment | place...
GGGGGGACGTCGCCCGCGCGCTGATGTGGACCATCCCGGTTGCAGGTGTTGCGCAGCTCGCTCTGGTCTGGATCGCTGCGCGCAAGGCAGGTTTCCACGTTCACATGAAACGCCCACGGCTGACGCCAGATATGCGTCGCCTGATCCGCGTCGCAATCCCTGCCGCCCTTGCCGGAGGCGTGGTGCAGGTAAACCTGTTGGTTGGCCAGCAGGTCGCCAGCTATTTCGACCGTGCTGTGGGGTGGCTCTATGCAGCGGATCGACTGTATCAATTACCACTAGGCGTCGTAGGCATCGCCATTGGCGTTGTTCTGCTGCCCGACCTTTCGCGCCGCCTGAAGGCCGATGATGGCGACGGTGCCCGCAATGCTCTGTCGCGCGCAGCCGAGGTATCCCTGGCGCTGACCATCCCCGCCGCCGTGGCGCTGATCGTGATCCCGCTACCGCTGGTGTCCGTCCTTTTCGAGCGAGGCGCAACCACCGCCGACGACAGTGCCTCCATCGCCTTGGCCGTGGCAATCTATGGCTTGGGGCTGCCTGCCTTTGTCGTCCAGAAAATTCTACAGCCCCTGTTTTTCGCACGCGAAGACACCCGACGCCCATTCAACTATGCCGTCGTTGCCATGGCTGTGAACGCTGCAATTGCCATCGGGTTGTCCCCGGTGATTGGCTGGATCGCCTGCGCAATCGCAACCACATTGGCCGGGTGGTGCATGGTGGCCCTACTGTCGATCGGCGCGCGCCCCTTTGGCGATGTTGCCCGGTTCGACTCCCGTTTTCACCGCCGTATCTGGCGCATCATCGCAGCGTCCATCGTGATGGGAGCCTGCCTGTGGGGCGCGATGGCAGTGCTGAACCCATTTCTGGGCATGGCCGGCCTGCGCTATGGCGCCCTAGCGGCGTTGATCGTGATTGGAATGCTCAGCTATTTCGGCACGGGGCAACTGATCGGTGCATTCCAATTGTCCGAATTCAAACGAACCCTGCGCCGAGGCGGCTGATCACCGGTGGCGCAGGATGTCCCGCACCCGCCGCCATCCGCCAGGCACCAGCAGAAACGACAGCATGAACCCGATCACAAACGCGGCCACATCCGCGATCCAATCGGGCTGGCTCCCGAAAACCAGGCCAAACACCAGTTGAATAGCCAACAGAATACCGACCAGACGAAAGGCGTGCAGCCGGTTCTGCCCAACCACTCCCAAGCGCATCCACATCAGGAAACTATATGCCCCAATCAGCGCATAAACGCCTGGAAACGCGCCGATCAGCGCGAACTGGGATTGTGCGACCAGGCCATAGACAACGGCCCCCACAACAATCCCCGCCAGAAAAATTAACAAGGTCGCGAGCTGCGAAAACACCTTACCGACCATGTTACCCAGCGCCAGCAGCATCACCCCAGCAAACAGCGCCTGTGAGAATGATCCGTGCACAAAAGCATAACTGACCGTACGGATCAGATGCTCGGTCGGCCATTGGCCCAGCTCCAGCATCTTGCGAAACACCGGCGCCGAGAACCCATAGGTCTGCACCGCATCCAGCCGCCACCCCACGGCCTGCGCCCCCCCCATCAGCCCCCGCGCACCAAGGCTGAAAACGATCTCAATCCCCATAATCAGCAGGAAAAGCGCAACAACCACCGGCGGAAGCGTTTGGAAGGGCGAGTTATTCTGGCTGTTCATCGGGCTTTCCTTGACGAGGCTTTGGGCCATGGGTAAGCCACCGGGACTGATTAATCCAGACGGAGATACACCATGTCGGATGCGGTCCAAACGCAATCCACCCCGAACGCCGGTTTTACCCCGCGCGTGTTTTCGGGCATTCAGCCCTCGGGTGGGCTGACCCTTGGCAATTACCTGGGCGCGATCAAGCGCTTTGTTGATAAGCAAGACAGCGGAATTCAGACCATCTATTGCATGGTCGATCTGCACGCGATCACCGTCTGGCAAGACCCCGAGGCCCTGCGCCGCCAAACACGCGAATTGTGCGCGGGTTACATCGCCAGCGGCATCGACCCGGAAAAATCCATCCTGTTCAACCAAAGCCAGGTAACCGAGCACGCGCAGCTGGGCTGGATCTTCAACACCGTGGCGCGCATGGGCTGGATGCAGCGCATGACCCAGTGGAAAGACAAGGCCGGCAAGAACTCTCAAAACGCCTCGCTTGGCCTGTTCGCCTATCCGGCGCTAATGGCGGCCGACATCCTGCTGTATCACGCGACCGAGGTTCCGGTGGGCGAGGATCAGAAACAGCATGTCGAACTGACTCGCGACATCGCGGCCAAGTTCAACCATGACTATGGCGTCGATTTCTTTCCCATGCCCGAACCCGTGATCGAGGGCGCGGCCACCCGCGTCATGTCACTGCGCGATGGCACCAAGAAAATGTCGAAATCCGATCCCTCGGATGCCAGCCGCATCAACATGACCGACGATGCCGACACCCTGGCCAAGAAAATCCGCAAGGCAAAGACCGACCCCGAGGCCCTGCCCTCGGAGGCGAAAGGCCTGGAAGGCCGCGCTGACGCCCGCAATTTGGTGAACATCTTTGCCGCCCTGTCAGATCAAACCGTAGATCAGGTTCTGACCGAGGTCGGCGGCAAACAGTTTTCCGAGTTCAAACCGCTTCTGGCGGATCTGGCTGTGGCAAAGCTGTCGCCGATCTCGGGGGAAATGTCCCGTCTGATGCAGGACCCTGCGGAAATCGACCGCATCTTGGGCCGCGGAGCCGAACGCGCCCGTGAAATCGCCGCGCCGATCCTGAATCGGACCTACGATATCGTCGGCATGATCCGCAGCTAATCAGCAGCCGCCCCGCAGGACACTCTGCTTGCGGGGCGCATCTGGCCCTTACTCTACAAATGTGCCGTGCCATTCATCGCGGAAGATATCAAAGGCACTACCGTCGCGTTTAAAATCTATGCGACTGCCATTTTCAGAACTGCGCACATGATAGCAACGCAGATCCTTGGGTGGGTCACCAGCACCGAACCACGAACAATACCGATTCCCCTTGATCCACCATCTGCCCGTCTTGGGGTAAACCTTGCTGGGCACCAGTAATGGGCGACGGTGATACACCGTGCGGCCATCCGGCGCCCAAGTCTGAGTTTCGGGGACCATCCCAGCAGGACGCGCCCAGTCTTTGGTGCTTTCGGGCAGATCATAGACCACGGTGCGCCCTTCCAGCATGTTCTGAATCGGGTGACGGCCATCCGGCGCCAGACAACCGGGCAGCACAGCACCCACAATCAACAGCGCAACAATTCGGAGCATTGGAAAAACCCTCTGATCAATCCAAGAATTGTTCTGCGATCCCCTGGCTCGGGTCAAGCGCACCCCGTCAAACTACGGTATTGGGCGTTTTCCACTGGACCCCTCTTTGGGTCGCTCCTACCGTGCCCGCCAGAAGGAGTCTCACCATGGCACTAAGCAACACCATCCGCACCTATTTCAATGGCATCTGGCATCAGGGGGACGTCCCGGTTATGGGCGCCGCTGATCATGGCGCCTGGCTGGGAAGCACGGTGTTCGATGGTGCGCGTTTCTTTGATGGGCTGACCCCGGATCTTGAGGCGCATTGCGCCCGCGTGAACCGCTCGGCCAAGGCCCTGATGATCGAACCGACTGTCACCACCGAAGACATGGTCGCCCTTGTTCACGAAGGCCTGCGTGGCTTCACCCAAGGCGAGGCCGTCTATATCCGCCCGATGTATTGGGCAATCGACGGGGATTCCTCGGGGATCGTACCTGTACCAGAGAAAACCGGCTTTGCCATCTGCCTGGAGGCCGCCCCCATGGCCCCACCCGAGGCTTCGACCACGTTGACCCGCACCCGTTTCCGCCGCCCGGTTCTGGAAGATGCCGTTTGCAACGCCAAAGCAGGCTGCCTGTACCCCAACAACGCCCGCATGCTGGCCGAGGCGAAATCCAAAGGTTTCGGCAATGCGCTGGTCGCCGATGCCATGGGAAATGTCGCCGAAAGTGCCACAGCGAATGTGTTCATGATCAAGGATGGCGAAGTCTATACCCCCGTTGCCAACGGCACTTTCCTGGCCGGGATCACGCGCGCGCGCCACATCAAGAACCTGCGCGCCGACGGCTATACCGTCCACGAAACCGTCCTGACATTCGATGATTTCCACGGCGCAGACGAGGTTTTCCTGTCCGGCAACATGAACAAGGTCACACCAGTCACCGCGCTGGATGACACGAGATTCGAAATCGGTCCGGTCACCAAACGCGCCCGCGAACTCTACTGGGACTGGGCGCGATCAACTTAGGGCCCAGCCTATAGCGCCGCAATCATCCCACGCGCCGCGTCCTCGATCAGCGACAGAACTCCGTCGAAATCGCGGGTGTAATAGGGGTCGGGCACTTCGGACAGGTTCCGGCCTGTGGCGTATTCCGCGAACAGTCGCACCGGCGTGTAATTGCCCGCCGGGCGCAGGGCCTCGATCCGGGCAAGATTATCCCGGTCCATCGCCAGAATCAGATCGAAAACCGCAAAATCCCCTGCTGTGAATTGCCGCGCGCGCAGATCAGACAGATCGTAGCCCCGCGCCTTGGCGGCCGCTTGCATCAGGCCATATGGTGGCTCTTGGGCATGCCAGTCCGATGTCCCCGCGCTGTCCAGCTCTAATTCAGGCGCAAAGCTGCGCGCAACACCTTCGGCCGCGGGCGAGCGGCAGATATTTCCAAGACAGACAAACAGGATACGGGTGGTCATTCGGCTCTCCTTAGGGCCAATATGATAGGGACAGGAGGCGCTATGGAAAAGATCGTAATACTGACCGGCGCAGGGATTTCTGCCGAAAGCGGCCTGGGCACCTTCCGAGACGAAGGCGGCCTATGGGCGCAGCACCGGATCGAGGATGTCGCAACCCCCGAAGGGTTCGCGCGCAACCCGGCACTGGTTCATGATTTCTACAACGCCCGACGCGCGCAGGCCGCGACGGCCACGCCAAACGCCGCCCATACGGCCCTGGCGCGCCTCGAGGCTGAATATTCCGGCGAGGTGCTGATCATCACCCAAAACGTAGACGGCCTGCACGAGGCCGCAGGCTCCCGGAACGTGTTGCATATGCATGGGGCACTGGAGGGCGCACTTTGCGCTGCGTGCGGCCACCGTTGGCCCGCACCTGTCCGGATGGTTCCTGACCACCCCTGCCCTGCCTGCGATCAGCCCACAGCCCGACCGGATATCGTGTGGTTTGGGGAAATGCCCTACTACATGGATCAGATATGGGAGGCTCTGCGCAACGCCGATCTGTTCGCCGCCATCGGCACTTCAGGCAATGTTTACCCAGCCGCAGCCTTCGGCCAGGACGCCGACCGCAACGGGGCCCATACGGTGGAACTGAACCTCGAACCCTCTGCAACAGTGTCAGATTTCGCTGAAACTCATTTTGGCAAAGCCTCTCAGATTGTCCCTGCCTGGGTCGATACCCTGCTGCGCGAGTAACGCGCTACCCCAACCGGCCCGCAGGCCGGTTGGGTGCTCTGACGAAGGCGGGCCTTGGCCCGTCAGAGGAAGGGCGAAGCCCCCTCTGACCGCTACAATCAGTTGGACATTTTCTTCATTTTACCGTTGCCCATGTTGCCATGTTTCATCATCGCATGATCCGGCTTGCGCTTCAGATCAACGGGTAGATCCACTTCAACGTCGCCTGCTTTTTCGAAATGCAGGGTAACGTGAACCATGTCGCCATCGGCCAACGGTTTTTTCAGGCCCAGGAACATCACGTGATGCCCCCCACGGCCCATCATGATCATGCCATCCTTGGGCAGATCGAACCCTTCTTCGACGTGAATCATCCGCATCACACCATTGGCGTCTTCTTTATGCGTATGCAGCTCGACCTTCTCGGCCACATCCGAGGACGCATCCACCAGATGATCATTCTGGCCGGTATGGTTCTCGATCACCATAAAGGCCGCGCCCGAGCTCGACATCTTGGCCGACACGCGGGCGTAGGGATCCTGCACCAGGATGCCCTCGGCAAAAGCGGGCAGGGCAAAAGAAACGGCAGCGGCAGCCGCCAGCAAAGTGGTTTTCATCGACATATGTCTGTCCTTAGGTCTGTAATCTGTATCTGAAGCAAGGCTCCGCAGGTCATCTGCGGAACAAAAGGATCAGACGACAGCCGGTGGACCACGCGCCTTGGCGGGAATCACCTGCCCGGCTGCTTCGTGCGTGCCGATTTCGATACGCAGGGCGACAACCTGGCCCACGGGACGCAAAACCTGGGGCGGCTCGTCACCAAGCGCGGCAAAAACCGACAGCGCGCAATCTGGACAAATGTGGGGTTTCCCGACGGGTTGGCCGTTTTCGTCCACCAGCACGGAGATTGGACCAGTTCCGGTGCATAAGACGATTTGGCCAGAGGCAGAGGGCGTACCGCGCGCAATCGCCATGGACTGTCCCGTCAGGGCCAGCATCAAGGCAAGGGTCACCCCCAGATATGCGCGCAAAAGTTTTGTCATGCCGACAACAGATATATGCGCGCCACGGAATATTGGAAAGCGACAAAAACGCTCAGGTCCGCGGACCAGAAAACGAAAAACAGCCCCGCCAGAGAACCGACAGGGCTGCAAATTCTGTGAAAGCGCAGAGGCTTAGGCTGCTGCCTGAGCTTTCGCGATTTCTTTTTTCACTTTCAGTGCATTATCCGACAGCTCGTCATCCTTGGCTTTGGCCAGGAACGCGTCCAGACCACCACGGTGGTCAACGGTGCGCAAAGCGGCAGCCGAGATGCGCAGCTTGACGCCACGACCCAGCGTTTCGGATTGCAGGGTAACGTCGTTCAGGTTCGGAAGGAACCGGCGACGGGTTCTGTTTTTGGCGTGGCTGACATTGTTGCCAGTCATCGGGCCTTTACCGGTCAGTTCGCAGCGGCGCGCCATGGGTTTATCCTCGTCTCGATCAGGGGGCTTTGTCGACCCCTACAACATAAACGGACGCCGCAACGGCAGCGCCCTGAATTCCGTTCGGGGTGATTAGGCGGAATCACCCGGCGCGTCAAGGGGGGTCGGGTGCGGAATCGCAGTTAACCCTGCTGCATGAGGTCCAGCAGCTCGACCGCGGCGGCGGTCGGTGTGGTTTCGCCCTGTGCGACCTGCGCACCCAGCTGGGTCATCATTCCCCGGATCGGCTCGCGCTCCAGTCGCGCCAGCAATCCCTGACGGACCTCTTCGCCGAACCAATATTCTGCCTGCGCGGCGCGACGTCCGGCGAAATGCCCATGGTCACGTCGCCATTCCGTCAAAGTGGTCATTTCTTCCCACGCTTTGGCCAGGCCGTCCTCGTGCAGGGCCGAAACGGTCATCGCCTTGGGATAGCCCTCGGGGTCCTGGGGCCGCTTGCGCAGCAACCGCAGGGCGCCCGCGTAATCGGCGCAGGTGCGCATAGCCGCGGATTTCAGATCACCATCGGCCTTGTTCACCAGGATGATGTCGGCCATTTCCATGATACCGCGTTTGACGCCTTGTAGCTCGTCGCCACCCGCCGGAGCCAACAGCAGAATGAACAGATCCGACATCTCGGCCACAACGGTTTCGGACTGGCCCACGCCCACGGTTTCGATCAGCACCACGTCAAAGCCCGCAGCTTCGCATAGAGCGACAGCCTCGCGTGTGCGACGCGCCACCCCGCCCAGATGGGACTGCGATGGCGACGGGCGAATAAAGGCATTGGGGTCACGCGACAGGTGATCCATCCGGGTTTTATCCCCCAGAATAGACCCGCCCGAGCGTGTCGAAGACGGGTCAACCGCCAGGACAGCGACCCGTAGCCCCTGCGCTGTCAGCATCATGCCAAAACTCTCGATGAAGGTCGATTTCCCGACACCTGGTGTCCCTGACAGACCGATGCGAACAGCCTGACGGTCGGTTTTCCTGCTCAGTGCCTCGATCAGGGCGGCGGCCTGTGCGCGATGATCTGCGCGGCTGCTCTCGACCAGGGTAATTGCGCGCGCCAGCGACCGGCGCTCCCCTGCAATGATCTTGTCACTCAGCTGTTCAATATCCATGGCACCGTCCCGTTTTTACGGGGAACGTCATGCCCTTTCCAAGGCCGATTTGTCCAGAGCTCTCTGCCCCCTTGCCGTGCGGCAAAGGCTGTCAGATAAGCAAGGTATGAAGACAGACTTGCCCATCCAAGACGCGCTGGCCCCGCTGATCACCGCTCTGCGTGATCGCGGCCGTGCCGTACTGCAAGCGCCCCCAGGCGCAGGGAAAACCACCGTGGTACCGCTGGCCATGCTGGAGGCGGGACTGACCGCTGGGCGCATCCTTATGCTGGAACCACGCCGATTGGCCGCCCGTGCCGCCGCCGAACGCATGGCCGAGACCCTGAACCAGAAAGCCGGTGAAACCGTGGGCTACCGCGTGCGCGGCGAAGCGAAAACATCAACACATACCCGGATCGAAGTCGTGACCGAAGGCATCCTGACCCGGATGATCCAGTCCGACCCAGAGCTGGCCGGGGTCGGCGCCGTGATCTTTGACGAATTCCACGAACGTTCTTTGAATGCCGATCTGGGGCTGGCTCTGTGCCTAGAGGTTGCCGACGCATTGCGCGACGACCTGTTGGTGGTGGTGATGTCCGCAACATTGGATGCTGCCCCGGTGGCCAAGCTCATGGGGGACGTGCCGATGATCACGTCCGATGGGCGCAGCTTTCCTGTCGAGCTCCGCCACATGGAAAGGCCGCTGGACAAACGCACACGGCTGGAACAGGCCACCGCTGATCTGATTACCCAAGCTGTGAGCGAGACAACGGGCGGCGTTCTGGTATTCCTGCCCGGCGAGGGGGAGATTCGTCGGGTCGAAGCCCTGCTGAAACCCCGCCTACCCCAAGACTGCCACATCCGCCCACTGTTCGGCGCGATGACCTTTGCTGCTCAGCGGGCGGCTATCCAGCCGATGACCGAGGGCCGCAAGATCGTGCTTGCGACATCCATCGCGGAAACCTCGCTGACCATTCAGGACGTGCGGGTCGTGATCGACGCCGGGCGCGCGCGAAGAGCCCGGTTCGATCCAGGGAGCGGCATGGCCCGGCTGATTACCGAACGCGTCACCAAGGCCGAAGCAGTACAGCGCGCGGGGCGTGCCGGGCGCATCGCAAAGGGCACCTGCTATCGCCTGTGGACCAAAGGCGAAGAAGGCGGTCTGCCCCTCTATCCCCCGGCTGAAATCGAAGCCGCCGATCTGGCTGGTCTGGCACTGGAACTGGCCGTCTGGGGCGCAACCCCGTCGGATATCCCGCTGCTGACGCCCCCAAACCCTGGCGCCTATTCCGAAGCGGTGGCGCTGCTGCACATGCTGGGGGCCGTTGACACATCGGGGCGTATCACGCCCCACGGAAAGGCTCTGGCGCGGCTTCCGCTTCATCCGCGACTGGCGCATATGCTGACGATAGCGGGCCCCCAAGCCGCAGAACTGGCTGCGCTTCTGGCCGAACGCGATCCGCTGCCGTTTTCGGCCCCTGTGGATCTTGCGCTCAGACTGGAGGCAATCCAGAACCCGCGCGGTTTTGCCGAACGCCGCCCCTTTGCCCCGAACCGCGGCGTCATCGACCGCATCCGCACCGAATCCAAAAGGCTGCGCAAGCAAACGAAAAACGCGGATCCCCAGCGCATGAACGCCGCCGAAATGGCCGCGCTGGCCTATCCCGACCGGATCGGCCTTCGTCGCAAAGGCGACGCCCCGCGTTTTGTTCTGTCCGGCGGAAAAGGTACGGCATTGGCAGAACACGACCCCCTGGCCGGAGCGAGGCTGATTGTCGTAACCGACACAGATGGCAACCCGCGCGAAGCAACGATCCGCCAGGCGATCCAAATCTCGGAAAGCGAGGTCCGAGGGCTATTCGCGGATCAGATCACCTGGATCGAGACCTGCGAATGGTCCCGCCGCGAGCGCCGCGTTATCGCCCGGCGACGCGAGATGTTTGGCGCCATCGCACTGGAAGACCGGATTTGGAAGGACGCGCCCGAAGACACGGTTGCGTTGGCAATGCTGGACGGCGTGCGCGATCTGGGCCTGACACTTAGCCCCGCGGCGCAGCGGTTCATTGCACGGGTTCAACTGGTCCGTGACGCGGGGGCTGATCTGCCCGACATGTCCTCGACGGCTCTGCTGAACAGCCTGGAAGACTGGCTTTTACCGTATCTGGGCAAAGTCAAAACGGCCGATGATTGGAAACGGTTCGACTTGCTGCCTGCTCTCAGGGCGATGCTGGACTGGGCCCAGACACAGGCGCTGGATACCGCATCGCCTGCACATTTCACCACACCTTTGGGGCGCAAGATCCCGATTGATTACAGCGGCGAATTTCCCGAAATCAGCCTGCGCCTGCAAGAGATGTTCGGCCAGACCTCTCATCCGATGATCGGACGTCAACCATTGCGTGTCACCCTGCTGTCTCCCGCAGGGCGCCCGGTCCAGACAACGATGGACATTCCGGGGTTTTGGGCTAGTTCCTATGCCGATGTACGCAAGGACATGCGCGGACGATATCCACGGCATCCCTGGCCCGAGGACCCCACCCAGGCTGACCCGACCTTGCGGGTGAAACGACGTGGCACCTAAATCTATATACCTTTGGGCTTTTGCAAAACTGTTACAGTATGTATATACAATGCCCATACGTTTAGTGAGTAAGCGAGCAGAGTACAGATGACTGACGGGCTGAAAAAGGCATGGACCGATATGGTTCAGCCGCTGATATTGCGACCGCGACTGTTGCAGGTTGCGGCCCTGTGCCTGCGCGGTTCGGGCGATGATTTGCGCGTCCTGATGATCACCTCACGCGGAACCGGCCGCTGGATTATTCCCAAAGGCTGGCCCATTGATGGCATCTCAAGCCACGAAGCAGCACAGACCGAAGCCTGGGAAGAAGCCGGCGTGAAAAAGGGCAAAGTCGACCCGGTTCCGATTGGCAGCTATACCTACGACAAAATCATGGATAGCGGCGCGCCTGCCCCGGTCGAAGCTCAGGTCTATGTGATCCGCGTACAGAAATTGGTGGATGAATACCCCGAGGTTTCAGAGCGCAAACGCAAGTGGATGCGACCCAGCCGCGCCGCCGAGCTGGTAGCAGAACCCGGACTGAAGGCCATCCTGCGCGACCTGTAACGGTTTTACGACAGTTTTATGACATTCTTCTTGCCTCAGGCCGACACCCTCTCTAGGGCCGTGCCGAAAGCCAGAGGGGGAAAGCATGTCACCAACACCCAAAAACAAACAATGGAGCACCCTGGACAAGGACCTTGGGCGCATTTCCCAGATTGAGTACGCGACGACCTATGTCTCGCGTCCGCTGGTCGCGCCAGGCATTGCGCTTGCGTTCATCGTGCTGGCGGGTTTAGGCGCTGCAATTTTCTTTGGCCAATCTCCGGTCAATATGGTCGTTGTCGCCGCTGCGGTTTTTGGGGCCTATATGGCGCTGAACATCGGCGCCAATGATGTGGCCAACAACATGGGTCCGGCCGTTGGCGCCAATGCCCTGACCATGGGCGGAGCGATCGTCATCGCAGCGCTCTTCGAAAGCGCCGGCGCGCTATTGGCGGGCGGAGATGTGGTTTCCACGATATCCAAAGGGATCATCGACCCATCAGGCATCGGAGAAACAACCGTATTCATCTGGGCCATGATGGCGGCACTGATCAGTTCGGCCCTGTGGGTGAACCTGGCGACTTGGGTGGGCGCACCTGTTTCCACCACCCATTCGGTTGTTGGTGGCGTTATGGGCGCGGGCATCGCCGCAGCGGGCTTTGCCGCAGTGAACTGGCCGACAATGGGCAAAATCGCTGCCAGCTGGGTTATTTCTCCGGTTCTGGGGGGCGCTATCGCTGCCGGTTTCTTGGCTCTGATCAAGGCCAAGATCATCTACCAGGACGACAAAATTGCCGCCGCCCGACGTTGGGTACCTGTTCTGGTCGGGATCATGGCGGGGGCCTTTTCCGCCTATCTCGCCTTGAAGGGGCTAAAACGGATCATCAAAATCGATATTCAAACTGCTTTGCTGATCGGGCTGGGCATCGGCGCGCTGACCTATGTGGTGACGGCTCCGCTGATCAAACGTCAATCCGAAGGCATGGAAAATCGCAACAAGTCGCTGAAGGCACTGTTCGGGCTGCCACTGGTGTTCTCGGCCGCGCTGCTGTCTTTTGCGCATGGCGCAAATGATGTGGCCAACGCCGTCGGACCGCTGGCCGCAATTGTACATGCTGCTCAGTCACATGCGGTCGAGGCCAAAGTCTCGATTCCCACATGGGTGATGGTCATCGGGGCCTTTGGGATTTCGTTCGGTTTGTTCCTGTTCGGACCAAAACTGATCCGCATGGTCGGAAGCCAAATCACCAAGCTGAACCCGATGCGCGCCTATTGCGTGGCTTTGTCGGCCGCGATCACCGTGATTGTGGCCAGTTGGCTGGGCCTGCCTGTCAGTTCGACCCATATCGCGGTGGGCGGCGTATTCGGTGTCGGATTCTTCCGCGAATGGCACGCGGAACGACGACTGCGGAACAGTGCTGCGAAACGCCCTCAGACCAAACGCATCGCCCCGGAAGAGCGCCGCCGCCGCAAACTGGTCCGCAGGTCGCACTTCATGACCATCGTCGCAGCCTGGGTTATCACCGTGCCCGCAGCGGCGCTGATGTCTGCTGTGATTTTCCTGATCCTGAACGGGCTGATCGCATAGCCTTGCGCCCCCATGAAACGCGAAAGGGGCCCATCGGGCCCCTTTTTTATGCGTACCGTTCTGAGGAACGGGCTTAGCGACGGCGATCGCGGCGGTTCGACATGGGCTGGAACGCCACACCGACATGGGCCTCGCAATAGGGTTTTCCCTGCTGCACAGGCAGACCACAGAACCAGAAATCATCTGTCGCCGGGTCGCCCACGGGCCACTTACAAGTCCGCTCGGTCAGCTCGAGCAGACCCAGACGCTTGGCCTTTTTCTCGATCTCGTTGACCTTGGCCAGCGCCTCGGGGGAAATTTCGTTGGCCGAAGGTTGCGGCGGCAACGGCTGCCCTGCGGGGATAATCGCCTTGCGGATGGGCATAACATTCGTCGGGCGCGCAGGCGGCGTTTCAGCAGCAGGCTCAGCGGCCTTGGGCGCTGGCTTGGCCGCGGGCTTATCTGGCTTAGCCTCGGCGCTGGGTTTCGCGGCGGGCTTGGCTGCTTTCGTCTCGGTCTTGGCCGCAGCAGAGGCAGAACCAGAACGGTTCGACAGCCCCAAACGATGCACCTTGCCGATGACCGCATTGCGGGTCACGCCGCCCAGCTCTTTGGCGATCTGAGAGGCCGACTGGCCCTCGCC
>Ga0070724_10001590_pt1 | contig 13320 bp, 24 predicted proteins | sample tdDd001_FD_67278 | JGI IMG/M metagenome (GOLD analysis project Ga0070724, IMG submission 67278) | Marine sediment microbial communities from the Atlantic coast under amendment with organic carbon and nitrate - tdDd00.1 | ecosystem: Environmental > Aquatic > Marine > Coastal > Sediment | place...
CGTCCACTTTCACCTTCCCTTTGAAGACGTTGAAAGTAAGGTACTGCAATCCCCATTAATTGAATAACGATGGAAGCAGAGATGTAAGGCATAATACCCAATGCAAATATTGATGCATTTGAGAATGCTCCCCCTGAGAACATGTCGAGGAGACCTAATACACCGTCCCTTGTTTGGCTTTTAAGAGCACTAAGTTGTGTGGGATCTATCCCGGGTAACACAACAAAAGAACCAAGTCGATAAATCAACAATAGTCCAAAGGTTGTAGTAATTCGAGATTTTAGATCCTCAATTTTCCAGATGTTGCGGATGGTTTCGAATAGTTTCATTCAGTTACAATTTTACTACGGTTCCTTGAGCAGCTTCGATAGCCTTAGTTGCTGATTCTGAGAATGCATGTGCTTTAACTTCTAACTTAGCAGTTAATTCACCATTACCCAAAATCTTCACTAAATCATTTTTGCTAACTAATCCAGCTTCTCGTAAAACCTCAGGATCAATAACATTCACGCTTTTCTTTTCAGCTAAAACTTGTAATAATTCTATATTAACAGCTTTATACTCTACACGATTAATGTTTTTGAATCCGAATTTAGGAACACGTCGCTGCAAAGGCATCTGTCCACCTTCAAAACCAAACTTACGAGAGTATCCCGATCTAGACTTAGCTCCTTTATGACCACGAGTGGATGTACCACCACGACCGGAACCCTGTCCGCGACCGATACGCTTTGAGGTTTTTACCGAACCCTTTGCAGGTCTTAAGTTATTTAAATTCATATTAATTTCCTCTAATTCGTTCGACCAAATTATCTTTCTACTGACACTAAGTGCAGTACTTTTTGAACCATTCCTTCAATCTGAGGTGTGGCTTCATGTTCAACAGTTTGCTGAAGTTTCTTCAGCCCAAGGGCAACCAGAGTATTTTTTTGTCTGGTGGTGGCCCCGATTTTACTCTTAACCTGAGTTACTTTTATCTTAGCCATTTTGTCCTTTTTATCCGTTAAAAACTTTGTCCATTGACACACCTCTTTGCTCAGCAATAGTTGCAGCATCACGCAATTCGGTTAGAGCCGCAATTGTTGCTTTAACCAAGTTGTGAGAGTTAGAAGACCCTTTTGACTTAGCTAATACATCAGTTACACCAACACTCTCCAACACTGCACGCATCGCACCACCAGCTTTTACTCCGGTACCATGAGATGCAGGCTTCATAAATACGCTTGCACCACCATAACGCGCTAATTGCTCATGAGGAACAGTACCATTGATAATTGGCACTTTAACTAGATTCTTTTTGGCAGCTTCAACACCTTTTGCAATAGCTGTTGTTACTTCACCGGCTTTACCAAGGCCCCAGCCTACAACGCCGTTCTCATTTCCAACCACTACAATGGCAGAAAAACTAAAGGTTCTACCACCTTTGGTTACTTTAGTTACCCTATTGATAGCAACCAAACGATCTTTTAATTCAAGATCGTTATTGTTTCTGATTCTTTTGTTACTTCCAGCCATCGTTGTTAGAATTTAAGCCCTGCTTCACGAGCAGCATCGGCTAATTGTTTAACTCTACCGTGATAAAGGTATCCATTTCTATCAAATACAACAGCACTAATACCCGCCTTTGTTGCAACTTCAGCAATGTTTTTTCCAACCATTGCAGCAACTTCAGACTTAGTACCATTCTGCTCAGCTATATCTTTGATCAAAGACGATGATGCAGCTAATGTTTTACCATTTACATCATCAATAATCTGTACAGAAATTTGCTTATTGCTTCTGAATACTGACATCCTTGGACGCTCTGCGGTTCCGCTAATATCTTTACGAACACGCATTTTAATTTTTCGTCTTCTTTCTATTTTTGAAAAAGCCATAATTCCTAATTTAAATTACATTAAACTTTTGCAGATTTACCGGCCTTACGACGAATCTCTTCACCTTTAAAACGAACTCCTTTACCTTTATAAGGCTCTGGTTTACGTAACGACCTAATTTTGGCGCAAACTTGGCCAAGCAATTGCTTATCTGCTGATTCTAGCGTAATAATAGGATTGCTTTTTCTGTCAGTAACAGCATCCACTTTAATTTCTGCAGGTAGCAACAACTGAATTGGGTGAGAGAATCCTAATGCCAAATCAAGTAATTGTCCCTGATTTGTAGCACGGTATCCAACACCTACTAATTCTAGTTCTTTTTTATAACCTACAGAAACTCCTACCACCATGTTGTTAATCAACGAGCGGTACAATCCGTGCTGTGCACGTGTTTCTTTTTCTTCGTTAGGACGAACGATTGTTACTGTTCCATCCTCAACTTTCACTTCCATCTCAGGGTGAATCGTTTGTGACAATTCGCCTTTTGGGCCTTTCACTGTCACCGTATTGTCTTTTACAGTTACGTTCACTCCTGAAGGTATGCTAACCGGCGCTTTTCCTATCCTAGACATAGTTCTTCTTTTTTAATAAACGTAACACAATACTTCACCACCAATTTTCTGTACTCGGGCTTCTTTATCTGTCATTACACCTCGCGAAGTAGACACGATAGCAATACCAAGACCATTAAGAACGCGTGGTAAACCACGATACCCAGCATACGAACGTAAACCAGGTGTACTCACTCTCTTAAGTGATTTGATAGCTGGAGTTTTAGTTGATGGATCGTACTTAAGTGCGATCTTAACCACTCCTTGCTTGTCATCTTCGATGAATTTGTAATTCAAGATGTACCCTTTCTCGAAAAGAATTTTGGTCATCTCTCTTTTAAGGTTAGAAGCCGGAACTTCAACAACCCTATGACCCGCCATAATGGCGTTCCTGATTCGTGTCAGGAAATCTGCTACTGGATCTGTCATTTTATTAAGATTAAATTGATCCCGCAAAATGCGGGACAATATTTAACACTCTTACCAACTTGCTTTTTTAATACCAGGTATTAAACCAGCTGAAGCCATTTCGCGGAACTGAATCCTAGAAAGGCCAAACTGTCGCATATAACCTTTCGGACGTCCGGTTATTTTGCAACGGTTGTGCATTCTTACTGGTGAAGCATTACGTGGAAGCTTCTGCAAACCCACGTAATCACCTTCTTCCAATAGTCTGGCACGCTTTTCAGCATATTTGGCAACAAGTTTAGCCCTTTTTACCTCACGGGCTTTCATTGATTCCTTTGCCATATAACTAGTTCTTTTTTACATTTTTAAATGGTAAACCAAACTCTTTTAATAGAGCGTAAGCTTCCTCATCTGTTTTTCCAGAAGTCACAAAGGTAATATTCATACCCAATATTTTTGACACATTGTCAATATTTATTTCAGGAAAAATGATTTGTTCTTCAATACCTAAGGTATAGTTACCACGTCCATCGAGCTTACTGTTGACTCCTTTAAAATCGCGGATACGAGGCAAAGCCACGCGAATCAAGCGCTCCAAGAATTCATACATGTTCTCACGACGCAACGTAACTCTAACACCGATAGGCATTTTTTTACGAAGCTTAAAGTTCGAAATATCTTTCTTCGAAAGTGTAGGCACTGCCTTCTGTCCAGTAATCGTAGTTAGCTCTTTAATCGCATTCTCAATCATTTTCTTGTCAGCAGTTGCTGATCCAAGTCCTTGGTTGATAATGATTTTCTCTAACTTAGGAACCTGCATGATTGATTTAAACCCGAACTCTTTCATCAAGTTTGGTACAATCTGTTCCGAATACTGTTTTCTTAAACTAGGTGTATAACTCATTACTTGATCTCCTCCCCTGATTTTTTAGCAATTCGAACCAGTTTCCCGTCATCATTCAACTTACGACCAATACGTGTCGCTTTACCTGTTGAAGGATCTTTCACATTCAAATTTGAAATATGGATGGGAGCCTCTTTTTTAATTATACCTCCTTGCGGACTTTCAGCATTAGGCTTGGTGTGTTTACTCACCATGTTAACACCTTCAACAATGGCACGTTGTTTCTCAGGAAATACCTCAAGGACTTTCCCTTCCTGGCCTTTGTTTACACCGGCATTAACAATTACTATGTCGCCTTTTTTAATATGCAATTTACCCATTGTTCTAATCTCTTTGATGATTAAAGTACTTCAGGCGCCAAGGATACAATTTTCATATACCCATCACGTAACTCACGAGCTACAGGGCCGAAAATACGAGTTCCTCTCATTTCACCCGTTGCATTTAATAAAACGCATGCGTTTTCATCAAATCGGATGTAGGAACCATCTTGACGTCTAACTTCTTTTTTAGTACGTACGATTACAGCTTTTGTAACAGTACCCTTTTTAAGCTCTCCGCTAGGCACAGCGCTTTTTACAGTTACTACGATACGGTCACCTACTCCAGCATAACGTCTCTTTGTTCCTCCAAGAACGCGGATACATAATACTTCTTTGGCTCCACTGTTATCAGCAACTGAAAGTCTAGATTCTTGTTGTATCATGATTACTTAGCTCTTTCTAGAATTTCAACTAATCTCCAACGTTTTGTCTTACTTAAAGGACGCGTTTCCATAATACGAACGGTATCCCCAGTATTGCAGGCGTTGTCTTCATCGTGCGCGTGAAATTTCTTTGTCTTTTTCACGAACTTACCGTAGATGGGGTGCTTTTCGCGGATCTCTACAGATACAACAATGGACTTATCCATTTGGCTGCTTGCGACTACACCAGTACGCTCTTTTCTAAGATTTCTATCCATCTCCTAATTATTTTTCAGTTTGTTGCTTTTGACTCAAAATAGTCCTCAAGCGCGCAATGTTTCTGCGGGCATGTCTTATCTGCATTGGATTTTCCAATGGCGATGTTGTATGATTGATTTCCATCTGCTGCAAAGCTGCAGTTTCTGTTTCAATTTTTTCAACAATTTCGCTAAGGCTTAATTCTTTGATTTCTTGTACTTTCATGTCATTAAGCATTAATTGATTCAACAAAATCCCTTCTCACAACAAATTTGGTAGTAATTGGCAATTTCTGCGCTGCTAAGCGTAATGCCTCTTTAGCTACTTCGTACGGTACTCCTTCACATTCTAAAATAATGCGTCCTGGAGTAACAGGGGCCACAAATCCTTCCGGACTACCTTTACCCTTACCCATCCTTACTTCGGCTGGCTTCTTGGTGATTGGCTTGTCGGGGAATATTCTGATCCAGATCTGTCCTTGACGCTGCATGTAGCGTGTTACTGCTACCCTGGCAGCCTCAATCTGACGACCGGTAATCCATTTACTCTGTAAGGCTTTAATACCGAAAGATCCGAAAGCTAGTTCCTGCCCGCGTTGAGCATCACCTTTCATCCGGCCTTTCTGCCTTCTTCTGTATTTTACTTTCTTTGGTTGTAACATCGTTCCTAATCAATTATTGTGAAAGGAGAATTACTTCTTATTATTTCTTCTTCTCGGACCTCTTCCGCCTCCACGGTTTCCACCTTTTTCTTTGGTGTTGAAGTTTGGAGACAAATCTGGTTTCCCATAAATTTCTCCTTTACAAATCCAGACTTTAATACCTGTAAGCCCCATTTTAGTTAAGGCTTCAGTTTGAGCGTAGTCGATATCTGCACGTAATGTATGCAAAGGCGTACGGCCTTCTTTATACATTTCGCTACGTGCCATTTCAGCCCCGTTCAAACGTCCTGAGATTTGTATTTTAATTCCTTCAGCACCCATTCTCATGGTAGAAGCGATGGCCATTTTAATGGCACGACGATAAGCAATACGTCCTTCCACCTGACGAGCGATGTTGTTAGCTACAATAATAGCATCCAACTCTGGTCTCTTTACCTCGAAGATGTTAATTTGAACCTCTTTGTCGGTAATTTTCTTAAGCTCCTCTTTTAGCTTATCTACTTCAGAACCACCCTTACCAATAATGATACCCGGACGTGCTGTGAAAACGGTAATAGTAACCAATTTCAAAGTCCTTTCAATAATGATACGAGAGATACTAGCTTTAGCTAAACGTGCATTGAGGTACTTCCTAATCTTGGAGTCTTCTAACAGCTTATCGCCGTAGTTTTTTCCTCCATACCAGTTAGAGTCCCATCCTTTGATGATTCCTAACCTGTTACTAATTGGATTAACTTTTTGTCCCATCTAGCTATTAGTTTTCTTGATTTTCTATAGATACTACTTTGCTTGCAACGCGTAACGTTACGTGGTTTGATCTCTTTCTGATACGGTGAGCACGACCCTGAGGGGCCGGACGTAAACGTTTCAGAATACGGCCTGAATCAACCGCGATCTCACTCACATAAAGATTTGCGTCTTCGATGCGAACTCCTTCGTTCTTCTCTTTCCAATTAGCGATAGCAGAAAGCAACAGTTTCTCAACTCTTCTGGAAGCTTCTTTTGATGAAAATTTCAGCATATCCAGAGCGAGGTTCACCTCTTTACCTCGGATCATGTCGGCAACAAGACGCATTTTCCGTGGTGAAGTCGGTACATTGCGAAGCTTTGCGAAGTAATCAGTCTTCTTGGCTTCCTTTATTTTTTCAGCTCTTATTCTTTTTCTTGCACCCATTTTTTACTGTTTAAAGAATTTAAATATTGGCAGGCCAATTACCTTTTCTTATTACCACCATGACCGCGATATGTGCGGGTTGGGGCGAATTCGCCTAATTTGTGACCTACCATATTCTCAGTAACATAAACCGGGATGAACTTATTACCGTTATGTACGGCAATTGTGTGTCCTACAAATTCCGGAGAAATCATAGAAGCACGGGCCCAGGTTTTAATTACAGTTTTCTTACCTGACTCGTTCTGTGTAAGAACTTTCTTTTCCAGTTTAAAGTCGATAAATGGGCCTTTTTTTAATGATCTGCTCATAATTCGTTTAAATTAACCGGTTATTTTTTTCTCTTTTCTAGAATGTGCTTATTAGAAGCTTTCTTCGGATGACGGGTTTTGAAACCTTTTGCCAATACCCCTGTACGAGATCTTGGGTGTCCTCCTGAAGAACGACCTTCACCACCACCCATTGGGTGATCGACTGGGTTCATTGCAACACCACGTACGCGTGGACGGCGACCCAACCAACGGCTACGTCCAGCTTTACCTGAGCGCTCAAGTGCGTGATCTGAGTTACCAACCGCACCTAAAGTAGCACGACAAGTTACCAATACCATTCTAGTTTCGCCCGAAGGCAATTTAACAACCGCGTATTTTCCCTCACGAGCAGCCAATTGTGCAAAAGTACCAGCACTACGTGCCATTGTACCTCCTTGGCCCGGACGCAATTCGATGTTATGAATAATGGAACCTAAAGGAATCTCGCTTAATGGCAAGCTGTTACCAATCTCAGGAGCAACCCCTGTTCCTGATGCAATAGCTTGACCTACCTGCAACCCGTTAGGTGCAAGAATGTACCTTTTTTCTCCATCAGCGTAAGCAAGCAAAGCAATACGAGCACTCCGATTAGGATCGTACTGAATTGACTCAACTGTTGCATTAACACCGTCTTTACTACGCTTAAAGTCGATTACTCTGTATCTCCTTTTGTGACCACCACCGATATTTCTAACGGTCATTTTTCCAGTGTTATTTCTACCACCAGACTTTTTTAACGGCCTCAACAAGGACTTTTCTGGTGTGCTCGATGTAATCGTATCAAACGCACCAATAATCTTGTGTCTCTGCCCCGGTGTTGTGGGCTTTAGTTTTCTTACTGCCATTTTTATTAGATATTGCTATAAAAATCAATCTGATCTCCTTCAGCCAATGTAATCATGGCTTTTTTGAAGGAATTTGTTCTACCAACAATAACTCCACTTTTGGTAAAACGCGACTTTTCTTTGCCGGCATATACCATTGTATTGACAGAGGCAACGCTTACGTTGTACATCTCTTCTACAGCATCTTTGATCTGAAGCTTGTTAGCTTTCTTATCAACAACAAATGCGTAGCGGTTCAACTTTTCGCCTTGTTCTGTCATCTTTTCGGTTACAATTGGTTTAATAATAACTTTCATGACGAGCCTCCTTATGCGTTAAACAGTTTACCGAATTCTTCTACTGAACTCTCTACCAACACCAAGTTTTTAGCTTTCATGATGTCATATGTATTAAGATCAGCCACTATTGCTACTTCTGCACGCTGAATATTTCGTGCTGAGCGATAGATGTTATCATTAGCTTCTTTCAACACTAATAATGAGCGCTGTCCATTAAGGTTAAGGCTATTTACCATAGCCGAAAAATCCTTAGTTTTTGGAGCTTCAAAGTTGAAGTCTTCCAATACAGTGATCATTTGTGTTTGTGCTTTATAAGCTAATGCAGATTTACGAGCTAACTGCTTAAGTTTTTTATTTAACTTAAAACGATAGTTACGTGGACGAGGACCGAATGCACGACCTCCACCAACGAACACAGGAGACTTAATGCTACCTGCACGAGCAGTACCTGTACCTTTTTGCTTCTTAATCTTACGGGTACTACCTGTAATTTCAGCACGTTCTTTAGACTTATGAGTCCCTTGACGATTATTTGCCAAGAATTGTTTTACATCTAGGTAAATGGCATGATCGCTGGGCTCAATTCCGAACACCGTTTCAGGTAATGTTACCTTTCTACCGGTTTCTTTTCCTTCTATTGTTAATACGTTCAGTTCCATTACTTTTCAATAATTAGATATGAGCCTTTAGCTCCTGGAACAGATCCTTTGACAAGAATCAGGTTATTCTCAGGAATTACTTTAATTACTTTAAGGTTTTCCACCTTAACTCTATCATTTCCCATACGACCTGCCATGCGCATACCTTTGAATACCCTCGCTGGGTAAGATGCTGCGCCAATAGATCCAGGAGCCCGCAAGCGGTTGTGCTGACCGTGAGTGGCATCACCCACACCCTTAAAGTTGTAACGTTTAACTACCCCTTGAAAACCTTTACCTTTTGATATTCCGGTAACGTCTACAAATGAGCTTTCGCCAAAAAGATCAACACCAACCACATCACCTAGTTTAAAATCATGCTCGAATTCTTGGAATTCAATCACTTTTCTTTTAGGAGAAACACCAGCCTTTTTAAAGTGACCGGCTTCTGGTTGTGATGTGCTTTTCTCTCTTTTGTCGTCAAACGCCAACTGTACGGCCTCGTACCCGTCGATTTCCACAGTTTTAACCTGTGTAACCACGCAAGGTCCAGCTTCGATAACAGTGCATGGAACATTTTTCCCATCGGCACTGAAAACGGAAGTCATTCCGATTTTTTTTCCAATTAGTCCTGGCATTGTTTAAACATTTAAGATTATCACACTTTAATTTCTACTTCTACACCACTAGGCAATTCTAGCTTCATCAAAGCATCGATAGTTTTAGCAGTTGAGCTATAGATATCGATTAAACGCTTGTAAGATGAAAGTTGAAACTGCTCACGCGATTTCTTGTTCACAAATGTGGAGCGCAACACAGTGAAGATACGCTTGTGAGTAGGTAACGGTATAGGACCGCTAACCACTGCACCAGTGCTCTTTACTGTTTTTACGATCTTTTCAGCTGACTTGTCAACCAAGTTGTGATCGTAAGATTTAAGTTTTATTCTAATTTTCTGACTCATAGTGGAGAACACTAATTGTTATAATAATTCTACTTTTCCTTTTGCTTCTTTCACAACTTCAACAGCAATGTTTTTAGGTACTTCATTGTACTCTAAAAATTCCATTGAAGAAGTAGCACGACCTGATGAGATAGTACGTAGAACAGTAACATATCCGAACATCTCAGCTAATGGCACCTTAGCTTTTACTACACGAGCACCAGATTTTGATTCCATTCCTTCTACCTGACCACGACGCTTGTTGAAGTCACCAATGATATCACCCATGTACTCTTCAGGAGTTACAACCTCTACGCGCATGATAGGCTCCAATAAACGAGGCTTAGCTTGAGCAGAAGCAGATTTAAATCCTTGACGTGCACAAATTTCGAATGATAACTGATCAGAATCGACTGCGTGGAACGAACCATCGAACACCACAACCTTAAGATCTTCTACTTCGTTACCTGCAAGAACACCGTTTAACATTCCTTCTTTAAATCCTTTTTCGATTGAAGGAATGAATTCTTTAGGAATATTACCACCCTTAATGATGTTCTCAAACTGAAGTCCTGATTTACCTTCATCAACAGGTCCCATACGGAACTGAATGTCGGCAAATTTACCACGACCACCCGATTGTTTCTTGAACACCTCACGAATTGTAACTTCCTGTCCAATAGTCTCTTTGTATGTTACCTGAGGTTGTCCTTGATTACATTCTACTTTAAACTCACGTTTCAAACGATCAACTAGTACTTCAAGGTGAAGCTCACCCATACCACTAATTACTGTTTGACCGGTATCTTCGTTTGTTTGCACGCGGAATGTAGGATCTTCTTCAGCTAATTTGCCAAGAGCAACACCCATCTTGTCCATATCTTTCTGAGACAATGGCTCAACAGCAACACCAATTACTGGCTCTGGAAAATCCATTGATTCAAGAATGATTGGATGTTTTTCGTTACATAAGGTATCACCAGTACGAATATCTTTGAAACCAACTCCAGCACAAATATCACCAGCTCCAATCACCTCACGAGGTAACTGCTTATTTGATTTCATTTGATAAAGACGTGAAATACGCTCCTTTTTATCGGTACGTGTATTTAACACGTATGAACCAGCATCAATTTTACCTGAGTAAACGCGCATAAATGCTAATCGCCCAACAAATGGGTCAGTAGCAATTTTAAATGCTAATGCTGACAATGGCTCATCCTCATCCATATCATAAGATACAGGTTCATCAGTCTTAGGGTTAATACCTTCGATTTTACCAATGTCACTTGGACTTGGTAAGTACTGAATAACTGCATCCAATAAGCGCTGAACACCTTTATTTTTAAAGGCAGAACCACACATCATAGGAGTAATTGTTTGAGCAATAGTTGCTTTACGAATTACTTCAATCATCTGATCACGAGTAATAGAGTCCGGATCTTCGAAATATTTCTCCATTAACTCATCATCGTGCTCAGCAACTGCTTCAACTAATTTACCTCTCCACTCTTCAGCTTCAGCTTTCAAGTTTTCAGGAATCTCTTGTAATTCATAACGAGAACCCATTTGCTCATCGTCAAACCAAACTACAGCTTTGTTCTCGATCAAATCGATAACTCCTTCAAAAGTTTCTTCTGCTCCAATAGGAATCTGAAGAGGTACTGGATTAGCTCCTAGCATTTCACGAACCTGACGCACAACTTCAAAGAAGTTAGCACCTGAACGGTCCATTTTATTTACGAAACCAATACGTGGAACGTTATATTTATTAGCTTGACGCCATACAGTCTCAGACTGAGGCTCAACACCACCAACAGCACAAAATAAAGCAACAGCACCATCCAACACACGTAATGAACGCTCAACCTCAACAGTAAAGTCAACGTGTCCAGGAGTATCAATGATATTTACTTTATTTTCTACACCTTCATAAATCCAGTTGGTAGTAACAGCAGCAGAAGTAATTGTGATACCACGCTCTTGCTCTTGCTCCATCCAGTCCATGGTTGCCGCACCATCGTGTACCTCACCAATTTTGTGAGTGATACCTGTGTAAAACAAGATACGTTCTGTAGTCGTTGTTTTACCAGCATCGATGTGGGCCATAATCCCAATATTTCTGGTCTTTTTAAGATCTGCCTTTCCCATGACAATAATTTCTTAAATAATTTTGTTAAAATCTGAAATGAGCAAATGCACGGTTAGCCTCTGCCATCTTATGCATGTCTTCTTTTTTCTTGAAGGCACCACCTTCTAAATTGTATGCCGCAACAATTTCAGCAGATAGTTTTTCTGCCATTGATTTTCCACTACGCTTACGCGAGAATAGAATCAAGTGCTTCATGCCGATGGACATCTTTCTGGCTGGACGAATTTCAGTTGGAACCTGAAATGTAGCACCACCAACACGACGGCTTTTAACCTCTACCGCAGGAGTAATATTTTCCAGTGCTTTTTTGAAAATTTCCAATACTGGCTTTCCTTCTTTTTCAGCTTTATCAGCCATACGATCCATAGCATCGTAAAAGATTTTGAAAGCGATTGACTTTTTACCATCCAACATCAGGTTATTCACAAATTGTGTAACCGTGGTGTCGTTAAATTTTGGATCCGGTAAAAGGATCCTCTTTTTTGGTTTACTTTTTCTCATCTTCTCTTTTGTTTACTTTGTTATTATTCCTTGGCTGTTATTACTAGTCTTCAATGCTAATAGCATTTACTCATCCAGTGCACTAACCAAGTAAACAACGCACTTCACAATGTCTTTTTAATTACTTCTTAGCAGCTTTTGGTCGCTTAGTACCATATTTTGAACGGCGCTGCGTACGACCGTCTACTCCTGATGCATCTAAAGCTCCACGAACTAAGTGGTAACGTACACCTGGAAGATCTTTCACTCTACCTCCACGCACTAAAACAATCGAGTGCTCTTGCAGGTTGTGTCCTTCTCCGGGGATGTAAGCATTAACCTCTTTTCCATTGGTTAAACGCACCCTAGCTACCTTCCTCATGGCTGAGTTAGGCTTCTTTGGTGTGGTAGTATACACCCTCACACACACGCCGCGTCTCTGCGGACATGAGTTCAAAGCTGGTGACTTACTTTTTTCCACCTGCTTGCTTCGTCCTTTTCTAACTAACTGATGAATTGTTGGCATAAAATTTAAATATATTGCATTAAACAATTTCGTTTTAAACGGGGTGCAAAGGTACAGTATTCCCTTTGAAAACCCCACTGATTTTCAGCCTTTTTGACAATTTTAGACAAAAAAGCGCTGCAAAAGTACTAATTTCCAATTGAAAATGAGCATTATACTCTTCATTTTTTTAAAATAATTTCATTTTTTCTATCTAGTAAACAATTTGTTAGTCATGAAAAAATGGATTATTGAACAATATTCCACTTAAAGCAACACTTGGCTCCTGCCATATCCAATTTCATACCATAATTTAGCACCACATTTTTTGGATCACAACTATGGCTTACTAATTATCATTCTAAAACCAAAACATTTACAAGCATGCGCGCAAATAAATTTCTTTTCATTCTAATGGCTATTTTCTGTGTATATAATATACAGGCGCAAACACCAATAGAAAAAGGACTAAATTCAATTAACGAAAACTCATTGAAAGGTCATCTTACTTTTTTTTCTTCAGACTGGTTTGAAGGAAGAGAGGCAACAACCAAAGGTGCCTTTATGGCGGGTGATTATTTGGCATCTATCTATCAAGAATACAACTTGCAACCCTTGGATGGGAAGACATTTTTTCATGAAGTACCCCTTAT
>Ga0070724_10001591_pt1 | contig 13317 bp, 14 predicted proteins | sample tdDd001_FD_67278 | JGI IMG/M metagenome (GOLD analysis project Ga0070724, IMG submission 67278) | Marine sediment microbial communities from the Atlantic coast under amendment with organic carbon and nitrate - tdDd00.1 | ecosystem: Environmental > Aquatic > Marine > Coastal > Sediment | place...
TGAGGCAGAGGCATAACCACGATGATCAGGCTCCGAAGTGCAGCACACAAATCAGGGTAAACAGACGCCGCGACGTATCATTGTCCACCTCGGCCTTGCCCTCGAGTCGTTCCTCAAGGATGCGGGCTCCTTCATTGTGGATACCCCGGCGCGCCATGTCGATGGTTTCGATCTGGCTGGGCGGCAAGTTCTTGACCGCATTGAAATAGCTTTCACAAATCGCCCAGTAATCTTTGACCACTTGGCGAAAAGGCGACAGGCTCAGGTGGAACTCGGCCGTTTTTTCCATGGCCTCGGTCTGAATATCGAAAACCAACCGTTTGTCCTTGATCGACAACGACAGACGATAGGGGCCCTCGGGTACCTCGCGACCATCCCGTTTGGGCAGCTCGAACGAGTTTTCCTCCAGCAGGTCGAAAATCGCGACTTTGCGCTCCTGCTCGATTTCAGGGGTCGGGGGCGGCAGGTTGCTGTCGTCCAGTTCGATATGGCTGATCCGGGACATTGTTTTCGTCCTCACTCGTTCAAATGGTTCAGGCGAGCCCGCACGGACAGACCGTGCGCCTCAAGACTTTCGGAAATTGCCAGAGTTTCCGCCGCAGGTCCAATCGCGCGCAACGCAGCGGGCGTCATTTTCGCAAGTGTTGTACGTTTGACAAAATCCATCACGCTCAGGCCCGATGAAAACCGCGCGGACCGCGCCGTCGGCAGCACGTGGTTCGGCCCGCCGACATAGTCGCCGATGGCCTCGGGCGTCCAGGCGCCCAGGAAAATCGCGCCGGCATGAGTGATTTTCTGAGCCAAAGCATCCGGGTCAGCGACGCAGAGCTCCAGGTGTTCAGGTGCGACACGGTTCGACAGGGCAGCCGCCTGATCCAGATCCTCGACCACAATCACGGCACCGAAATCACGCCAGCTCACCCCGGCGATCTCGCGTCGCTCCAGCGTTTGCAGGTTCCGTTCAATGGCCGCGACGACAGCCTTGGCCATGGCTGGGCTGTCAGTCACCAGAATGGCCTGGGCGCTTTCGTCATGTTCGGCCTGGCTTAGCATATCCAAGGCAATCCAATCGGGATCATTATCCGCATCGGCGATCACCAGAATTTCAGAAGGCCCAGCGATCATGTCGATCCCGACCTTGCCAAACACCCGCCGTTTGGCCGCAGCAACAAAGGCATTCCCAGGCCCGGTGATCTTATCCACGGGCGGGATGCTGTCAGTGCCATAGGCCAACGCAGCTACGGCTTGGGCACCACCGATACGGTAAATCTCGTCCACGCCAGCCAGGCGCGCCGCCAACAAAACCAGCGGATTGGCCACACCATCAGGCGTTGGAACCACGATGGCCAGTCTCTCGACCCCCGCCACCTTGGCCGGAATCGCATTCATCAGAACCGAAGACGGATAAGACGCCAGCCCCCCCGGTACATACAGCCCTGCCGCAGACACAGGAGTCCAGCGCCAGCCCAGCTGCGCCCCACTGTCCTCGGTCCACAAGGCATCCTCGGGCATTTGGCGTGCGTGGTAGGCACGGATACGCTCGGCCGCCAGCTCCAGCGCCACACGCTCATGCGCAGGCACCGCGGCAACCAGCGCCTCAATCTCAGTCTCGGAAAACCGCAAAGTTTCGGGCGTCAGCTCTAACCGATCAAACTTAGCGGTCAGCTCGATTACAGCAGCGTCGCCCCGTGCGCGAACATCAGCGATGATTCCAGCCACGATATCATCCACATCGGGACTGTCCTCGCGCTTGGCACTTAGCAGCGCCACAAAAGAGCTTTCAAAATCGGTTTCGGATGCGTTCAGGAATACAGGCATGGTCCCTCCGGGGTGGTCGCCTCGACATAGCCGCCCCGCGCTCCAGCCTCAAGCATTTGCGTGCGTTCGCTGGGAAACCGCGACAGTTCGGCCCTCGCCCGCCCGAGGAACCGGCCGCAGGCCGGTCCCGAGACAAACCAGCGCGTGCGTAGCACGCACAATCGGATCACGCCTCGTCTGGGTGCCCCGGCACACGCTTTGACGGCGCCCGATAGGGCCGCGTCACGTCCTTCAACGACAGTTCCAGCGCCTCGACCTGCAACCGGACCGCCCCGTCGCCGGCCAAAACCAGCTCGATCACACCGCCTGGCGCGTCACCCGGTTCCCAGGCGATCGACAGCAAGGATAGGATCATCTCAGCCTCGCCCCGCGGCACACCCTGAGAAGCCACCTTCAGCACATTTTCAAACACCAGAACCGATTGCACGCGCTCGGCGCCGTGTCGTTCGCGCCCGGCGTCTTCCCAACGGAACCGATTCAACAACAGAGCAAAGCGACGCTCCTTGGCCAGCCAACGCATTTCGGACGCGGGAAACACCGCATCCTGCACCAAGGCCGAAACGACCTTCAGATCCTCCTCGTCCAGGGCGCCCAGATTCAGGGGCGCCTCTTGTCCGTCCTCGAACCGCGCGTCTTCTGTCATTGGCCCTGCACCCGTTCGATCTTGGCGCCGACATTCCCCAGCTTTTCCTCGACCCGCTCATAGCCGCGGTCCAGGTGGTAGACGCGATTCACGATGGTCTCGCCCTCGGCGGCCAGCCCGGCCAGAATCAGCGAGACACTGGCCCGCAGGTCCGTCGCCATCACTGGCGCGCCCTTCAGACGTTCGACCCCCGTGACCGTGGCCGTGCCGCCATGGACTTCGATATTGGCGCCCATGCGGGTCAGTTCCGGGGCGTGCATGAAACGGTTCTCGAAAATCTTTTCTTCCAGCACACTGGTGCCCTCGGCGGTGCATAGCAGCGCCATCATCTGCGCCTGCAAATCGGTCGGGAAACCGGGGAAAGGCTCGGTCACGACATCAACGGCCTGCACCCTGTCGCCGCGGCGCTTGACGATCAGGCCGGCCGGGGTTTCGGTTACATCCACCCCAGCGGCATCCAGTTTTTCAACGAACGAGCGGACCAGATCCAGGCGCCCACCCTCGAGCAGAACCTCGCCACCGCAAAACGCCGGAGCCAGCATGTAGGTGCCCAGCTCGATCCGGTCGGTGACCACAGGGTGGGTCGCGCCGCCCAGACGATCCACACCCTGGATAGTGATCGTGCTGGTCCCGTCGCCCTCGATCTGGGCGCCCATTCTACGCAGGCAATCGGCCAGATCGACGATCTCAGGCTCGCGCGCAGCGTTGTTCAGGACCGTTGTGCCCTTGGCCAAAGTCGCTGCCATCAAAGCATTTTCCGTCGCCCCAACCGAGGCAAAGGGGAAATCAACGACACCACCACGCAGCCCACCCGACGGGGCCTTGGCGTGGACGTATCCGTCGCGCAGATCCAGCTCGGCGCCCATGGCTTCCAGCGCCTTGAGGTGGAGATCAACCGGCCGTGCGCCAATCGCACAGCCACCAGGCAGCGACACCACAGCCTGCCCCGCGCGGGCCAGCAACGGCCCCAGCACCAGGATCGAGGCCCGCATCTTGCGCACGATGTCATAGTCGGCGGTCAGGTTGTTCACGTCATGGCTGGACATCGCCAGAACCTTGCCGTCCTGCATCGAAGTGACCTCGGCGCCCAGCGACTGCAATAGTGTGGTCATTGTGCGGATGTCACTGAGACGCGGCGCGTTGGTCAGCGTCAGCGGCTCGTCGCTGAGCAGCGTCGCCGGCATCAGCGTCAGGCAGGCATTCTTGGCGCCGGCGATCGGTATGCTTCCGTGCAGCGGCCCGTTGCCGGTTACGATAATTGAATCCATCAGTCCTGCCCTTCGTTTTCTTGTCCGGTTTGCCCCTGAACACGCGCGCGCGCCTGGGCCTTGCGTCGGGCCATATTGGCCTTCAAAGCTGCCTTCAACCGGTCCTCGCGTGCGGGGGTGGTTTTCGGTTGTTTTTTGCTGGGTGTTTTCTGCTCCATATGCCTGTCTTACAGTAGGGGGAAAAAAGCGTCCAGATTAGGCTTGCACACCGATTCATTTACGGCTAATCAGCGCTCCACGGTCGGACGGGACATCACCGGACGACACGGAACCGGCGCTGTGGTAGCTCAGTGGTAGAGCACACCCTTGGTAAGGGTGAGGTCGAGAGTTCAATCCTCTCTCACAGCACCATTCCCCCCCTCAGAGGAATGACAATCGCCAGCCGCCCGTTTGGGGGCTTTTGTGTCATTTGTCCCATGGTTTGGCACATATTCCCCCCCCCTGTCGGCGCCCATCGGTCCCGCACAGCGCGCTAACGCGATCTTTACGAATCCGGTGCAGGCTGCCCACATGAGCCAGCTTTCGCCCTATCGCATCGCCTCTTTGTCAGAGTTCCGCCGCAACACCGCCCAGCACGCCGGATGGGTGCAACACGCGGGTGGGCGATTGTGGCTGACGCGCCACGGCCGGACGGTTGCCGCGCTGGTGCCGATGCACCAATGCCAAATGCTGGAAACATGGGAAAGCCGCAGCCTGGAGGAAGAGCGCCGCCGCTATGAACGATCCTACAGCCGATGGAAGGCAATCAAGGCGCAAGAGCCCGGATCGGACGAGCCCTTCATTTGGGAGACATCCTGAGAGCCGCCACAAATGAAACAGGCGGGGAAATCCCCGCCCGCTGTTAATTGTCCATTTTCAGGGCCGAGATAAAGGCCTCTTGGGGGATGTCCACCTTGCCGAACTGGCGCATTTTCTTCTTACCGGCCTTCTGCTTGTCCAGCAGTTTGCGTTTCCGGGTCGCGTCGCCGCCGTAACATTTCGCGGTCACGTCCTTGCGCAGGGCGGCGATGGTTTCACGCGCGATCACCTTGCCACCGATCGCAGCCTGAACCGGGATCTTGAACATGTGGCGCGGGATCAGATCCTTGAGCTTTTCGCACATGGCACGGCCACGCATATCGGCGCGATCACGGTGCACCATGATCGACAGCGCATCCACGGGTTCGTCATTCACCAGGATCGACATTTTCACGAGGTTATCCTCGCGATAGCCGGTCAGGTGATAGTCGAAAGAGGCATAGCCCTTGGTCACGGATTTCAGACGGTCGTAGAAATCGAACACCACTTCGTTCAGCGGCAGATCGTAAACCGCCATCGCGCGCGAGCCCGCATAGGTCAGGTCCTCTTGGATACCGCGGCGGTCCTGGCACAGTTTCAGCACATCCCCAAGATATTCGTCGGGCACAAGGATCGTCGCCTTGATGCGCGGCTCTTCGAGGTGATCGACCTTGGACAGGTCGGGCATGTCGGCGGGGTTGTGCAGCTCGATCATTTCGCCGTCGCGCATGAACACGTGGTAAATCACGCTGGGCGCGGTGGTGATCAGCTCGATGTCATATTCGCGTTCCAGACGGTCCCGGATCACCTCGAGGTGCAGCAGCCCCAGGAAACCACAGCGGAAACCAAAGCCCAGCGCGGCCGAGGTCTCCATCTCAAAGCTGAAGGAGGCATCGTTGAGCGCCAGTTTCTCGATCGCGTCACGCAGGTCCTCGAACTGGGCGCTGTCCACGGGGAACAGGCCACAGAAAACGACGGGCTGGCTGGGATTAAAGCCCGGCAGCGCCTCGGTCGCGCCTTTCTTCTCGTGGGTGATGGTGTCACCGACGCGGGTGTCGCGCACCTGTTTGATCTGCGCGGTGATAAAGCCGATCTCGCCCGGGCCCAACTCGTCAACGGCCTCCATCGCGGGGCGGAACACACCGATGCGGTCCACCTGGTGGATGGTTCCGTTCGACATGAATTTCACGCGGTCGTTTTTCTTGAGCACACCATCCATGATGCGCACCAGAACAATCACGCCCAGATAGGGGTCGTACCAGGAATCAACCAGCATCGCGGTCAGGGGCGCGTCGCGCTCGCCGGTGGGGGCGGGCAGACGCTGCACGATGGCCTCGAGCGTTTCGGGAATGCCAACGCCAGATTTCGCAGAGACAAGCATCGCGTCGGAGGCGTCGATCCCGATGACATCCTCGATCTGCTCTTTGACGCGGTCGGGTTCGGACGCGGGCAGGTCGATCTTATTCAGCACGGGCACGATCTCGTGGTCGGCCTCGATCGCCTGATACACGTTGGCCAGGGTCTGGGCCTCGACGCCCTGCGTGCTGTCCACAACCAACAAAGAGCCCTCGACGGCGCGCATCGAACGGCTGACCTCATAGGCGAAATCCACGTGGCCGGGAGTGTCAATCAGGTTCAACACATAGGTCTCACCGTTCTGCGCGACATAGTCGATGCGGACGGTGTTGGCCTTGATGGTAATGCCCCGCTCGCGCTCGATATCCATGGAATCGAGCAGCTGCTCTTTCATGTCACGTGCGGCCACCGTGTTGGTGGATTGGATCAACCGGTCGGCCAGGGTGGATTTCCCGTGGTCGATATGGGCAACGATGGAGAAATTGCGGATGTGAGCGAGGTCTGTCATGACCTTGCGATATGATGCGGAATCAAGCGCCGGTCAATGGGTCAGATGCGGCCGGGCGCGCGATGTCCGGGCGCAAACCGCAGTTTTTCGCCCGGATCACCCGAAACACGCCGCCCAAAGGGTTAACGCAGCACGTGAACCGCGCATTTCGCATGACGCACCACCTGTGCCGCGGTCGAACCCAGCAGCAGATCCTGCATCCCCGGCCGGTGCGAGGCAATAACGATACAATCGACCTCATTTTTATCGGCCCAATCCAGAATGGTGCGCCCCGAATGGCCCTCGATCACCACGGCCTGAGCATTGGGCAACGTCGCGCCCAGCTCGGCCAGTTCGGTTTCGATGGCGGTGCGGGATTCGGCCAGATATTCGGTCGGCATATAGGAAATCGCATAGCCGGGGATATGCTCCATCACGTGGATCAGCGTGATCTTGGCCCCGTCCGCAGACAGGGTGCGCGCCACGTCAATGGCCCCGACAGAATCGCGTTCAGTGTCGAAAGATACAGGCACAAGGATGTTGGAATACATGGTGGGTCCTCCTGAGTTGTCAGGGACAGTGTGCCCCGGAACGCGGCCGCGTGCCTTGATGCAGGTCAGGCGAAAGAGTATTGTATTCTATTTGCTGAATGTGTATATCAGAGATAACCGCCGCTGGCGGACCCAAATTTTGAAGAGGACCCACCCATGTCAATCGACCGCGCAATGTTCCGCTTTGCTGGCATTATGGTGCTGCTGAGCGTCGTTCTGACCGTCTATGTTTCGCCGCTGTTCATGTGGTTCACCGTATTCATCGGTGCGAACCTGCTGCAATCGTCGTTCACCGGCTGGTGCCCGGCGGCCATCGTGTTCAAGAAGCTGGGCTGCAAATCCGGCTGCGCCTTCCAATAAGTTTTTGCGTCCCTGCAAAGCAGAAAGGCCGCGCATCATGCGCGGCCTTTTCTGTGTGAGGAGCCTGGATTGTCTGCTGTGCCTGCCGGTTCTGACCTTAGGCAGAGGTCATCCCCGCCGGGGGGCCACCCGGAAAACGCGTCTGGAACACAAGCAGCGATAGCATCAATGCCGGCCCGAAAATACCGAAGCCCAGATAAGTCACCAGACCCGCACCGAGAGAGAATTCAAAACCGACAACCCCAACAAACGCCGTGGCAAAGCCGGCGAAGCTGAAAAGTAGCATAAGGACGAGGGCCATGAAGTGTCTCCGTTTGCGTTGTATCTGACACGTAAAAACTTAATACAACGTAAACGTGAGAATGTGGCGAGAGTTTGGCGATGTCAAAACATTTCGCCTGTAGCCCGGATTTCGGCGAAATGCGGCGTAACGTAAGGGGCTGAAAGGGCGACCCTTGGGCCGACCTTACGCGTTTAGCGTGTGAATTTCTTGTGTTTGATCCGCGTAGGTTCCAGCGCATCGGGGCCAAGACGGCGTTTTTTGTCCTCTTCGTAGTCTTCGAAGTTACCCTCGAACCATTCGACATGGGCGTCGCCTTCGAAGGCCAGAATGTGGGTACAAATCCGGTCGAGGAAGAAACGATCGTGCGAGATAACCACGGCGCAACCGGCGAAATCGACCAGGGCGTCTTCGAGCGCGCGCAGGGTTTCGACGTCCAGATCGTTGGTCGGTTCATCGAGCAGCAGCACATTCCCGCCCGAGCGCAACAGGCGCGCCATGTGGACACGGTTCCGTTCCCCACCAGACAGCAGGGACACCTTTTTCTGCTGCGATCCGCCCTTGAAGTTGAAGGCCGAGCAATAGGCCCGCGCGTTCACCTCGGCGTCGCCCAGTTTGATGATGTCCTGACCATCGGCGATGGCCTCCCAGACGTTATCATTGGGGTTCAGGTCGTCACGGTTCTGATCAACGTAGGACAGTTTGACGGTATCGCCGTATTCAACGGTGCCCTCGTCAGGCTGTTCCTGGCCGGTCAGCATGCGGAATAGGGTGGTTTTACCCGCGCCGTTGGGGCCGATCACACCGACGATGCCACCGGGGGGCAGGCTGAAGTCCAGGCCCTCGATCAGCTGTTTGTCACCCATGTGTTTGGCCAACCCGTTGACCTCGATCACCTTTTGACCCAGACGCGGGCCGTTGGGGATGATGATCTGAGCACGCGAGAGTTTCTCGCGCTCGGACATGTTGGCCATTTCGTTATAGGCGTTGATACGGGCCTTGGATTTGGCCTGACGGGCCTTGGGCGAGGCACGCATCCATTCCAGTTCGCGTTCCAGAGTCTTTTGCTGGGCCTTGTCTTCTTTGGCTTCGCGCTCCAGCCGTTTGGCTTTCTGTTCCAGCCAGGCCGAGTAGTTGCCCTCGTATGGAATGCCGCGGCCACGGTCCAGTTCCAGAATCCAGCCGGTGATGTCATCCAGGAAATAACGGTCGTGGGTAACACACAGGATGGTGCCCTTGTAGTCGATCAGGTGCTGTTGCAGCCAGGCGATGGTTTCAGCGTCCAGGTGGTTGGTCGGTTCATCGAGCAACAGCATGTCGGGCGCTTCGAGCAGCAGTTTACACAGGGCAACACGGCGTTTTTCACCCCCCGAGAGGGTCGTTACGTCGGCGTCGTCAGCGGGGCAGCGCAGGGCCTCCATCGCGACGTCGATCTGGCTGTCCAGATCCCACAGGTTCTGGCTGTCGATTTCATCCTGCAACTTGGCCATTTCATCAGCGGTTTCGTCGCTGTAGTTCATCGCCAGTTCGTTATAGCGATCCAGGATGGCCTTTTTCTCGGCCACGCCCAGCATCACGTTGCCGCGCACGTCCAGGGTTTCGTCCAGCGCGGGCTCTTGCGGGAGATAGCCAACCTTGGCGCCCTCGGCGGCCCAGGCCTCGCCGGTGAAATCCTTGTCCATGCCGGCCATGATTTTCATCAGGGTCGATTTACCGGCGCCGTTGACGCCAACGACACCGATTTTCACACCGGGCAGGAAGGACAGGTGGATATTCTCGAAACACTTCTTGCCGCCGGGATAGGTCTTGGAGACCCCCTGCATGTGATAGACATATTGATTGGACGCCATGGGTGTGGACTCCGGGTTCAGGGTAATCAGGTTGGATGGTGTGATACCGAAGCGCGCGGGCGGGGGCAATCACCCTTGGTATCAAACTGGAAGCCCACGCCGCGCTGTGCTAGAGGCCGGGCAGAAAAACCAGCGGGACTCCTCTTATGACTGACAACACGCGCATCGTGCTATCCAGCGACCACGCCGCCATCGAGCTGCGTCAGGTCATTGCCGACCACATCAAGGCCAAGGGCTGGGACCCTGTCGATATTGGCCCCGTCACCACAGAAAGCACGCATTACCCCAAGCACGGCAAGGCCGCTGCGGAAATGGTGGCCTCGGGCGATTGTCGGTTCGGGATCATCCTGTGTGGCACGGGTCAGGGCATCATGATGGCCGCCAGCAAAGTGCCGGGGATTCGCTGTGGGGTGTGTTCGGACACATTCTCTAGCCGGATGATCCGCCAGCATAACGACGCCAACATGCTGTCGATCGGCGTGCGAGTCGTGGGCGAAGGCCTGGCGCTGGACATCGTCGATGCCTTTCTGGACGCCGAATTCGAAGGCGGACGCCACGCAACGCGCGTGGATATGATCGAGGGCTAAGACCCTGCCGCACCCTGCCCTGCCCCGGATCAGAGCTGTTTCTCAAAGAAATGGTCCGGGTAGGGATCGTCGTTAAAGCGGGGGATTTCGGTCCAGCCGGCGTTTTGGTACATCGCCACGGCCTCGGGGAGGGCCGAGTTCGTGTCCAGCCGCAAGGTGGGGATGTTCAGGGCGCTGGCGGTCTGCTCGATTTCGGACATCAGGCGTTTGGCCAGCCCCATGCCGCGCGCGGCGGGCGACACCCACAGGCGCTTGATTTCGGCATAGCCCTTGTCGGTGCCTTTCAGGCCCACGCAGCCCAGCGGCAACCCGTCAGACATTGCCACAACAAAGGCCCCGCGCGGGCGGATCATATCCGTGGCCTCGGGGTCGGCGCTGAGCGAGACGTCAAACCCGGTGCGCAGACGGCGGGCCAGTTCAGTGTAATATTCGGTCAGGCAAAAGACAGACTGCGGGTCGCGCGGGTCCAGCTCTTGCAGGTCCACATGGTCGCGCCCCAGCGCCGAGGCCACCAGATCCATCGCCGCCAGCAAGCTGTCGGGATTGGGGTGGCGGTCCAGCAGCCTCTGCGCACGGTCATCGGACAGGGTGTCATAGGCCGCAAGCTCGGCCTGGCCTGCCGGGGTCAGGGTGGCGATGCGACGGCGTCCATCGGCGGGATCCTTGGCCAGCGTCACCAGCCCCTCGGATTGAAGCGATTTCAGGAACCGGCTGAGCAGGGCCTTGTCCAGATCCAGATAGCTGCGGATGTCCTCGAGGTCGGCACCGCTGACGCCGATGGAATGCAGCACGCGCGCAGGGCCAAGCGGGCGCCCACGCCCCAGAAAGGACTGGTCCAGGGCGCCTGTCTCGCGGGTGACGGAACGGTTGAAACGGCGGATACGGGCGATCGGATCATGTGTCATATAGTTTACCTAGGTCAACCATTTCCGGGCGTCAAGATCGGCTTTGCGGTTGACAGGCCCCGGCCCCGAAGGCGATGGAAACAGGATGAAAAATGAATTGCCATATGCGCGCCCCGGTCAGGTGATCGGTTTGCTGGGCGGGTCCTTTGACCCGGCCCACGAAGGCCACGCGCATATCACCCGCGAAGCGATCAAAAGGTTCGGGCTGGATCAAGCCTGGTGGCTGGTCAGCCCCGGCAACCCGCTGAAAACACGCGGCCCCGCCGAAATCGACAAACGCCTGACCCATGCGCGACAGGTCATGCAGCACCCGCGCGTCAGGATCACGGACCTGGAGGCCCGCATCGGCACGCGCTATACCGCGCAGACAATTGCCCGGCTGCAACAGCTGTACCCCGGCGTGCGATTTGTCTGGCTGATGGGCGCGGATAATCTGGTGCAGTTCAGCCAATGGCAGGACTGGCAAGAGATCATGCGCTCGGTCCCTGTGGGGGTGCTGGCGCGACCGGGACAACGCATTTCGGCGCGCAGCTCGAAAACCGCGCGGGTGTTCCGCAATTTCCGGCTGAGACGCGCCGCAAGCCGGCTGTTGGGGCGCAGTACCGCGCCACAGTGGTGTTTCCTGAACGTGCCGATGGTTGATCATTCATCGACAGAAATCCGCAAACGAGGAGACTGGCGCTAAATTCGAAACAATCGCCAATTCTGGGCGCTTGTTCTTCTGCATAGGCTGGGGTTAGATTTTCCCATGGTTCAACGTATTTCCAGACGTTTCTTTTTGAGCACTGCCGCAGGGTTTGCGGCCGCGGGTCCGGTATTGGCCGCGCCCCCTGCCCTGTCGCTGCGGCCTCATGTGCGGCCCGAGGGGCTGCATAAGATGGCGGTCACCGGGGCCGAGGCGCTGATCGCGCGCGCCGGGCTGAGCGGGGACGTGTCCTTTGCGGTGGCGGATGCCAAATCCGGTCTGATGCTGGAAACCCGCCACGCCGAAACCGGGCTGCCGCCCGCCAGTGTCACCAAGGCCGTCACGGCCCTGTATGCGCTGGAGCATCTGGGACCCGAGCACCGATTCCGCACACGGCTGATCGCAACAGGGCCCGTTCAGGACGGCGTGATCCAGGGCGATCTGGTGCTGGCAGGCGGCGGCGACCCGACACTGGACACGGATGCCCTGGCCGGGATGGCCGCCGCGCTGAAACGCGCCGGGGTAACGGCCGTTCGCGGGCGGTTCCTGGTCTGGGGCGGGGCGGTGCCCTATAGCCGCCAGATCGACGCGACCCAACCCGAACATGTGGGCTATAACCCGGCGCTGTCGGGGCTGTCGCTGAATTTCAACCGGGTGCATTTCGAATGGAAACGCGCGGGCCAAAGCTGGGGCGTGACGATGGACGCGCGGTCGGAACGGTACCGCCCCGAGGTGAGCATGGCCACCATGTCGATCGTCTCACGCGAGGTGCCGGTCTATACTTATCGCAACGCAGGCGGGGTGGACCGCTGGACCGTCGCCAGCAAGGCCCTGGGCAAGGGCGGATCACGCTGGCTGCCGGTGCGCCGCCCCGAAATATACGCGGGCCAGGTGTTTCGGACCTTTGCCCGCGCGCATGGAATCGTGCTGAAACCGGAAACGGCGGTAAACACGCTGCCAAAGGGCACGGCGCTGGTGACGCATGACAGTGACACCCTGCAAAAGATCCTGCGCGCCATGCTGAAATATTCAACCAACCTGACGGCCGAGCTGGTCGGGCTGGCGGCCACGCGCAAACGGCTGGGGCAAACGCAGAACCTGCGCGGCTCGGCCCGGGAAATGAGCAAATGGGCCGCGCAGCGTCTGGGCATGACCCAGGCACGGCTGGTAGATCATTCAGGGCTGGGGGATGGATCGCGGCTGGCCGCGATAGACATGGTGCGGGCGCTGGTCGCGGCGCATCACAGCGGGCCGCTGCGGGGGCTGATGAAAAACATCCCGCTGCGCGACGCGCGCGGCAAGGTGAACAAGGGCCATCCGGTCAAGGTGAAGGCCAAGACCGGAACGCTGAATTTCGTCAGCGCGCTGGCGGGGTTCATGACGGCGCAGGACGGGACCGAGCTGGCCTTTGCCATTTTCTCGGCGGATACGCAGCGGCGGGCCCGGCTGAGCAAGGCCCAGCGCGAACGCCCCGATGGGGGACGGCGCTGGAACAAAAGCTCGAAACGGCTGCAACAATCGCTGATCGAGCGCTGGGACGCCCTGTACGGGAACTGAGTTACAGGCGGACGTGGCGCGCCCGTGCCCCGCGTTCAATCGCGGCGGCGTGCAGGCGGTCGATGTCCAGCTCGTAGCGGATTTCCTCGAGCAGGCGCAGCTCGGTTTCTTGCAGGGTGCCATCGGCGGCAGCCACATCGCAGGCCAGCGCATAGGCGGTTTCAAACAGTTTTTCGGGCAGGTTTTCACGGAT
>Ga0070724_10001592_pt1 | contig 13314 bp, 11 predicted proteins | sample tdDd001_FD_67278 | JGI IMG/M metagenome (GOLD analysis project Ga0070724, IMG submission 67278) | Marine sediment microbial communities from the Atlantic coast under amendment with organic carbon and nitrate - tdDd00.1 | ecosystem: Environmental > Aquatic > Marine > Coastal > Sediment | place...
GCCTATGGAAGGTATAGTTCGGGGATTTATAAGGTGCGATTAGACGGAACAGAAGAGACCAAACTTCTAGATGGTCCTGAAGAGACAGATTTATCTAATGGTAGATTAAGGGAAATTGATTTTATGAGACAAATATTTAGAATGCAGGTTTCAAATAATTGGATTTATTATTGGGGTTTTAATGATGATTCATTAAAGTACTCTATAAATAGAATGAAAACTGATGGTTCTAGTAAAGAAACTGTTGTAGATGCGGGTATGATGTTTGTTGTGAAAGATGACTGGATTTACTATATAAAGGGAAATGTTGATTTAGAAAATCTTGAAGAAGATGATTATGAAAATCTAATTAGTGGAGATTTAGAGTTTGAGGAATCACCGGAAACTTCACTCTATAGGGTGATGATTGATGGAACTAATAATACCAAGATTGGTGGAGACAATGTAGAACAATTTATCGTTGGTGATGAATGGATTTACTATGTGAGTGATAAGATTGGATTAGTTACTGGTATCTTTTCCGAATCATATTCCTATAAGAAAAAATCCTCTATACATAAGGCTAGTCTAGATGGAATCGAAGATATTATCTTAGTAGATAACATTCATATTCTTGAAAGTTTTAATATTAAGGATGATTGGATTTATTATTCAGATATATCAAGTATTAGTAAGATAAAAAACGATGGTTCAGAAAAGACTCTGTTAGTAACTCATAATATTCCTTTTGGAGGAACAGTTCTTATTGATGATTGGATCTACTTTGGTGAGATATATAAAATCGGTCCTGAAGGGGAATTACCTGGGAAATTATTCAGAATAAAAATAAATGGTAAAGTAAAAGAAGAGATTAATTAGCTTTTTATGTAGATCTGTATTTTTAGATAAGTCATAACAGATTAATCGTAAACAAAATCTTCTTCTTTGAAAGGGTAAATATAATATTTTTGAAAATTCTTATTGACAATAAAAGTTTTTGGGAAGAATTTAATTTGTTTTATTAAAGAAGGTAACGAGGTTACTTTTGATTATTTAAAGAAATAGATACAGATAAGTTAGTTGATATATTTAAAAAGCCGATCCATCTCAAGATGGAATCGGCTTTTTAAGGGACTTTTTTTAAAATTCATCTATTGATCACACATACAAAATTAGTAGAGCTAATAGAAACTGGCCAAAGTAATATGTCAATAAATTTACTACTATCCATATCTTTGGAACCTTTTTAAAAAGTGTAAAGTTAATAATATAATCAGAAAGAACAAATAAACTTGAACCGAGTATCACTAATAACTTTATTGTTAGAGAATAATCACCTAAACTTATAGAAACTGCGCGCGAAACCATTGCACTAATTATTATAGTATATATATATACCGGATACTTAAGCTTCCCAAAGTTAAATGAAAAATACTTAAACGTAAACAAGCTTAATAATAATAGTGAAACAAAAACTAGTACCTCAATTATATTGAATTGTATAATAAATGAGAATGCAATGATATAAAATAAATGCCCCATTAGGAAGAAAAAGATACCATATAGAAGGAAGTTTTTCTTTCGAATTAATTCTAAGAAAAAATCACCTATTGCACCTAACATTAATCCTAAAAACATTATCAAATGAAACTCGTTGACACTTGTTTGAGACAAACCATATGCACCTACTGCAAGAAAAGTAAAACTTGTAAGCATCTTAAAAAGTAAACTCAGTTTTTTGTACTCCTTAAAATAAAAAATTATCTTAAGCAATAAAAATAAATTTAATAGTAGAAATAAATATATAATCAAAATATATACCCCCTTTTATATAATAATAAATTATATGAAGAGATAGGTCAATAACATTGGGTTAAATTCCCTTTTAAAGCGAATGATTCATTAAAACTATCATTAAAAGCTTAGCTGGAGTTTTCTTCAGTATACAATTTTTGTAGTTTAAAATATATTAAATTTTACTAGTGCATATATATTGATTAACGTATCAATATAAAATTTACTAATCCTTATACATTTTTTTGGTGATGGAAAATCAATTTTGGATTATATGATAGAGAAAGGAGATCTTGAATGAAATATATAATTAGTTTCATAAGTATTTTAACTTCAATATTTATTTCAATCATAATACTTGGATTATGCCATAGTATGATTGGGGATATGTTATCAATGGAGAGTTTTAACTTTCTAATGCTATATGAAGTAACAGCTGATAATAATAGTTTTGGAGTAGAGTTTTTCATTCTAAATATGTTTGTATTTTCAATGATTTGTAGTTTGCTAGTTTCGGCAATAGTTTTTCAAAGTCAAAAGAAATCAAAAAAAAACAATAAATCTTCGAGTTGAAAATTGACTATCAATAAAATAGTTTAAAAAAGGTTATGTTGCAGAAATACACCTTCAATTGAAATACGGTATTGTCACTTTATCAATTGTAGTTATTTAGCTAAATACGATTAATTTTATGCAACATCAAATATTACATTAATTAATGAACAGACGTCTGTAAAGTGGACAGATAATTTAATTAAAAATTCATGATGCTTGAAGTGCCATGTTTCGATATATCATCGGAGCTTGGCATTTCAGTTTTTTTTGTAATCTTCTGAAGTTATAGAGTTAAATATATTCTTCAATTTTTTGAATTAGATTTTCCATTGATTGAAACTTCTTTCCATGAAATATTTCACTTTTTAAAGTTCCAAAAAATCCTTCCATAGGTCCATTATCAATACACTTGCCAGGTCGCGACATACTTTGTGTAAATTCTCCATCTTTAATTTTCTTTTGGAATGCAATTGATGTGTATTGAAATCCTCGGTCACTATGAAAAATCGGTTTTGCTTCTGGGTATAAAGTGCGTGCCTCATCAAACATTTTAAAGTCTAATTTATTATCATTCCTATGCAATAATTGAAATGTAATTATGCTGTTGTCATATAAATCAATAATAGGACTTAGATATAACTTATCTTTTACTCCTGGAATTGAAAACTCAGTAACATCTGTTAACCATTTTTCATTAGGTCTACTTGTTTCAAAATTACGAGCTAATATATTATCAGCTGTGTAGTCAGGTTTTACTTTTTTACGATTTACTTTCTTGCGTCGTATCCTTGCGCTTACTCCAATCACTTTCATTAGTCTTTGAATATAACGCTCACTAAATGACATTTGATTGTACTCGTTAATAAACATAGCCATTCGACGATATCCAAGAATTCCATCAAACGTTAAATGATATTCATAAATAAGTTGTGAGAGTAACTCATCCTGTTTCTGTTTCTTAGGTTTCGTTCGATTTTGATGTTTATAATAACCACTTTGTGAGATTTTGAGAGTATTGTGAAAAGCCAAAGATATATTTAAAGAAAAATATTGCTTCAATACTATTTTTGAATAAACCGTACTCTATGTGTTGGCAAGTATTTAAACTATTTCAATTTATGAATGATCATGGCCGATAAATTGGCCATGTTTATTTTTGATCCTGCATTGAATGTACTTAATTCCTATGCTATTCTAGAGATACATGGGGGGAAACATGTGAATGAGAAATGTCATTGTAATCTTTTTGAACATCCCCCTTAAAACAGGTGGGATGTTTTTTAGAATATGTTTGAGGTGAAAAATAAGTGAATAAATTCAAATGTGTAAAACAACATGAAACTATAGATTGTGGAGCCGCTGTACTCGCAACTATCTGTTTACATTATGGATTAGAAAAGTCATTATCAAAAGTTAGAGATATGTGCGGCACAGATTTAAAAGGTACCAACCTGTTGGGTCTGGTTACTGCTGCTGAAAAAGTTAACTTAAGTGCTTCAGCAGTTAAAGTAACTGAAGATCTATACTCTTTAGATCTTGAACTTCCTGTAATAGCACATGTCATCAATAATAGAGGAATGGGCCATTCACAAAATAGGAAGGAATGATGTTATTATTGCAGATCCAGCTAGAGGAATTGTGAAGACTAAAAAGTAAGAGTTTATTAAAACTTTTAGTGTGTACTTAGTGCTTGATAAACCAAATTCTGATTATAAATGTGGAAAACAGGATAGCTCTTCTGTTCTTCAAATGTTCATAGGGCTTCTAAAACCGCAAAAAAATATAATTATAACAACTATTGTTTGTTCGCTTATACTTAGTGTTCTTGGTATAACTTCAAGTTTCTTTTCAAAGATAATTATAGATGAAATTATTCCATATAATTTGAAGGATTCATTGGTTTTCTATAGCGTCGTATTTTTAATTATCAATCTATTTTAAATTATACTATCAGTTTTTAGAGAACATATGTTGATATTCTTATCTAGAAAAATTGATATACCTTTGTTGCTTGGATACTTTAAACATATCTTGAATCTACCAGTTAAGTTTTTTTCAACTAGAAAGACAGGGGATATTCTAACAAGATTTCAAGATGCAAAAGTGGTTAAAAATATAATTACAGGAATGTCTATTTCATTAGTTATTGATTTTGTTTTGGCAATCATAACAGGGGTAGTTCTATATCTAATGAGTCCATACTTGTTTGTTGTTATATCTTTAGTAATGCTTGCAAACATAGGTCTTGTATATATCTTTAAAGGAACATATAAGAAAATAAATATTCAACAAGTAGAAGAGAACGCGATCTTAAACAGTCAAATGATTGAGAGTGTTACTAATGTTGAAGTAATAAAGTCATTTAGCTATGAATCAGCACAACTAAAAGCATTAGAAGAAAAGTTTATCGCAACATTGAAGACAAGTTATCGAGAATATGTTCTCAAGAACATTCAGTTTTCACTCTCTAGATCACTTAATGTGTTCGGTAATATGTCTTTATTGATTGTGGGAGCATTATCGATAATGGATTCAAGAATGACTATTGGTGATTTAATGGCTTTTATAGGCTCTGTCAGTATACTTTACTAAACCTATTGCCAACATAATAAATCTTCAATTAAGTTTTCAAGAAGCAAGTGTATCTCTTAAGAGATTATCAGAGATATTTGAAGAAGACCTAGAACAAGATACTGATGCGGAGTATCATACTGGGGTCTCACTAAATGGAGATATTGAGTTTAAAGATATTGACTTCAAATACGGAATGAGTACATAGATAGCATAAATTTTAGTTATTACGAAATTGAAATATAAAACTATAAATAATTAATTTTCTTAAGAAGGTATCTGGAGTCCCTATTATATTAGTTTCGGGAGGAATAAAATGGAACTTAAAAATCTGAATGCATCATACAAAGATAAACAAATTTATGAAAATATTAGTATAGGTTTTGATCATGTAGGAATGACTTTTATTAAGGGTGATTCTGGAATTGGGAAAACTACACTTTTAAATATACTTTATGGCTTAAAATCTTTTGAAGGTGAATATATTGTAGAAGGTGAAGTGGACGAGTTCATCAGAAATAATATGGCTTATATATTTCAAGACTTCAAGATTGATACCAATTTAACAGTTTATGAAAATATCATTTTACAGTTAAATATTAAAAAAATTAAAATTGATGATGAATACATAAATGAGTTATTAGATGATTTTGATATGCTCGGTAATAAAAATAAAAAAGCTCAGGTTTTATCAGGTGGTGAGAAGCAAAGACTTGCAATCATCAGAGCTTTAGTAACTAACCCATCAATATTACTGTGTGATGAACCTACTGGTAATCTAGATGAGGATAAGAGTTTTGAAATCTTTGATCTACTGAAAGAAATTAGTAAAACTAAACTGGTTTTAGTCGTTTCTCACACCGAACTATTGATCGAAAAATATTCTGATGTTGTTTATGAAATTGTTGATATGAAGTTAAAGAAAGTAAAAGATAGTAATCTGAATACTATAACTTATTCAAATGAATCTTATGGAAAAATTTCAAGTGAAAATCTATATAGAAAAGCAACTTCAAATTTTAAAACAGATTTATTCAAGAAACTTTCGATATTTTTAGTATTCAGTTTTCTTTCTTCAATTTTTATTATTCTAAATTTTTCAAAAGAAGCAAATACAGACTATATTGCTAATAAGTATTCAGAACATGAAGGTAAAGATACAATATATGTAAAGTTGAAAAGGAAAAAATCTTTTGAATATTTTGATCAGTTTTACAAAGAAATAGGTTTTGATGGATACATCATGGACTTCTCAGTGAACTATTATCAAAATTTAAGAAATCCGTATATGGTGAAGAATAATTATGCAAGATATGGAAATCTATCAATCATGCCAAAATTTATAAATGATGAAATTCTTGAAAAGTACATAGATGATCATCTTGAGTATTATGGGGAAAAGTGTGAAGAGTTTAAGTTCTATTGTTTCGATAATTTAACACGTGGATTAACTGAATTATCACGATCTTTTATGGTAGTTTCAAATTTTGAGGTTATGAATAACTCTTTACTCATTGGAAGAATACCTCTAAATAGTAGGGAAATATTGATCAATGAAAACTCACTCATAAAACTTATTAATCTCTATAACAAAATTATTTTAGATAATAATATTGACGAGAAATTACTTGAATATAAAACAATGACTTTAAGTGATATTAGTGATTTTCTTGTATCAAATAATATAATTTTTGGTGGAGTTGAATCTACACTAAACGATTATTACTTAAATAACTTTACATTAGAATCACTATACAATGATACTTATGATGTTGTTGGTGTAGTTGATGATTATTACTTTGGATTTGACGAAAAGATATTTACAGATTCAAGCGGTTCATTCGATATTTCATTTGATATTGATCTTGATAGTTTTCAGGGAATTTTTGTATCAAAGGAAATGTTCTTGAATGCTACAAAAAGACACGTAAAATATTTTAATGATAGATTGACCGAAAATGATGTTTCTTTAGGAGTTAAACATGATGTTAAAGAGGTGTATGATGATAACTCGCTCGACTTGACTAAACTTGATCTTTTTCCTGTACTAACACTCTATAAAGAAGGGTTGGATATATACGAATATAGTGATTATGTTTCTAAACTTGAAGAACATCCAGATGTGAAAGAAGTTTTGATTGATGAAATGTATCAAAATTATCGATTAGATGAAATGAATATTAAAAGAATTTATAAGCAAATTACAATCTACTCGATTTTGATTCTTGTTGTTGCCTTCTTTACAACATATATTCCATATTACTTGATGATTCGAAATAGAAGTAAGGAATTTATGATGTATAGAATTATAGGTTTAGAAAAAAAGGAAAGGTTAAAGTTATATGTAATAGAGTTATCTTTTGTGTTTATTGTAGTAGCAGTTATGATTACAGTAGCCTACTTTGCCTTTAGTATTCTTCTAGAACAACAGTTATGTAATGTATTTGAAAGTTTAATTTATTCAACTAGGGTGGAGAGTCTAAATCTAACATTTAGAATTAATGAGATTATAGTATTAGTACTTATGACAGTACCATTTGTACTCTCATACAAATTTTTAGAAACGAAGAGAGATAGATAAAATGATAAAAGGAATTGGTTTGAGTAAAAGTTTCGGTGAACAAAGATTATTTAAAGAGTTGTATTTTGATGCTAAACCAGGTGACTTTGTAGGTTTGGTTGGTAATACAGGGTGTGGGAAAAGTACTCTCTTAAATATATTAAGTGGTTATGACACTAGTGATAAAGGTGAAGTAGTTGTTGATGATGAAAACTATAAGGATTTCTCAACAAGAGATATTAATAACTTTAGAAAAAGGAAAATTGCGTTTCTTTTTCAAAGTTGTAATCTCTTAGAAGATTTAACTGTATTTGAAAATCTAAAGTTATCGGTTAACTTAAGAGGTTCTGAAAACGATAAGATTGATGATTATCTTGACAAGTTAAAACTTCAAGATTTGAAGCATAAGCGTGTCTCTAAACTAAGTGGTGGTGAAAAACAGAGAATTGCTTTTTTAAGGGCGATTATCAAAGATTTTGATATCTTGATTTGTGATGAACCGACGGGTAACCTGGATGATACTAATGCCAATGTTGTTTTAAACCTTATCAAAGAGGAATGTAAAAATAAAATCGTTATTATGGTAACTCATAAGAAGAGTATTGCTAATGATTTCTTTAATAAATTGTACCAATATAATAAAAAAACAATGAATTTTGAAATCGTAGTTGATGAGACAAGTGTTGTTGAAAGTGTATCTTCAAAAGGATTAAACAAAGGTGTTTCAGTAATTGGAATCATTAAGCATGCTCTCTCGAGAGTTAAAGTCAAATTATTTTTCAATATGTTGATGGTTTTCTTAATTGTTTTCTTTCTCTCATCATTTGGAGCAACTTCAGTACTAAGTCAAGGCATCTTTAGAGAGATTCAAATTGATGCTGAAAGAAAACTATTACCAATTGATGAAATAGTATTAACTTCTAAGTCTGGAAGTGTTGAAGAACTTGAAGCGATAGATGATGTTGAGTATGTATCTATCAGATATAATATTACTGATAATTACAAACTATTAGGAAAAGAGTATTCACGATTTGGTAAAGCTGATCATTCACCTGAAAATGCTGATAGTCTTGTTAGAGTTACAGTGATTAATGATGGTAGAGAAGAATATAAGTTCTTATCAGAAGCTACCATAAAAGAATTTCATAAAGATTTATCGTTCACACAAATACCGAGTGAAGAAGATTTTGTCTATTCTGAAAAAATCGTTGGTGAGTATCCAGGTGAAGGTGATGTTTTAATTGATGTAGTAACAGTTTTGAAGTTACTTAGTGATCCTAACTTCAGTATTGAAAATTATTACAATGGGAAAGTAAGTGCAGAAAGTATTTTTAAAGGGCTTCGAGGGCAGTACTTAGAATTTTATAAAATCAAAACTCTTGAAGATGATGGATCGGCTATGATTAATCAAGAGATTCATAACATTAAATTCCGTATTTCAGGAATTATAGATTCAGGACGAGCAAGTAAATATATTGATACTGTATATACACATGAAGATGAAATAATAAAGATTATGTCTCAAGCAAGAAAAAACAACAAAAGAGAATTTGTAGTCTATAAAGTTGATGCGACAAGAAAAACCCACGAGTTCTTCTTATCGGATCTAAGTAGTGAATATAAGTATGATAACGATGTAATTGATTTATATGGTGAAGCATACAACCGTATCAAAGTAGTTGTTGATTACAACTTATTTATGGCACGTGTATCTGCGGTTGTGTTCTTCTTAGGGTTCTTAATTTTAGTGCTGTATATCTTCACTCACAATAAATATGACATCGCTGTATATCGATCGTTAGGATATAGTCACTTTGTAACGAGTTTTGTATTATCATTTAACTATATCTTGTTTATCGGAATAGGGGCTTTATTATCTTTTGGAATTAATAGAGGAATTTTATCAAAACTATTGAATTATGATAGTTACTTTGTCGGAATATTTGATCAAGGAGTAATTGCAAGTGCAGTTATCCTAATAGTTACATTCTTTACTGTACTATTAAGTTATGTTATCAGATATAGCAAGAAACCGATTAATTCAATAATCGATAATTAATATTTTATAATGTATTTTTAAAATAGAAACTACTTAAGAAATCGGATAGGTAAACAATAATTCATAATTATATATTCGTAAGTTATCTACTTTGATGCTGAACTAGAAAAATATATTGAAAAATATGAACTCTTAATTAAAATACCAGGAAATATAAATGATAACGATATCATTGAGTCAAAACAAGAAAGTACTTAGGAGCTAATTCGTTTATACTAGTAAAGGTAAATATAATTATTAAGACTACATGAGAAGGAAATCTTTCATTAGTGACACTACCAAATATCTAGTTTTTTTGGAATAACAGTTTAATTCTTGATCCTTTCTTTTATGAAGATGATTTGTCAAATCAAGTGCAACGCTCTTTAATGAAATCATCAATTAGTGTTCGTGGTAGTAAATTAATTAATGCACTTTCTAGGTCTGTTATTAATCAGATCTAGTTTTTCTTTTAGTTCTTCATTATTGGTTTTTGATAGGTCCATTCCTTTTGGGTGGAACTCTCTTAGTAATCCATTTGAGTTTTCATTGGTTCCTTTTTGCCAAGGACAATATGGATCGAAAAATACATACCACAAGATAGTTTTTCTTCAACTGTTTTATATCCCGCAAATCACACCTCTATCACAAGTTATTGTCTTTACTAATTCACTTGGAAACTGTGATAACATCTCTATCTTACTTCTTGAGATTTGTTAGGCAATAGTTTTGTGAGTATAAACTAGATTTTCGCTCAGCGAAAATGAAAGTACAGACTACACTCTTTTTCTTTGTTCCTATGAAAAAATATTTATCAATGGTATCGATTTACTGGTTATTCCAATTGAAAAGCGTTTATAGGTGGAAGAATTTAATCAAAATAACGATAGTATTCTGGGTAATTGTTACATAGCAAGAATTGGGATGGAATGCGCATTTTCAAGCTACTATTAATATTTAATTTTAAACGATAAAATTGTACAAATCTTATTAATGAAAATAGAGTTGAGTAAATAAAATCATTATGTATCGAGAAATACTTATAAATTTAACTAATATAGTTAAATACATACTGAAAATCTTTTATGCATGTATTTTTCTATCTCATACTACCAATCCTTTCCTAATGATGGAATAGAATGTTTAAAGTACCAGAGTCTTTGCATTTTAATATAACAAGTTATATTTAACATTGACATGTTAATTATGCTTTAATTTATTAACTTTGCTTGTACTTTTTATTCTGTCTATAAATGATAGTGTGTATTATTATTATATTTTTCAACATTGTTATAGGTATTTATCTATTTGTACTCATATGTAAAATATTCATAGGAAGGTATATGCGTCATGTAGTTTGAATATAAAATATTATATATATTACCTATATAATAACGTTATACTCTTCTTCAAAGATTTTTGAATAAATTAACTTCATTCTTTTATCTTTTAATATATCGAATAGAAATAAACAATTAACAACATCGCCCATATAATCTAATGAACTATACCCTAATTGCATTTTTGCTACTGCAAGTCTGCCATAGAGTTGTGGCAATAAATAAACAGATTTAAGATCTTCTGCTAACATTATACCTTTATTTGCGTAGTTTAGTGAGTTCTGAAATTCTTCAATTTTAAAAGACAAATATGAAAGATTCAATAGAATCTTAATTTCCATTTGATATCTATGAATGTCATTAAGTATTGCCTCTTTGAGTTTGGGTGAAATTGAGATCAAAATTAAAATAGATTCGCTACTTCTATTTATCCGCATTAAGTATGATGAAAGGATTAACACTATTCTAAGTTCAATAAAATTAAAATAAATCTTAGATTCATTATAGATTTCGCAAATCTCACTCAAATGCAATTTTTCTAATATTAAGTCAATATTCTTAGTGTAATCCGTGAAATCTTCATCATAGAAATCTCTTATTAAATTAATTAACAACTCAAACATCTTTAAGTCATTAGTAGAGATAGATTTATTTAGATTGTTTGTGTTATATATATTTTTGAACCTTGAGGTAAGTTCTTCAAATATATTCGTTGAATAGGATAAAATGGCAGAATCCATATAATCATAAAACTCTGAAATTTCAACTGAATCTCTTTTTTTTTCGAATAGTAGATGAAGATTAACTCTATAAATATTTGAAAGTAAGTCCAATGTTCCGTATCTTGGGATACATTTTCCTCGTTCTATGCTCCTCAGTGTGTCTCTTTTAATTCCGGTTAGTTTATTGACTTGATAATGGCTCAAATTCGAAGCTTCTCTAATCATTTTAACAGAGTCTCCAAACAAAATGAGTGAATTAGTATTTAACATATTATCCCCCTTTTCTATATGCTCAGTGAGTAGGTCTATTTGATAATGTATTTACATTATACAATATAAATAGAATTAATGAAGTAGGTTTATTATGAAAAACTTATTTTTGTTCTACTTGTTTTTATTCTACTTGTTCCATTGTTTCGAACCCTCCCTGAGGAAGATAAAAAAGATGATTTTCCCTATCATACTCAATCCGAATACTTTTTAATCTAGCGAAATCTCAAACTATTTCTTAAAAGAAGCTACCATTTCTTCATCTAAGACATTTACAAAAGGCAATATAAAAGTTCCAATTTGGGTGATGTAATTTTGCCAAAATGTATGAACTAGTCCTTATCTTCGAATAAATCTTTAGTTCTGTAAGATTTTCCTGATATTTTGTGAATAGTGGAATGATGCAATAGCCTATAAAGTATTGCATTGGCTATTGTATTATCACCAAATACTTCACCCCATTTTGAAAATGTTAGATTTGTCGTAACGATTGTACTTTTCTTTTCATAACGTCGAGTGATTAGTTGAAATAGAAGATTTGATCCATTTAAATCTAAAGGTAAATAGCCTATTTCATCAATAATCAATAATTTATGCTTTGTAAAATGTTTAATCCTTGCTTCAAGTCTATTTTCCAAATGAGCTTTTTTTAATTGTTGGATTAAATCATGACAGCTTATGAACTATGTACTTATCCATTTACTCGTAGCAGAAATCCCTATTGCAGTAGACAAATGTGTTTTCCCTGTACCTGGTGGGCCTAAAAAAATTATATTTTCACTTTTTTCAATGAATCTTAGATTAACATGATCTTCATTAAGTTTTTGGTTGACACTTTCTTGAAATGAAAAATCAAAATCTTGTATAGTTTTTTCATAAGGGAAATTTGATACTTTTATCATTTGATAACTAGCTCTTCTATCACGAAATTTAATTTCACTATTTGTTAAATTATACAATTCATCAATAACGTTGTCACCATTATGCAAGTTATCAAGGAATTCATCTAATCCCATTTTTATTTGTTTCAATTTCAATTTATCAATATTATTTAATAGCTTTATATAGTTAGTTTCCATAATTCTCCAATCTTGTCAACCCTTTCTAGGTTTTCCTTTATTATTTCATCAACAAATGCTTCATCTTTAAACTCATAAATTTTAACAACCTCAGAATAATGTTCTTTGTTATTATTTTTTTTTTGTTAAATATTTGGTGGATTATTACTAACGATGTATTATAATAAATGTATAATTTATCCTCGACAGGTACTACAACGACCTTTTTGCTGATGAATTTAATTGGTACCGAGTATTTATTACCTTTAAACGATATTAAGCTTTCATTTGATACTTTATAAGTATTTAATATATTTGTATTTTCAATGATTTGTAGTTTGCTAGTTTCGGCAATAGTTTTTCAAAGTCAAAAGAAATTAAAAAAAAACAATAAATCTTCGAATTAAAAATTGACTATCAATAAAAT
>Ga0070724_10001593_pt1 | contig 13308 bp, 10 predicted proteins | sample tdDd001_FD_67278 | JGI IMG/M metagenome (GOLD analysis project Ga0070724, IMG submission 67278) | Marine sediment microbial communities from the Atlantic coast under amendment with organic carbon and nitrate - tdDd00.1 | ecosystem: Environmental > Aquatic > Marine > Coastal > Sediment | place...
AATTCAATGGCAGCTTCGCAAAGTTTTTGTCGCGTTGATTTTGCCATATTTCCTCCTATTGTTAGTGTTCACCAATATCGTATCATACAGGCTTTTCTTGGTCAATTATGGAGTCCACCCATTTGACTATATCCTCATAAACATCTATGCGGTTAATTTCATTCAAGATCTCGTGGCGTCCATCTTTATAAAGTTTTAACGACACATTTGAGAGTCCATTCCTTTGATAATTCTTATAAAGAGCTTTTGAACCCTTCCCATACCCTCCAACAGGATCGTCATCACCTGAAGCTACGAGAATTGGAAAGTCTTTTGGGATGAGATCAAGACCTGAGTGTTTCATTACAATACCAACGCCTTTGATCAAATCGCTGTAAAAACTTGATGTACATACAAAACCACAGTATGGATCATCAATATACTTTCTCACCATTTCAGTGTCTCTGGTTAACCAATCAAATGTCGTTGTGCTGTCCACAATTTTGTCATTGTAACTTCCAAATAGAATAACATCCATCAACTTTGATCTTTTCTTAGCTCCTATTATGAGCTTTGATACCCACGAAACCGCTTGTGCCAGTCTTATGGTTACTTGACTTTGCCAGCCCGATCCCATAATAACTGCACCATCGTAAAGTTGCGCTTCTCTACGAAGTGCATTTCTTGCTGCAAAAGATCCCATACTATGACCAAGTATAATTATTGGCAAGTCAGGCGAATTGTCTTTAATCATTTTTGTAATGTCGATAAGATCATCAACAAGTAAATCCCAACCACCATTTTGTGCTAAATAACCTAGGTCTTCAGAGCTTTTAGCCGTTTTACCATGACCTCTATGACTATGACCATATACTTCATATCCTCGGTCAGCCAAGAACCTTGCGAAGCCGTCATATCTGTCAATATGTTCAGCCATACCATGTGATAATTGAATCACGGCCTTCGCTGGTATTTTCGAAGTCCAGTGCTTGCCTTGTAACAGCAATCCATCTGCTGATGTAATCTGAAACTCCTTCATTGTGATACCCCCATTTAACCATTATTGGTTTAATTGTATCATTTTCCAATTATATAGTATAGTTTTGAAGTCACATCTTGTGTTAAAATAGGTATGTATGGGAGGTATTACATGTTTAATATTAAAATATTCATGCTTATAGGTATCGGATACCTGCTTGGGAGCATTCCCTTTTCATTCATTGTAAGTAAGTGGATGGGCGATATCGATATCAGGAAGCATGGAAGTGGCAATACTGGAGCAACGAACGTCATTCGTACGCTTGGTAAAAAAGCTGGTGCAGTTGCATTTATTGGAGATTTCTCTAAGGGATTGGTAGCAGCACTCATTGGGCACTATTTGATGGGACAAGATGGTGCGGTTATCTGTGGTGCATTCGCAGTGGTTGGTCATTGTTACCCCTTCACACTTGGCTTTAAAGGCGGCAAAGGTGTTGCGACTACAGCTGGTATGATCGTGGGCACGAATCCGCTTCTTGCACTTGTATTGATTATATTCCAATTTGTTGTTATTCGTCTTTCTGGTTATATGTCACTGGGTTCAATTCTTTCTGCAGCGGCATTCCCGATTTTCAGTTTCTTCTTTGGAATGTCTACACAGTTCGTTATCTGGGCAAGCATTTTAGGACTCTTTGTCATTTACAGACATAGAAGCAACTTAATGAGACTTATTAAGCGTGAAGAAAGCAAATTCACGTTTAGCAGTCAACCCAATGTAAAAAAACCGAATAAGTAAATCAAGAACAACGATAAAAAAGGTTCTCTAAGATCAATGATCTAAGAGAACCTTTTTGAATTTGTATTAGTACTAGTATATAAGCTGCATGTCCAAGTTGAAAAGAACTGTATTTCTTTGCTCATCAACAACTTCTGTGAGTATATACTCCTCATCGCTCATGACTTGAAGGTACTCTTTAAAGTATACGATAAACTGGCTTTCTTGATTTCCAAGATAAATATTCGCATAACTCACATTCAACCAATTGTCCAATTCATTGTCTATATGATTAAACGCAGGCGTCCCCTCAGTTCCATAGAGGTATAGTTTCGTGTAATACTCATAGTTGAGCCACACTACATCTTTCTTTTTTGACTCTGGGAATCGTGCTAAAAAATTCTCAAATTGCATGATTCTATCAAAAACCTCGTCCCAGGTAATCGGTAAAGACTGATCCGCTGTGAAGAGGAGTTCTTTTCTAAGTCCCATCAACTTCAAATATGTCTGCATCTCATCTGAAAGATACTCTACAAACTGCTCATAAAAACTGTAATCAAGTTCCGGTAAGTATTTTCCATCTTTTACAACAAGCTTATAGCCTGTATTCTTTAACTCTTCAACATAGATTCTCAACCCAACATCCTCGATATTGGACGAGTCTTCAGGCACTTCATTGAACTTAAAGTTCGTTAGACAAATTGCCTGAACATCTTCTTTCATCATAAATTGATGTCGATTTCTAAATGTCGAATTTTGAATACGCTCATAACCAAGTATCATTTCGTCTGCCGAACTCACAGCTACTTTTGATATTTTTGATTGTATAAAATCAAGAACCTCATCCTCACGGGGTTCTTTTGCAATAAGTCGATTAAAATCTTCCATTATTTCGTCGGCTTCTCTATCTTCCTTCGACACTGTCGTACGAATAGGAGCCGGTTTAAATTCAGCTTTTGCCTCTGGCTTCACTTCAGCCTGACAGCCCGTTAACGCTATTGAAAATCCAAGTATAATCCCTAAACATTTACGCATAATGCACCCTCCTACTTTTCCATTATAGTTCATTTAATTTCAAGAATCGTAACAGGAAAGTGACAAGATTAGATTGAAGACACTCTAAGTGTCAGCAAAATACTAAATATTAGGAATAATCCACTCAATATAACGAGTGGCCAGTTTAATATTGGCTCATGACTCAAAGCAGATGCGTCGTTCAAGTATAGCCTTCTATTGCGGTATCCCATTCGGTTAACAAGCCTAAAAGTCAACATGAAACTTATAAATCCAAGCACTATCAACTTCACAATATCGAGTGGTGTTTCTAAAGCAAAAAACCAATACTCAAGCTTTGCATACAGCGACTCTGGATATTTTAAAACAAATATGCTGAGAAAATTATTTGTGAAATGAATGATCATTCCTGCAAATATCGAATTGGTGTAATACACACACAACGATAGTACAACACCCATAAAGAATGTGTATACAAACTGATTGATGTTCATGTGAAAGAGACCAAATAGAAGGCCATTCATAATAATAACAGTGTATAAACTTTGTCCTCTGTAAGCATCCATAACAACACCTCTGAGAACAAGCTCTTCACATATTGCTGGCGCAACAGCCACCGTTAATAGCAAATACCAAAAAGGTTGACTGGTCATATCTGAAAACAGATACTCCAATTGATTTCCAAAAATAACTTGCGCAATAGATGCCAGTAAATACACAGCCGGTTGCATAACCAATGTTATGAGTACAAGCATTAATATATTTTTAAACGAAACCGGATTAATCCTAAACGTTCGTGATAAATTCTTTTTTCTTATAAACACATAGATAATAGCAGGCAACGCTATAAAAATTGGTTGATGAATCAAATCAAACCAGAATACTGGAATAAACTTGTCAAGCAGGCCAGAAAACATAGTAATAAGTATGACAATGAGTAAAAATAAATGACCTTTGAAAATGTCTCTTTTCATGTTTTCCTCCCCTCTTACAACCTTTTATTCACCATGATTGACTTCACTATCTTTGTCTTATTATACAGGACGATACTGTAAAAAGATACAAATTGAGTGCGGATTGATTACCACGCGAAATTTTCGGACTTTTCCGTGTATTTAATTTATATGAATATTAGTCTTGACACTTGCTCTAACTTTGCTATAATAAACTGGTATCAACTGATTCGCCCTATATGGGAGTGGATGGGTGCTGGTGTGTCCTCCGGTCTTCAAAACCGGTTTGAGGCGTTAGTAGCGTCTTAGGTAAGTTCGATTCTTACACATTCCCGCCAATTGAGTTACCTGAAGAGTTCTAGCAAATTTGCTGGGACTCTTTTTCGTTTTTGGGTTTTGGGGTGAACCGATATGAATGTCTGTGGTTTGGTGAGCTAATGGAAAGGGCTTTGTGATATGAGTATTGCCTACTCCTTACTTGAGGCAAGTTATAAAGTCGCATATGAGCAATTTATGAATGTCCTTAAATAGGGAGGGTATTTATATCAAAAAAGTATTATCACATATTTGAGGTGCGATTTTGAATCAGTATTTATGTTTAGCAGCTTTTATATTGAGAAAAATTCAGGAATGCCAAAGTAAGGAGATGAATAAAATGGATATAAGTATATTCAAAGATTCGCCACTCATTGACCATGGCTTGTTAGACAATGTAACATGGCTCGATGCAAATTGGATGTTTCTTTCACTTGGTTTTGGAGTAATCCTGTTTTTATGGCTTTTATTCTCATCCAAGTGGTCAGGTAGTATCAATGAAAAACTGCATGATCCAAAATGGTTAGGCTATCTAATAGTATTTATATATTCTGTACACCAGTTTGAAGAACACGGATTCGATATTTTTGGTAGACGCTATATGTTTGTTTCTGTATTTAATGCCAGTTTAATCACTGATCCATCAATGGGCGTAGAACTATTGCCAAGGGCAACACTCTTGTTAAATATTCTATTTATATGGGGAGTACTACCCTTATGGGCAAAGATGGCCAAACGAGAAAACAGTTATTACCTTATAGCATTATCATGGGGATTTGCTGTAGTGAATGGCATCTTAGGACATCTATTACCACTTATAGTGCAGTCCGGAGAGTTAAAATATGTTCCTGGAGCCTTACAAAGTATTTTTATGGTTTCATTTGGGTTCTATATCTTGTTAGGTGTATTTAAAGCTCTTGGTACGTTCAATGGCTTTGTTGTTCCGTTGATACTTGGTTTAGTTTTCCATGTTACTGGTCTTATTGTTCCTTTGATATTCTTCCATCGGATACCTGATGAGATAGTTTGGCCGCTCTTTATTGGTATAACTGCCTTATTGCCGATATTAGGGATGCCTTTAATGAAAAAATCTTTGAAGCTTAAACCTTGGGAAGGGTAAAAATGGGTTATTAATCATCAACGACTTCATCTTTTTGAACTTTCTTTTTAAAGAATGTTTTTTTCAAAGTGCTAACCATTCGGCTAATGAATCTCGTTTTTTCCTTTTTCTCTGTTTTGTCTTCACCAGCAGCATCTTCTTCAACTTCGGGTTCCACTTCAACATATTCTACAACTTACAATCTTCCCCGATCACTCAAATGTTCTTCATGTACTATATTAGGCTATATAATTATAGAAACGATGAACATTCATTACGTATGAACCCTTAAAACAATTGGTGTAACAGGAATATCGGTTCAAGACATCATTATTTAGTCTTCAAAACCGGTTTGAGGCGTTAGTAGCGTCTTAGGTAAATTCGATTCTTACACATTCCCGCCAATAGAGTTATCGAAAGAGTTCTAGCAGATTTGCTGGGACTCTTTTTCGTTTTTGGGTTTTGGGGTGAACCGATATGAATAGCATCGTGATTACACCAGCACAGTTATATACAATATCTCTATTTCATTAAAGAAGAAAAAACACCTTCAAAAGTGGCTTCACTTATGAAGGTGTTTCTATATATTGAGTGCTTGAATCTTTAGTACTAATCCCACTCATATACCAAGCTTTCATCACCAAGAGGGACAATAAAGGAATATTTTCCGTCTTCGGACTTAGCTTCTATATAAGTATCGATTGCTTCCTTTTGAATCATGATAGAGTTTTCCTCCAAGTTATCGCCTTCATAACTGTCGATAAAATTCAGATCCATCATCATGACCCATTCTTCTCGAATCAGTTCCAATCGATCTTCATCAATGCATTCACTGTACAATTCAAACCAATCAGATGTCAAATTGAATACTAAGCTATTCAATTCCTGGTCATAATTCGTACTTAGTAATGCCGCATCAAAATTTCCTTCTGGCCCAAAATTAAACATAGGCTTTATATCTATTATAGTTTGCTTTACAATGCCATCATAGATATCCAATTCGGTATCTGCGATCTTCTTAGAAACCACATTCACCTCATCTTTCTTGCTGTATATGTAATCTTCTACTTCACTAGCTTTTACTGACAACACCGTGTCTGTCAAATCTTGATTCAATAAATCTGTTTTAATTGAAACAAGAATTTTCTTCTTATCAGTCATGCCAAACTTATCCAATTCAACATTCAATCCATCGGCGTTGTAATCAACCCACTCTCGCATAGTTTCAATTAAAACTTCTTCGTCTCCATCTTTAATAATCAAGTTACCATCTTTAATACTGCCTCTAACGTAAACAGAGCCATTCTCTTGATCCTCATAGAATTCTTGAACAGTCTCGAATGTATTGATATTTGCCAATTTCCCTTTATATACATCTTGAATAAACCAATTACCATTTTTTAGACCGCTTTTGACGTAGAGATAATTAATATTATACTCATACATAAAATCTTCGTAATTTATACCCGAGTATACGATAACACTCTCATCGTATCTATCAGAATAACCATTGATCTCTTGATGATATCCATTAAACGGATCGATAAAATCCACTTCAGTTGTTCCCGCTAAATATTCAACAACTTCCTCATCACTCATTTTCCCTATTTTTTTAGCAAAGTTCCCTGTTGCTATACTTCTGATTGTCGATACATCTTCTTTCTGCACAGCTTCCAAAAAAACGTCATTTTTTGAGTTGTCCTTTTCAAGGTTCTCTACCATGTAATGATGCCAGTTTTTAAAGAACATTCTCTCCTTAAGCCCATCAACACCTGTTACGTCAGTCTTGTTTTCAAGATCCTCATTTGTGATTTTTCCTGGATTCTTCCCTAAATTATCTATAATCCATTTATAATTGTCTTCATTTTTGCCTGAACCATTCATATTCGTGGAAAACATCTCATTCCCGTTCCATGGATGATATGTAATTGTAAACGTAGATTTTTCGAAATCTGTTTCAGAATCAATTATTCCAGAATCCGGGAGCTTAGGCTTCACAAGCCCATTTTCAGCACGTTTGACTATTTTATCTTCGAACAACATGCCTGCTAAGGATAAAATATGCTCGTTATCCGCTATTCTTTTATCATCCAACAGATAAGTGACAAAATCTTTCAGCTCATCATCAGGTAGATTTCTGATTTCCTCCGTTGTTAAAAATCCTTCATCTGTTCTTATAATATTGAATAAAGCTCCATTGAGCATTGGACCACAAATCTCTTTAAGTTCGTGTATATCCTTCTCAATCGTAATTACATAATCTTCGTCATAGTATTTTGTGATTCCCTGTTCAGTAATGGCGTTTCTACCAATAGTACGAAGCTCGTCAAGATCACGTGTTTTTACTCCGGTATATCCAAGTTTAATATATCTGTATGGATAGTCGTCAACGAATATTCCATAATCAAGTCCAATTGGCTTCTGAGCCTCCTCGACCACTTCAAGCTTTCCATCGACGATCGTACCGCTCAAATAATGATATATAATCGCATCATTAACAGTTTCTGTATTTCCAAGCTCTCTATCTGCACCTTTGAACGATCCAACAAGAAAGATTTCCGCATCAACAGTTGTGCCATCGATATTAAGAATTTCAGGATATAGAACTTCCAAAGAATTAAATGCTTCATTTCCTTGCACAAAAGCACCGCCTGAATTCTCATAGTATTCTACAATAATTCGCTTTGCTTCAGCTTCAGTAATTTTGACTATTTTTTGCTCACTGTTATCAGTATTTGAGCCAGTTGCAGCACTCTCAATGCTTTGTGTTTCAAGACTAATATCGACATCAGCTAACGAATGTGAACTTCCACATCCAGTAATTAATACCGCTAGCATCATTAGAATAGCTAGTTTTCTTCTCATTTTGCCCTCTCCTTATAAAATGTCAATTTTTTTCCACTTTTTCGCTTTACAATTTATAACCGATTAAATTATAATACATATAGTAACCAATTTCAATCTATGGATGGTGATATTTATCAATAATTTTACATTGCTACTTAATAAATACTTTTCCAATTATAATCTTAACAAGGATGTCGTTTCTCAAATCACAGGCATCTCAAAAAGTATGATTTATAAAATTTTAAACGGAGAGTCTTATCCTTCAAGAAAAAACTATCTTGCATTAGTTAATAAGTTACTTAATGATACTTTGCTTCTAACAACTAAGGATATTACACAACTGGACAAATCCTATAGAATCAACAATCTTGATGAAAAATCAAAGCGTGAAATTGATTTCTTCACAAACTTGCTGAAAACGATAGATGAGACCAATTCCGATCGCAAACAATTCAACATCAAGAATGCCCTCCAAATAGAAAAAAGTCTGCCTCATTTTGTTCTAAAAGATGAAGACAATATAAGAAAGTTCATTGAGTCCTGTTTAATCAGCGCTTTCAATTCTGAACACGTAAATATCAAATTGAAATCAAATATGATTTTTGAAATCTACGAGCCGTTAATGGAGTTAAGTGCTCATGCTAAGTCAATTCATATCCAACATATAATCCCCAATTTCTCTAAAAACCATAAAGAGATCACTTGGCTTTTTAACTCCATTGTCAAAACGAATATAAATGGGATTTATGAACCTTATATAGATTTCAACTCTGAACACGATACGCGAGTTCCTTTTAATCAATTCATACTTATTAATGACAGTGAATTACTTATATATTCAGATAACCTTCAACACTTGGCTTACTTTGATGGCTCAGATCACAAATTTAAAGATATTTATTCCGTCTACGATAACACCTTTTCAGATGAAATAAGTAAAATCCCACTCAGACCGTTAAGTAAACTGATCCCTTACAAGGACTCTAACGCATATTGCTACAACATGGAGTTGAACGAAACTGATGAAATGTACGTTTTGCTTTCCACAATGCCTATACTGAATTTGCCTCCGGAATTCATTAAGTTGTTATTTACAACTTTTTTCGAAAACGATCCAAATACCCAGCTCGATGAATCTATCATTGAAATTCTTTCTAGACGTGCAGAGCTCCTATTCAATGCGAACTCAAGTGAACTGGGATTTAAGAAGGCTTCATATTTCACCTCGTATGAAGGTATTGAAAACTATATAAATACAGGCGTCATTGATCAAATAAAAGATACTATACAGTATCCTCCACTAATTAGACTCATTACGATGGCATCACTAATTTATCTTTTGGAGAACAATCAGGAGTACTGTCTATATCTATACAACTTAAAGGATCATAGCTACCTAAATTCTTTCGTAATAACAATGTTCTCAAATAACACAATGATTTACCTTCTCCAAGACATAAGCCGTGGTCATAATAGCGATGCACTCGTTGATATTAATCACGAATCATTCGTCAGTGCATGCAGAACCTATATTAAGGAATCCCTAAAAATAGATATCCTGTTCAACAAAAAACTGATGGATACTCATGGACTCAACTCATTCCATGAACTTGATGAACAAGAACTGGAACGCTTGTATCGCAATACTCTGATTGGCGATCTTACAACCATGGTGAAAAACTCAATACATCTCACCGAACCAGAAACTCAAGCTCTAAAAAACATGCAAGAGATGCAGAGGGCCAATCCGAACAGCACCGACAGACTCTTAGAGATCCTTGAAATTGCTTTAAAACTCAACTCAAAATAAGATACATATCACCTATACGAGGAGGATTTATGAAAAAAGTAATCACATTGATTCTTATTACATTGCTACTGCAGCTCTCTTATACGTTTGCTGAAGATCAATTTCCAGTCGAACTTTCGCCATACCCGCTGACTATTGACGGTACGACTATTGATACAAGTATTAGCGGATTGCCAATCATAAAACACAATGACATGTACTATTTCCCACTTTCAGAGGCCTATGCCAATGCCCTAGGTCTTAACATCGACTACAATTTACCGGCAAGGATCACAGTCACAAATACCGATGTTCAAGGGGCCGTTGATCCTTATGAAATCATAGTTCCAGATCAAGACAGAACGTCATTTGCTACCTATCTTGATGTCCCGTTAATGCTCAATTCAAGTCACCCATATCGACTGGATGCTATATTCCCAGTTCTATATTTCAGGGATACTGTTTATTACCCTTTGAGTAACGATATGCGACATTCCTCATTGGACTGGAAAATCTCGTGGTATTCTGACTCAGGCTACAATATCAACACCACTATTACTCCGGAGTCAACAAATTCGGATATGGTACCTACGCAACCATTCAATACAAGCGCTAACTCATCTTTGACTGAGGTGACATTCATAAATCACCATGTTAAAAACAGAAAAAATCATCACCAGATCACATTTGATCGTAGTGCCCTTCCAAAAAGCATGCGCAATTTCAAGTACATCGCTATTGACGAAGAGAGTATTAAACACGAGCCCTTTATTCACGATATTTCCGATGAATCTATTTGGTATAAGGAGCTGAAACAGTGGGATTCAGTATCAGCTATAGATGTGGAATCATATCAAAATACTCTGATATGTCTATACGACAACAAGAAGTCACCTTTAGGCTATGCATACTTCGAAGGATATCTCCACGAAGGGACCATCCAGCTTCTGTTTGCACCTATCCCCGAACCATCAATTGTGCCACACATGAAAACCACAGCTCAACTAAACTACAGAACCCTAAAGATCCCTATCGATGCAACCTACGCTGCATTAACTCCAAAATGGTTTGATGATCAATCTACAGATTTTACAATCAACGAAGTCCTGAGCTATAATCAACATAGGTATTCAACCGTTAAAGATGGTAAGGCGATCATCGACACCTATTTTCTGCAGGATAAATTTGAAGATTTCCATCTTGTTCTCTTCGACGAAGACATGGACTTAATTGCTGTTACAGATATTGATAGAAATACTCACACTAATACAACTGATTCCTTAGGTATCGATCCTTTAAGCCTCACTGAAACGCAGCATGAGTTAATTATTCAAGAGCTATTAATAACCGATACTCCTTATGCTGTAAATGGTACAGTTAGAAATTCGCCTTCTACTGTCTATGAAAATGGTGTAGAAAGAATGATCACTTGGTTTGAAAACAGATTTTCCAGAGACTACGGTAATCTTAACGAAGATCAATTCAAGGTTATTTTTTCTCAAAATTTTCAGTCAAGCACATCTCAGTCATACAAAGGCATTACTGACGATCCACCTCTTACAGCTGATCGGATAACGATTGATGCTTATGAAAATCAAGTAATCTCCCAATGTATGTTTCTCACAGATGATCGACTGAAATTTTTGGCATATGATGAATACGATCGTAAAAATACATTTCTTCGCGGACGCCTCTTTTTTAAGATCGATCAACACAACTCACCATCCGATTTTATCGATTATGACTTGAAATACAACTTAAGCGAAATAGAACTTGAGCTCGAAGAATGGTACTATGTAGACATTGATATGGACTTCTGTATACCTCTCAAATATGAGTGGGCAACCTGGAAGGTCACCGATGTGGGCTGGAGAAATTGGTGGGAGATCGACACAATCAAAAAAGTTAATCCGTAGATGATTCATTACTAAAAAAACTCTTTCTACTAGAGTGAACTCACTAAGTGGAAATGGGTGTGTCCTCCAGTCTTCAAAACGAACTTGAGGCGTTAGTAGCGTCTTAGGTCAGTCGATTCTTACACATTCCCGCAAATAAAAAAGAGTTCTAGCAGATTTGCTGGAACTCTTTTTCGTTTTTGTTTTTTATAGAAAAATACCTTGAACAGGTTTATCAAAGTTGCTCAAGGCAATTATTTCAGTTATCTTTTCTAGTAGGTATAAGGAATTGCACAGATACTGTAGACAGTATCAACAGCTCCTTCTTTTACCCGATACAAAGTACCATCTCATGACCGAAACTATTTCTTCCGTTGACTGTGTTTATCCATAAATCTTATTTTGAATGAATTTCTTCTTTCTCACGGATCAGATCGTCAAGCGCGTCCGTAGAGTTGTCTTCATCCTGTGTTTGACCGTACATTACAGCTTGTTTTTCTTGAATCAATTCTGCTTTCTCACGGAGCAGATCCTCGATCATACCCGTTGGGAATCCTCCACCAGGATCTGTTTGACCGTACATTACAACTTGTTTTTCTTGAATCATTTCCGCTTTTTCACGGAGCAGATCATCAATTGTATCATTATCTATCCCCTGTATTGATGCAGCAAATGCAAAGGATGCGGCGAAAAACAAGATTCCAACAAGGATTACAAACCCACGCATCTGCAACTTCCGTTGTTTAGTCACCCTTCTCATCCTTTCGTAGGCCTCCTGTCGTCGACATCGTATACCAAGACAAGAATTAGAAAAAGAGTGCTCATTTTACAAATTTCCTGTTGCTCACAGAAGGTCTTTTACTCCTACCATTCAATAGCCGTCACCTATCACACAATTTTTATCTGTTTTCATCACCCGCCTCTCTTGTTTAACTAAAAACCACCATATACAATATGGCAGGTGAATGATCATGGAATTCTCAGATACTTCATATTTACAACTAAGCACATCAGCTTTTCAGAAGATTTACCTTACAAGTTTCGTTTTCAAAACCACCTAAGTTAATACAACTTACCATTTGTTATTATACCCCTAGAAGTCACGATTATGCATATTTCGAGTAAAGTAAAAAATATGCGCAGCCCGCTTGTCGACTGGTGTCGAGTAGTGTCGAGCAACATCGAATCCTGTCGTTTCATGTCGCAATATTTATTAATAAGAACATAAAACAACAGTGAATATTTAATCATCGGAAGTTTCGTAAATCATCAAAACTGATTTCTTTTTCAGTTCTATTAAACACGTAAATGGCATTAATAAAACCGATCGTCTCTTCGAGCTTCGAATTTAAAAGTTCGTTGTCATCCCGTAACGATACTACTTCAGAATGATTCATGATCGACTCAGACCACAACTCTGCAATATCTTCGTTTATATTTGTTCTTGCATAACCACTCAGGACACCTTGCTGAACATACTTTGTTGAAAATAAAGAATTATAGTCTCCGCCATTCATTTTTTGAAAATACTCTTCATCAAGCAAAACCATATTGTCCAGATACTTTTCGTTTCCCAGTGTAAAAACAGAATCTCTATCTAAGAATAAACCAGGCGCATAGAAACTATCCACGATATGCATTATTTCGTGATGCAGTGTGCCCTC
>Ga0070724_10001599_pt1 | contig 13292 bp, 14 predicted proteins | sample tdDd001_FD_67278 | JGI IMG/M metagenome (GOLD analysis project Ga0070724, IMG submission 67278) | Marine sediment microbial communities from the Atlantic coast under amendment with organic carbon and nitrate - tdDd00.1 | ecosystem: Environmental > Aquatic > Marine > Coastal > Sediment | place...
TTTACCTTCTTTACCGGACTCATCATCTCGGGAGGTCAGAGTAAAATCGCTGCCTTGACTGCCATAGGTGAAGGTTTTTGGGGTTGGGTATTCTGGGGAGGCATAATTATTGTGGGCCTAAGCTTACCACTGGCATTCAACCTCTTCATGAAGACCTCTTCGAAGCGTAAGTTCTCCTACGTGGCGATTACCGCTAGTTGTAGCCTGATTGGGGTATTTCTTCTGCGTAACTTTATTCTCTATACCGGTCAAATGACTGTCGCTTAATTAACAAATTGGGAGTTCACCATGTTTAAAGCCTTAGGGTTATCAATACTACTAAGTTTGTCTGGAGCGGTATTTGCGGAGAGCATTGCCGACTCCCATACCGAAATGTCAGGGTGTGAGGCCTGTCACCAGGACGGGGCTCCCTCGGACGACGGGGCCTTTGAAAATGAGGCCTGTGCCTCTTGCCACGGGCCCTTGGAGGAATTGGACAGTGATGTTCATAATAAGCATGAAGGCGTCTTGATGTGTAATGACTGCCATGTGGTGCATGAGGAGGCATTGGCTAAGGATTCCTGCGACAATTGCCACTAATTTATTTAATGGTTTGCCACCCGCTAGTTTTGGGTGGCTTTTCTTCCTTGATTGTTAACTCTAACGTCCATCTTCAGCAGACTTTTTGCTTAATGACCTTGTTCTACCCTTGATTATCTATCCACTCACTCATGACTACATGGGTTTTTATCTTGATGATATCTGTCTGCGCATCAATATATTCACGAATTTCATGTAACCTTTTCATCGAATTTGCCTGTACATAGACCAATAGGTCCATGTCGCCGGTAATACCGCGACATGTCACGACCTCGGGAATACTCTGAAATACATGTACGACATCGGCACATCTGGGGCATTTGTGCTGGATCTCGAAGTAGGCAGAGACCCCCTCTTTTTGAGATTCACTGAGTAGTACCTGATAACCTCGAATTATCCCACTTTGCTCCAATTTTTTTATCCGTTCAGAGACTGCCGAGCGGGACAAGCTAACGACATCGGCAATATGAGAGATGCTTTGACGGGCATTTTGTCTGAGTTCTGTGATTATCGCGTTATCAAATTTATCCAGCTTATCCAAGATCATTCTCCCTGTTCGTAAGTTGACGATACTGCATGCCCGACATTATGGTGGCATTAAGGGTATATGCCGACATAATGTCGGTTTTAGATGTGTTTATGTGGGTTAACGCCTGCAGTTTGTATACTTGTTAACACTTATACTAAGGCTATCAATATCAGAGTAGTACTACAAATGAATCATATCAAAGGATCGATAGGACGATGGCAAGGGGCAGGCTTGATGGCCACCACTTTGTTGGGGACTGGCGTTTTTATTCTTCCACAGATGACAATTGCCACGGCAGGCAGCGGGGCTTTACTGGCCTGGCTATTGCTGACGCTGGCGATTATTCCCGTGACTCTGGTGTTCGGGCGACTCGCGAGTATATTCCCCCATGCTGCGGGGCCAGCTTATTTTGTTGAGAAGGCATTTGGACGAACGGCTGGACGAACCATAGGCTTGGTTTTTCTATTGGTGGTGCCATTGGGCGCACCGGCTGCAATTTTAATGACCTTCCAATTTGTCAATGTGCTGATCCCTATTTCAGGCTGGAGTCAGATGGGGATTGAATTGGGGCTGCTAGGACTGCTGTTTTTATTAAACTTTAGAGGCATCCATATATCCGCCAAGCTGCAGTTTGCTTTAACTCTGTGCATCGTGACTGTGGTGGTTTTGATGTGTGCAGCCGGAGGTATGAATGTTGGCAAGCTAGGTGACTTCATCTCCGAGGCATCTACCGATTCAGGTTTGGTTATGGCGGCGGCAGGGATAGCATTTTGGAGTTTTCTGGGGGTTGAGGCCATGACACATCTTGCCAATGACTTTGAAGATCCTGGTAAAGATATGATCCCTGCGATGATGATAGGCACAGCGTTGGTGGGGCTGGTTTATCTTGCCTGTACCGCATTACTCTTGTTGACGTCATCAGAGCTGAGTTCGGGCTTGGCCATGGTGACCGCTTTCGATAGGCTGCTTGGAGGATATGGTGCAGAGGTTATCGGTATTTTGGGTATTGCAGGCGGCTTGGCGACCGTTAATGTGTACACGGCTAGCGTGTCCAGACTCATCTGGAGTTATAGCCGGGAAGGGGTATTGCCTCGTTATTTCGATTTGCTGAACTCCCATGGTGTACCGATAAGAGCGCTTAGTGTCGTTCTGTTGGCTATGGCTTGCGTGATCGTGTTGACTCATATTTCGGGTCAGGAGCTTGAGCACCTTATCAAATGGACTAATGGTGTGTTTGTGATGATCTATTTGGCCTCAATGTTTGCAGCGGCGAAGCTGCTGAGTAAAAGGTATCTGCCTCTCGTGTGCTTGGGCTCCCTGTTTTGTATTATGTTGGGCGTCGCACTCGGAGCGAGTATCTTGTATGCCATCGTACTTATTACCTTGCTGGCCCCGCTTCTTTGGTGGCAAAAATTACATATTGCCCGTAGCGAGGCTGTGGCTTAAGGTTCCATAATTGCCCAACTTGTCAGGGGCGATGGCTTTTGGCTCACCTTGTTAATAGTTCGAATCAATTCCTTACAAATAGTTCATCTATGAAATAAAGGTTGGAGCTATCCTTTTGAATGTTATTCTTTTGAAGGGAGCTCTAATGAAATTAATTAAAGGGATTTTATTTTCGTTGCTATTGGTGTCCTTGAGCTCTATATCCTGGGCTCGCCAAGCGTTAACCTCTGATCTTTATCGTCTTGCGGTTCAGTCCGAATCCCGCTTAGATAGGGATATTAAGAGGGATGTGACTCGACACCCCAGGGAAGTGTTGGCTTTCTTTGAGGTTGAGCAAGGGCAAACTGTCTTGGACCTATTCTCTGGAGGGGGTTACTACACTGAGCTTCTCTCTTATGTTGTAGGAGGTGAAGGGGAAGTCGTTGCTCACAATAATCAGGCTTACCTTCCTTTTGCGAAAGAAGATCTTGATGAACGTAGTTACGCCATCAGGCTGCCGAATGTCACCCCTCTATTGAGCGAAGCCAACGATCTGAATTTTGCGGCAGACTCTTTCGACAGAGTTTTTTATATTCTGGGTTTTCACGATATCTATTACCGTGATGAGACCTGGGCCGAAATCGATGATGACAAATTGGTTGCCAATCTATTCCGTAGTCTTAAGCCTGGTGGCATTGTTGCAGTCATCGATCATGATGCCGTTTTCGGTGCAGGGAAAGAGACGGCACAGGAGCTCCATAGATTATCATCAGAGCACGTCATTAATAAGATGACTCAGGCGGGATTTGTATTGACCGATAGCGCCGATCTTCTAAAGAATGATGCAGACCCGCTTACCATCTCTGTATTCGATAAGGCAGTCAGAGGAAAGACGAGTCGTTATATGTTGAAGTTTACAAAACCGCAGACAAACTAACTGGTGGTGAGCTAAGGCTAGGGGCTAAAAAAGGCCGTTAAGCTGTGAATAATCAACGCTGGCTCTCTATGGCGAGATTACGCATCTGGATCAGCTCGCTGTGTTTAAGGTGAAGCAGATCCGATGTACGGCGCACAATCTGATCTTCATAGCGACATAATTGGCCATCGGCGTAGGCGAGCTTCCACATGGCGAGGATCAGTTTTTGTTTCTGTTCAATACTGCATTGCTGATTGATCTCACGGGTGAATTCATAGAGTGAAATTGAGTTCCCCTGTATCTTCTTCGCCTCCTCTATCAACTCTTTAGCCTCGGCTTGAGTCAATGACAGGGCTGAGGTTAAAAGGGACGGCAGAAGCTTAGCTTCTTCGTCAGATAAGGTTTCGTCGGCAAACACCACTTCTAACAGTAAACTAACCGCTGCTAGATTAAGCTGACGGGCTTGCTCTTCCGGCGTCACAGCTTGTGAGTGTGAGCTCAGAAATTTCTTTAATTTCGCAATCATGAATAGGTTACCTGTGAATAGTCTAAAGGGCTAAGCTTACAGGATTAGAGTGGTAGAAAAGCTAAGAGTTCACTTCTCATCAATATGAAGGGCGAAAAGTGAACTCAGATATGTAGCTTAAAGAATGGCACCTAACCCTTTTATCAAGAGATCTGTGGTGCCATTGCCGGCATTGGCATCTAAGTAGCCTTTGACAATGTCTATCATAGGAACTGCAAGCTCCTTTGAGATCCCAAGTTTCTCGAAGGCATCGTAGATTTGAGCGCCGCCTTGCAGAGAGGCGCCCAGATCGCCGGCCTGTGAGAGGAGTCCGGAAATTCCCGAATCATTATCGATAGCCGGGGCCGCAGAGAGTAGACTATCCATGCTTGGAATGGCACTGGCTATAGGGCCGAAGTCATCACTGCCCAATGTTGATTGAGCCAGAGAAAACAAGCTGCCCAAGCCTCCCTCTGCCTGATTCTGATTGAGTCCGAGCTGCGACATCACACTGCCAACAAGGTCGCTGCTCTGGGTTTGTGTTACCTGAGGTTTAACCTCTTCCTTTGACGTTAGATCGTCAAACCAACCTGCCGTTGCAGGTGAGCTCATCATTAGGCTGCCGAGTAGTAAGCCAGTCACAGCAGATAGTTTCATTGTAAGCCTTCCAGTGGTGAATAAATCCGAATATTGCGAGCATTCTAGCTTTTTTAACAAATATATTGCAGCTTTTTTACGTTAGACAGCTCACCAATTGTCCATTTCTTCTGTGCAAACAATATGAAACTTGGGTATTCTATTGGCCTTATTGTCTTATTTAATTTATTAATTGGAAACGCGCATGTCATTGTCCGCGATATTTACCGAAGCATATAACTTCTTTCGCAACCATATTAGTCAGTTAGCTGCTCTTACCGTTCCTATTCTATTCGTTCAGGTCGGTATTCAACTTTGGTTGGGCATGGAGATGGCGAACGCAGATCTGGAAAATCCACAGTTTGGTGCGTTGCATATGGCTGCCGTAATGGCGCTGCTACTGGTTTTCTCTCTGCTGATTGCATCTTTAACACTCTTTATGGAGATACGCTCACAGGGACATGAAGCGAACACGGCGCTTATTCTTAAAACGAGCCTGAGTTTCGTGCCTCCGCTACTGCTCGCCGGAGTATTCTCTGGTTTAGCTATCTTAGCGCCAGTGATGATGTTTGCCGCTTTCGGACCGCTATGGTTGGTGGGGTTGGTCATCAGTATCTATGTGTTCGCCCGGTTGGCCTATGTGAACTTCATGGTAGTTGTCGAGCGATTGACGCCTTTGGAAGCGATAAAGGGAAGCTTTAAGTTCAGTGGTCCTATCGCGTTCAAAACCCTGTTGGTGCTGATGCTTTATATCCCGCTGTCTTTGATTGGCGGTACGCTTTCCGCTGCGGCACAGAGTGTAGGCTTCCCACTTCAGTTAATCGTTGAAGTCTTTATTGCCTTCATTGGGCTTTTCGTCAACGTTGCACTGTTCCGTTTATATATGGTGTCACGCCCTAAAGTGGAAGAGCAGGCTTAATATTATGAGGTTCCCGGGTTTTAGCGCCTGGGAACTCGATCTTCCGGAGTAGCTGTTGTGCTTACTGATGTCGAATTCGTTACTCAGTTTTCTGCTGAGCTGGGTCATGATTACGCCGTAGCCAAAAGCTATGTCCGGGATGTCCCCACCCAAGCCTTGCTTCAAATTCGCAGCTTTACTCATAAGTTGACCGAGCTGCTGGCTAAGTCTAAGGGAATAACCTTCGATAGCCCCAACCTGTACGATAGAATCGAAACGCTTAACCAGAGGCGAGTGATCAATGTGCGTACCACCAGAGCCCTGCACAAGTTGCGAGGTGATGGTAACCGCGGGGCACATCCGGAAAAGTATCACCTGACTCCTGAGCAATTACTTGAGTTAAGTGAAAAGTCGATAGAGAAATTGCTGAATCTTGTCGCGTCTCTGTTTACTCAAGTTACCGCAAACCCCCTTCCCGAATATCGTTTTGAAGCGTTCGACTCTTTTGCCGGGCGGGATCTCTGTTATCGAGCCGTGATGGAGTCAGACCCTCAGGCACAATACTTAGTCGGCATGTCACTTAAGACTAAGGCCTTGATGCAGCGAGAGCAGGAGCAGGCGTTAGCCGAGCTGGAACAAGAGCAGGAATCTCCGGACAACTTGTCTGACAGTACATTCAAAAAAGCCGAGTATTGGTTTACTCAAGCCGCCGACAGCAATATGGACGCACTCTATGAATCAGGTGTGGCCCTTATTCATGGTTATAGCGGTGATGTCGATGTTGCCGCTGGTGAACAAGCCATAGCGACTGCTGCAGAAGAAAATGTCGCGAATGCCATGGCGCTACTCGGTTATTTTTACCTGGTAGGCGGTGAGAGCATTGAACTTGATTCTGATAAGGCCCAACATTATCTGCAGTTGGCCGCGGATCTTGAACAATCAGAGGCGGTAGCCAATTTAGGGGTGCTGTTTTATCAACGCGGCGATCTTGAAAAGGCAAAGCATTTTATCGCTAAAGCGGCTCAAGCAGGCTTTCCTCATGCCCAGTATCATTTAGCATTAATGTTAGCGCGTGGCGAGGGTTGTGATGCCGATTCGATAGCCAGTGAACAGTGGATGGCCGAGGCGGCTGAACAGGGGCAAGTAGATGCCATGCTGGCCCGGGCGCAATCTATGTTAAATGACGATAATGCTTTCGGATGCGACCTCTCGCAGGCCGAGCTTTACTTACGGGAGGCGATTAAATATGGCCACAGTGTTCCCGCTATGATTGAGCTGAGTATTGCGCTTGCCGATGGTATGTTGGGGAAAATAGATGTCGTGGGATCTGCAGCCCTGCTAAAATTGGCTCGTGAGCGGAGTAATAACCAAGAGTTGGCCGTGATAGAGCCTTTATGGGAGTCATTGTCGCTGCAGATTGAAAATGTGTTGTCGATGACCGATAACACCGATGAACTCGCCTCTCTTCAGCGCGCAAAAGAGCTGCTTTCTTAGTCCTTAATACCAATCAGTATAAAGATGTGATCGCTCAGCGAGAGTTTAGCGCTTCTGAGGCAAGGTCATTAATTGCTCCTCGGCTCTGGCATCCTGCTTCGCTCGACCTCCTACATCCATATAGTCGTGCATAAATGACATTTGCAACATCTGACCTCCATGGATGGAGGGAATGTCTTAAGTATGTAGGGAACATACAAGACCATGTTGCTCGCAGCGAGTGAAGAGCATAGTTGAACTAGGTTTAAGCTCGTTAACGCAGCATAAGAAGCACTAAAACTCGCCTTTCAGGAGTCTTTTTGGCTGCCAACTTCCTCGTTGAATAGCTTCACAAGGGAGCACCATTGCATCATCTATTCGCCTTGAATTAGTTTGCCAAAAATTACTCTGAGTAGATCACTTTCTTATACTGATTGGTATAACGTCTGGTTTCTCTCTTTGTGGGTTAATGCAAACCCGAATCATTGCATACTTTATACAAAGTGGTAACATTGTTTCCTTATCTTATATGAATGGAAATAACCTTGCCTACCGCTACCCAATCGGAAAATGAACGACTCAATGAATTGGCACAATCTTATGTCAAGCTGGTGCTAGCCGTCGGTATACATGACCCTTTCTATGTCGATGCCTATTATGGTCCGGAGCTGTGGCGCAAACAGTGTCAGTTGGTGTCACTGACCATATTGGAGCTTGATGCTAAAAGGCAGCTTGGAGAGTTAGATGCCCTTGCCTTGATTGATGCCGATGCTAAGTTAGTGTCACGGCGAGCATTCCTGAGAAAACAACTCGCTTCGGTTAAGTACTTTATCTGTCATCTGCAGGGAGAGAGGGGAAGTTTCGATGTTGAATCTTTGGAGTTATACGATACTCAGGCTGATAAGTTCAGCCTGGAGTATTTTGATTCTGTACTGGTAGAGATGGCCGGATTATTACCGGGTGAAGGGCCGCTGACCGAACGCTTCGAGGCGTTCAGAGCGGGTTTTATCGTCCCTCAAAACAGAGTGCCACAGGTGTTCGAGGCGGCGGTTGAGCAAGCGAGAATGTTAACCGGGGCTCATATCTCTTTGCCCGAGGGTGAAAATTTCAGCATCGAGTTTGTCAATGACAAGATCTGGACGGCGTATAACTGGTATAAGGGGGATTATCAGAGTCTGATCCAGCTTAATCAAGATCAACCTCTCTATATCGAACGCTGCCTGGAGCTTGCCAGTCATGAAGGCTATCCGGGTCATCATGTGTTTAATCTGCTGCAGGAACAAGATTTGGTCAGAAGTGAGCAGTGGGTTGAGTATGCCATCTATCCTCTCTATAGCCCCATCTCATTTTTATCGGAAGGCAGTGCTAACTATGGTCTGCGTCTGATTATGTCAGAAAATGAGGTGGTAGAGTTTGAGCGTGATTATCTAATGCCTTTAGCTGGCATTAAGGGAGATATTGAACATTATCATCGAGTACTTGCTTGCTATAAGAAGTTGGCTTATCTGGATAATCTGGTATGCGAGCAATTAACCGATGGCCACATCTGCGTGAGTGATGCCGAATGTCTCTTGAGAGATTACGGACTATATAGTGAGTCACGAGCAAGGCAGAGGGTAAAATTTTATCTCTCTAATCGAGCCTATGTTATTAACTATAACCATGGTGAACAGAGTGTGGCGCGCTGGGTGGAGAAGGGAGGAAGTACCACAGATGAGGAGCGTTGGAAACGTTTCGAAACCCTGCTGAGAAGACCGCTTAGTGCATCGCAGTTTACGACCTAAAAGCTTACGTTTAAGCCTCTAAGTAATATGTGTTATATGAGCTATGAATGGAATAAGTCCATAGTGTACTAAAATGAAAAAACGCCTGCCGAGGCAAGCGTTTCTGTTAGTTTCCCAGTTATTAGCTTGGGTCGTGCTCGAAGGTACGTCCTTGATGAGGGGGAACCTGAGGACGGCGTTCGGCAAAAGGGCTCTGGGTGAATACTTGAGAGTCTCTCTCAACATTGGTCTGTGAAAAACCGGTTTCCTGCTGTGCGCCGTAGACACCTTGTTCTTGCTGCTGACGAAAGCGCGCAAGCTGCTTCTTAAGAAATATCCGTCCAAAAAGACTCAATAAAATGAAACTGACGGCACCGATAAGCAACACAAAAGGAAGTGCGATCAGTGTGAGTGTTATCACGGCCAGACCTATAGCGAAAGCCATCCAACCTTTGACACCGGAGAACCTGTTCTGGAAAGGTGATTGCTGAAATTGACTGTAGATCATAAAAACTCCAAAAAATAGTCTGATGGTTAGTCTGCATATTTATTGACCTGAGATCACGTTAAATTCAGTTAATCTTGGGCGGAAAATGTAACAGATTATCTTCAAGGCCTCTGAAATAGTGACCAGAGGCGATGAATGGCTATGATACGATATGGATGATTAATGTAAGCTGAATAGCTCTATATTCATATATTGCTAAAGGCATCGGCGACACTCTTGCAAATGGTTTCTCGCATCCATCTGTGTCCGGGGTCTTCGTTATTTCGCTCATGCCATAACAGCACATAGGCCAGAGGGATAAACTCAAAAGGTAGCGGCAGCTCAACCAAGGGGTATAACTTTTTAGCGTGGCGAGCAAAGCTTGAAGGTACGGTGAAGATCAGATCGCTGTGAGCACAGACACTTGAAGCACCATAAAAGTCCGGTACTGTAGTGGATATGCGTCGGTGCTGTCCCTGTTCTGCCAAGTGATAATCCAATGCCCACCAGTCATTTCCTTCACATCGAACCTGTACATGGGACATCTCCAGATAGACATCCAGGTTCCAGTTGCCTGTCGTGATGGCTGAGAGGATTGGGTGCTCCTCTCTGACCAGACATATTTGATGATCGGTAAACAGTAACTGATGGGCAATGCCATCGGGAAGGTGATCGAGATGAACATTGGATTGGGGATGGAGATCGCGACCGGCAATACCAAAATCGACCTGGCCTTTTTGCAGATCTTGTATCGATTTACCCATCCAATCATAGCTATCCAGCCTTAGGTTAGGCGCATTGCTGAGTAATGGCCCGATAAAGCAGGGAAGTAGCGTCTCATAGGCACTCTCGACCATAGCGAAAGAGAATTGGCGATCGCTGCTCGCGGGCCTAAAAGTAGGCGATCGTGTCAGTTGCGAAAGGTTTTCCAATAGGCTTGGCAGCTTATCGCTGAGTTGTACTGCGTGGGCAGTGGGCTTTAACCCATGAGCGGTACGCACAAAAAGTGGGTCATCTAATGTTTCCCGCAGACGGCTCAGGCTCTTGCTTAGTGCCGACTGGCTTAGGTGTAATCGGTTAGCAGCACGGGTAACACTTTGCTCTTCGAGTAGCACTTGCAGAATAACTAATAGATTAAGATCGATTCTGGCCAGATCATTCAGGTGCATAGATATTCCTTCAGGGAAATTCAGTTCTGAAATCATACCATTTCTGTTCATAACTAGGCTGCGCTAAAATGGCTTTCATAGAATAACGTTTCAAATAGAGAGAAATCATGCGTCGAAATCTGTTACCCATCTTAATGTCTATGGTTGTGTTAAGCCCCTTAGCCATCGATATTTACCTGCCTTCCATGCCAACTATGGCTGCCGAGTTCTCGGTATCGGCAAGTGAGGTACAGTCGACATTGGTACTATTTTTGTTCGCTATGGGGGTGGGGCAAATTGTCATTGGTCCTCTGGCCGATAGATACGGTCGACGCCCCATCGCTTTGGGTGGCATCTTGCTCTACATCGCCAGCAGTATGCTCGCGGCTGTCGCCATGGAGTTTCATTGGCTGCAGATAGCCAGGGTGCTTCAGGGGTTAGCGGCTTGTTCTACCTCGATAGTTGTCTTCAGTGCCGTGCGTGATTGTTTCACGCCAAAAGAGAGCGCTCGCTACTACAGCTATCTGAACGGAGTTATCTGTGTGATCCCGGCACTTGCGCCGACTTTAGGTGGCTTATTGGCACTGCAGTTTGGTTGGCGATCAACCTTCGTATTTATGACACTTTATGCCATCGTTATGATGATCTTAGTGGGGTATCGTCTGCCGGAAACCCGTCCGACAAATACAGTTACGACCGGGCCGCTCTACCGTTGGTCACGCTACAAACCTGTGATCATAGAGCCACACTTTCTCTTCTATGCCTTCTCATGCATGGCAGGTATGGCCGCGATTCTGAGTTATGTCTCATACGCACCGGTCTGGATAATCGAAACCTTAGGCATGTCAGAGTTGACATTCAGCGGGTTGTTTGGTCTCAATGCCGCGGTTAATATTGTCGCCTGTTTTGCCGCGCCTATGATTATCACTAAGCTGGGCAACCGACCTACAGTGATGCTGGCATTAAGCACTATGCTGGTATCGGCCATCATGCAGGTGATGTTACAGCAGTGGGGACCGGCAACCGGATTGCCTGCCGCATTAAGTTTTATGCTGCCTATGATGTTGCTCTGTATCGGTTTCGCACTGCTGCTAGGGCCTGCAACGAGTATGGCTCTGGCAGCATTCGGTGAACGAGCGGGAACGGCTACGGCTATCTTAGGGTTTATCCAGATGAGTGGTGCTTCACTGCTTACCGGCTTAGTACAGCAAACCGATCTAACCGCACCCTATGCCGTAGCATTGGTGATGGGTTCCTTGGCGATAATCTTGCTGACCATGATGGCGATGCCCCGTTTCGATAACTGGCATCAGGAACAATACGCACATTAATTTTGAAATGATTTTAGAACCTAGAATTTGAAACACCCCCTTGCCCGCCAACTGCTAACCACAGAAGGCGGGCATTTTTTTGGGGGCAGGTTTAGCGGCTTTTAGGATTAGAAGCGACCATTTATGCCTACTGCGGCAGAAACACCATCAATATCAGGCTCTATTTGCTTAGAGAGATTAAATTTCGCAGAAAGCCCATCGGTTAGGCGTAAAGTATAGGCTGTAGTAATGCCATAGGGATCATCCCAGTCACTGTCGAATGTGGTTGCATAGGTAGCACCAACAGACCAGGAGCGGGTGATATACCAATCGACAGCGGCACTTAAGTGATTCGATGAGTCAGAAGATCGGTATTCATCATTTAAAGCGAACCCTCTCGCGTCAGCAGAGGAGTGGCTATATAGTCCGGAGAATAAGATGCCCTGACCAGATGACAGCGGAAGGTAACTCTTAATGCCTACCCCATAGGTCGTTGTGTCGACATCATATTTCCAAATGTCATTTAGTGAGGTCATATATTTTGGCTGGGTTGTATTGTCAGTCTTGCCATAGTTGATGTATACGGAGGAGGTGTTATTAAAGTAGTAACCCAGAGTAACCCCGTACGTATCCGATTCACTTTTTGAAACGTAATTGTTCAAATCTGTATTTTGATAATTGGCGCCAATGTACCACTTATCTGCGAAGACATACTCACCATCGATAGCGTAGGTCGTGAAATCAGCATCAAAATCAACATCCAGTTTGTTGTATTGGCCCCCTAAATTTGAAGTCTGCGCGAGAAAGCCGCTTAAGGCGTAGGGTGTGCTGTCTTGGCTGACCGGAGTGAAGTAGTATCGATATTGCCCGCTCCAGGTACCGTCTGAAAAGCTCTCGCTGGAAGCCGCGTAACTGACTTCGGCTTCATGTTGGTAGTCTGTATCTTGAACGGCATAGATGTTTGTAGAGGTAAGCCCTAAGAGTACGGCTAGTGTTAGGGTGGTTTTGTTCATTTCTCTTCCTTGTTTAATGTTAACTCAGGAAGGCTGAAATGTGGATGGCATCAATAATAACTGTCATCCATGGTCTGATATTTTTAGTAAGAACAATCTGTTGCCTTCCTGGCGGTCAAACTATAACCGCTCTCTGCCCGCTAAGTAAATAGGAAGAGATCCTTTATTCTATATCGAGTTGAGATACACTATGGTTATTGACCTTATTATCTGAGATAACCGTGTCCCGTCCCATCTGTCCTAAATGTCATTACCCGCTTAAGGCTTGTCTGTGTGAGAGTATCGAATCGATGCAGGTATCGACAGAATTGATTGTGTTGCAAGATCCAAGCGAAGTCGGGCATGCGAAGAACAGTGTGCGTCTGCTCGAGTTGGTGATCGAAGCTACCCGGGTATATGTGGGAGAGTGCCCCGATGACTTTACACAACTGCGCCAGCGTCTCGAGCAAAGCGTTAAACCTGTCTATCTGGTTTATCCCTCGGAGCAGAGTCAGGATGTCGAGAGTGTCAGTTTCGATGAGGATGTGATTCTGCTGTTTCTCGATGGTACCTGGCGAAAGGCCTATAAACTTTTACAGCTCAATCCCTGGTTGCAAGACTTTCCGGCACT
>Ga0070724_10001604_pt1 | contig 13260 bp, 11 predicted proteins | sample tdDd001_FD_67278 | JGI IMG/M metagenome (GOLD analysis project Ga0070724, IMG submission 67278) | Marine sediment microbial communities from the Atlantic coast under amendment with organic carbon and nitrate - tdDd00.1 | ecosystem: Environmental > Aquatic > Marine > Coastal > Sediment | place...
TGCGTATACATATGATATTCTTAGTGCATGATTGCCACTAGACTCATATATATAACCTGGATTGAAAAGAATTTTATCATTATATGCTAACTCGAATAATTTATACATGGATATTTGTTCTTTAAGTTCAATCCATATATAAAAGCCACCCTTTGGTATTTCCCAACTTGCAAAAGAAGAAAAAAATGTGTTGAGTATATCAATAGTATAGTCTCTTCTCTTTTTCAGTTGACTTCTTATTTCTATCAAATGCCTATCATAAAAACCTGATGACAAACACTCTGCAACTATCATTTGCGATATAGAACTAGAACCATAATCCATTTGCATCTTAATATCAGCCAATCGACTGATGACAGGTTCCGGTCCAACTACCCAGCCAATTCTTAAGCCAGGGCTTAATGTTTTAGATACAGATCCAACATAAAGCACATTACCTATTTCATCTTGAGACTTTAAAGATGGTGGTGGGCATTCATCAATCCACAATTCTCCGTAGACATCATCTTCAATGATTGGCATTTGATGTTCATAACAAATCTTCATCAAGTCATGGCGACGCTCAGCCGACATAACTCTTCCAGTTGGATTTTGATAATTGGGTATCGTGTATAAAATGGATGCATGATAAGCAGGAATTTTATCAGGAATTTCTTTGGTTAAAATACCTAATTCATCCATAGGAATTCCTATTCTTCTCATACCTAAGGTTTGAAGAATTTGCAAAGAATATAAATAAGATGGTTTTTCTACGAAAACAGTAGAGCCAGTCTGTAAAAGGCCCATAGTGATAAGCTGAAACCCCTGTAAGGCGCCAGACACAATTAATATGTTTTCTGGTTTGGCGGATATCCCCTTATTACCTAAATAAGCACATAAGGCTTGTCTTAAAGCTAACATCCCAGTAGGCCATTCATACCCCAAATGACTCATATCATTTGAAACCTTATTCATAATTTTCTTTATTTCAAGATTGGGAAACATATCAGATGAAATTTCTCCAGAACTAAGCCTTAGCATTGATGTGTCTGGATCAGAATCATTGATCATTTTAATCGTTTTGTAATTGGGTAAGTGAATGCCATCATCTATATAATTCTTCCACCTTGCTTGAGATAAGGCCATCAAAGGAACTGTTGATGATTTTACAATCATACCAGCTCTGCCTCTACCTTCAATTAATCCATCAGCTTTTAATATATCTAATGCAATAACTATTGTTGATCGATTAACTTTAAAAGACTCAGCCAATTTCCTTTGGGCAGGTAAAACTGTACCAATAGGCCAAGCACCAGAATTGATTTTCTGTCTCATATAATCTACGATTTGTTTTTTGACACCTGATGATTTATCAGGTTTCCAGTTAATTTGAATCATCTTAATCACCAAAATAATTATATCATATAATGTTTTTTCACATCAGGACTCAAACTCAAATAAAGCATAGATTGATAAAACATTTCAAACAAGATAGAGTCGCCTACTTCGTAATCATCATTATTAATTACAACAATTAGGTGATCTGAACTTGACCCAATGACCTTTATGGTATCATCAATTGGTATCAGTTTATCATGGTGCCCAAAATCTTGTTTGCCTATAGCCAAAATCCCCCTTCTTTCAATACCCCTATCCTCATAATCTGGTTTATTTCCAAAAGCATTAACCATTAATTCTCCTACAGGGTGTGATGGCTTATTTTTTATTTCGACGAGTTGTGCTTTTAAAATAAATGTGTCGTCATGTAACTTTAAATCACAATTATAGTAAATAGGCAAGTCCTTGCCTAGTAAAATACCTTCTCCTAACCTTAAATGGTTGATACGCTTCGGTATATCTCCCTTCTTTACTAGGGTTAACGAAGATGTTGCACCACCTGATATAATCTCTAATGATCTACCGATAATAGCCTCGATTTTTTCTGAGACTTCAACTAAATCAGACAGATTTTCCCTTGAAGGTTTTACGGAACCATAACATCCTATGTTGGTACCAATCCCTTTTAAAACAAGGGAATCGGAAGATTCAACAAATCGTGCTAAATCATATATATCTCTTTTATCCCATACACCTTCGCGTAAATCTCCGACATCATACATCAATATAACTCCATGGCTTTTTTGATTAATTTTAGCTGCAAGTTCAAGTGCCTTAAGTGTTAACAGTTCAGAGTTTAATGAGATATCTGAAAATAAAACAACCTGATCAACTTCTGATAACATAGGAGTTCTTAAAAGCATTGTTTGACTCCCATAAGTCTCTTTAATACTTTTCAACTGACGGATTCTAGAACTTCCAATTGAAGTGCATTTTGATTCTACAAAACATTCCACCACTTGATTCAATGCTCCGCAGCCTTTTACCACTCCAGTAACACTTATATCATTTAGTTGGCATAAATCGATTATTCTATTAATATTCTCTTTTATATGACTTAGATTTATTTGTAATTGTGGATACATATAAGCCTCCTTTTTATCATTGTAAGATATGAAGGCTTAACTTAAATCATCCAAAACTATTTTTTAGGTACCAACCAAAAAGACCGCTACTGCGGTCTATGATGTTTGACTTGTTGTTATTTCGATATATTCATTAAACTCATTAACATAGTCTTTTAATTGATTCACCTTAGAGAAACCTATATTACTGATGGCCTGATTTCTTTCAGTGTGTTTATAAATACATTTCTTTATTACTTTTGAATCAAGAATATTACTTAAATAATAATCTCCAATGGCTTCATCCATAATAATTACATCAATCTGTCCTTTCAACAGTTTTTTAAACAAAACAGACTCATTGATGCTTTCATCTTTTGCAATTAATCCATCTTGATCGAATTTCGGGAAGTATTCATACCCCTCCATGATACCAACTTTTATGTTTCTTAAATCATCAAATAATAAAATATCATGGTTGATGGTGTAAAAAGCATAATGACACTCATCTCTATAAGATGTTGAAAAATCAATGAAGTCCTTTCTTTCAGAGTTTTCAGCAATATTAGGTATAATATCAACTGTACCATTTTTCAACATATTAAGAGCTTCATCCCATGGTGCAACCTTAAATGCTAGTTTCTTGTCCTTAAAGGCATTTCTAAGCAAATCAACATCTAAACCAGAAGCCTGACCAGTTTTAGAATCGTAGATATAATAAGGCTCATTTGGTGTAGATACTATCGTTAAGACATTTTTGTCCTTTACTTCTTTTTCGAATCGACTACTTGTTTCATTTAATACTTTAATTGTCTCAGACAAAGTATTTAATGCTCTAGTTTCTTCATCTAATCCTTGGCTTATTTCCTCTGTATGGGCTGTAACGTCCTCTACAGAATCACTTAAATCTTTAATGAGTCTTCTGATTTTATCAAAAGCACGAACTACTTCTTTTGAATCATCAGCCACATTTCTATTATTGTCTGATTGACTTCTCATAGATGATTCTACACTTTGCAAATCTGATTTTGAAGATTCTAAATGATCACCTTGAGTCTTGATACGGTCTTTGACATCAGATAGGTTGTTCTTAGTTTCATCTGAAATACCTATAATATCTTTCATTAAAGCAGTTATATCCATGACAACATCACTGGTTTGTATAGATAACTTCCTAATTTCATCTGCAACAACTGCAAAACCCCTACCAGCTTCTCCAGCTCTAGCAGCCTCGATAGATGCATTCAGTGCTAGTAAATTGGTCTGATCAGATATACCCGTTATAGCATTGATCATTTGCTCAGCCTCAACAGACTTTGCTTCTAATTCATTTACTTTATCAAGTGAGTGATCAAGATACTTTTGAACTTTACCAAAAGCTTCAATAGTCTTAATGATACTTTCTACACGTGAACTAATAAGTGATGAATTTTCTTTAGCAGTATCAGCCATCTTTAATGAAGTCAAAGAGTTTTCCCCTACTTGCTTATAAACACTTTCAACATAATCATCGATAGTTTGCAAGTTAGCTGCCTGCTCCTGAGTACTAGCTAACAAGACTAAGACCTTTTCCAGTAAAAGCCTCATCTCAACATTAAACTCGTCTGTGAATGATGAAAATTGATGGCTTAAACTCAAATACTGTGTAGAAAAGTCACTATAATCCTTAAGTTCTTCTTTTTCTATAATCACTTCTTTTTTTCTATTCATTATGACTTGTATTATATTTATGATAATTGATGTAAATAGAAGCCCTATTAATAGATAAATTAACATACAACCCCCTTATTGTCTGAAAATTTTTACAATTCCTATTACATATGTTACATCATAAAATACAAATAATAAAGAAAATTTCATTGTTAATCCAACAAACTTTCAATTTTTTCCCTAATCATATTATACCGACTTAAATTCAAACCCATGTCCGAATAGCCTAATCTAGATTGAGACCTAAACTGTATTAGCTGACCATCATAATAAAACTCAACATCATCTTTGAAACCAAGTCGTGTAGAAAAAACAAAATGCATATAGTTATTATCTTCTGTTATCAAGTCACCTCCTAATGATAATGCAACTGATTTCAAATCACTCATAGTATCTTCACTATAAAGAAAAGCTTCTACATATTTATCTTCTGAATAGGATGAAACCCCATTTGGTGAGGCTTTTAATGGTTTCAACTGTCCTTCATCTATGCCTAAATTAGGGGTTACATTATTAATATAGATAGGTATCATCAACAAGATTAGTATTATCAAAATTGCTTTTTTCATATTTACCTCCTGGCTTAATCTATTATAGGAATTAATATCTCAGTAATATGTAAATTAGGATCACTGGAGATATAATGGTCTAACAAGGTTCTTTCAATGGCATAGGATTCTAGTTGTAAATCATGTGCTTTAGCATATTCTAAAATGTTCTTGTATTTTCTACTGGCCTCATGATGGTCTCCTCTTATATAAAGACTTAACCATCTACAAGCCGGTAATTCACTTGCTGCTGGAGAAGCATCATATATAGGGTCGTCAGCTAAAAGAAATAGACCTGTAAAGTCTTCACCTTTTCTAGTATTAATCTGACTTAAATCTACAAAAAAACCGACATCCCCAATAAATATGTTAGGTAAAATACCATTTGTACCATCTACTTCTCTTAAGGCAACTTCCCAGTCCATTTGCTTTTGTATCTTTTTCTCAAGAGATAGTATTCGACGTTTAGGCATTTCCTGAACAAAAATTTCACCTATGATGGGCAAACTTCGTATATAATCTAAGGATGTAATCCTTCTTTGAATACGATAATGAATTCTTTGGAGTCGAACCAACTCCTCATTCACCTTTTCTAATTGTGTATTCAGAATATTACTATACTCATCAATATTATGATTTTCTTGGTGTTTTCTAATTTCTTTTATTGGAATTCCAATATGTCTCATATATTGAATTAGAAATATTTCTTCAATTTTATCAATGGTATAGTACCTATACCCATTTTCAAATGTCCCACTGCTTTTAAACAAACCAATTTCATCATAATATCGAATGGTTCGTTTAGGTAAACCAACGATCCTTGCAAGTTCTGTTACTGTTAATTTGGTATCCATTTTCTACTCCCATAAAGTTTTATAACAAATTTTCTATTTTCCTATTGACCTGCCAGTAGGTGATAGCTTTATTATATACTTAATGAGGTTTAGAAACAAATATCGAAAGAGGTCAAATGATTGGAGCAGTCGTAAATGCCTTGTCCATTGTATTAGGTGGCAGTATTGGCACTGGACTAGGCAATAAACTATCTGATAGATACAGAGAGACATTAACACATGCCATATCTTTGTCTGTTATTTTAATCGGACTTTTAAGTGCAATCAAAACCGAAAATGTACTTTTATTGATTATCTGTATGGCGCTTGGAAGTATAATTGGAGAATGGTTGAATATTGAGAAAAGTCTTGAACACTTAAGTCAATCCATAGAAAAGAGATTTTCAAATCATAAAGGCAATATTTCAGAAGGATTTATGACTGCAACACTTATATTCTGCGTTGGTGCTATGTCAATTGTAGGTGCTATTGAAAGTGGTACCTCTAATAACCACAGTATTTTATTTGCAAAGTCAATATTAGATGGTGTTTCAGCCTTGATATTTTCGTCAACCCTTGGCATTGGTGTGGTACTATCAGCAGTAGCAGTACTAATTTTTGAAGGTTCCATTACCTTAATGGCTAGTATGCTTGCTCATCATATTCCAGCTCAAGCATTAAACGAACTTTCAGCCATTGGCGGTCTTTTAGTCATGGTTATTGGTTTAAATATATTAAAAGTCACTAAAATACGAGTAGCTAACATGCTACCCGCAGTATTTCTACCTGTATTCTATTATATACTTATCAACTTAATACGTTAAAAATGGTAGTTTACTATCATTTTAAAACAATTAATCAATTCCCTTGAATGATTGTTTATAGACCCCAAATGAGTCCTGTCATATATAACAGGGCTTATTTATTTGTATTCGTAAGTAGCCAATTCTAAAAATATATCTGTTAAGTCCTCTACACTTTCTTTCATACCTGTTTTTACCCATTGTTTTAAAACACTAGCCAAAGCATCTGCATAAAATGCATTGGCATATTTCATTGTCACTTGTGATAGGCACGTATCCTGAGATGAAAAATATGAATGGCATATGACTTCAAAATGAGTATCGAGTTGATTAAGAATCAAAAGTAGATCATTATCCATTAATTTCTTAAGTAAATCAACTTGTTCTCCCCACATACTAAAATATCCCCTGATAAAATCACTATCAGAGAGAAGTCCTTTACTACTGTAATCAGAAAACTTAGTTTGAAGTATCTCTAATAAGTAGTTAGATATGATATCCTCTTTACTTGTAAAATGGGCGTAAAAGGTACTCCTTACAAGACCTGCATGGTTTGTGATTTCTGAAACTGAAATTTTCTTATAATCTTTCTTATCCATTAAATCTAGCAGAGCCAGAGTGAGTAAACTTATGGACCTTTTAGAATTCATATTTATTGGATTATGACGTAACATATAAACTCCTATAATCAAACACTAATTCATAAATGTTTGAAAACTTCATTTTGCATTGACCTTTAATTATAGTCCGATTATACTACAATTACATAATTCATACAAGTGTTTGAATTTATACGAATGTTTGAAAAGGAGCAAATCATGAATACTACAATTATATTTGCGCATCCATGGCACGGAAGTTTTAATAAGGCAATCATGGATACCGTTATTAGCCAATTAAAGGCAAAAAAGAAACCTTATGAGATTATTGACTTAAATAAGGATGAGTTCAATCCTGTATTAAAAGAAGCTGACTTAGCCCTTTTTTCTAAGGGTGACACCTCCGATGATATGGTTCAAAAATACCAGGAAGTACTTAGAAATTCTGATGAACTGGTTTTCATTTTTCCCATATGGTGGTTTGATATGCCAGCTATCCTTAAAGGATTCTTTGATAAAGTAATGTTAAAAGATTTTGCCTATAAAGAATCCACTACAGGTTTAAAAGGCCTTTTAACTCATGTTAACAAGACCACACTTCTGACAACTTCAGAAGTACCAACTTGGTACATGAACTTCTTATCAGGTAATCCTATTAAGGGAACACTTATCAATAGATCTCTGAAGGGCATGGGAATAAAAAATGTAAAATGGCTCAACAGTGATATCACATCTACCGGTAAGATTGAAAGAAGACATAAGTACCTAAATAAAGTAAAAAGAAGATTTAATTAAAGGAGAAAATATGAAAGTTTTAACATTACTAGCTAGTCCAAGAAAAAATGGTTATACATCAGATCTATTAAAGGCTTATACTGAAGGACTAACGGCAAATAAAAGTCAAATAGATATCACTAAGAAGCATCTGGAAAAGATGACCATTCATGCATGTAAAGGTTGTAATGCCTGTCAAAAGAATAAAGTAAACTTTTGCGTGACTGATGATGATATGATTCAGTTATATGAAGAAATTATTGAATCTGACATTATTGTACTTGCCAGTCCAATATATTTTTTCTCTGTTACTGCACAGATGAAGTCAGTCTTAGACAGACTATATGCTATACTTGACCGAGTTAAGGGTAAAAAAATAGTTTTACTGACCACATATGGTGCAGCAAAATTAGAAGACTCTGGTGTCGAAAATGCTGTTAAAATGATTAGAATGACAAATCATATTGCAGGAACAGAATTAATGCAAGAATATCATGTAACTACAGGACATGAGGAAGGCAATACAATAACAAATCAAGCCGCTTTACAAGAGGTCTTTGAATTAGGACAATCCATTTCAATATAAAGAAAAACCATCTATTATTAGATGGTTTTTTCTTCTTGGTGGAGATGATGGGAATTGAACCCATGTCCAAAAGCTTTTCCTATATACTTTCTCCGAGCGCAGTTTAAGATCTAATCTTATTTATTAACAGGTTCTTAAACAAACGAATTAATAAACCAGTCACGATGAATACCCCCTAGAGTCATGACACCCTCTAGTTTCGCCTATTGCAAAAATGACCAGTCCTAGCGCGGCAATAGAGAAAGGCTATCTAGGAGTGGGTCGCGGCAATTACGCTGCGAATGCTAAGTTATTATTTTTAGCGTTTAATTTAGTATCCCAGTTCTTTTACGTGTACCCCAGGAAAGAAAAACACGGCTCGCTTATATATATTCTAAACCCCTGTCGAAACCTGTACATCCCCATATATTTTTCCACATGATAGAATTATCCACATGTAGTTTTTCACATATAATTAAGACTTTACACACAGTTATCCATAGGATATCCACATACTTTGTGGATAAGACTGGATTTTTGAATATTTATCCACTAATTTTTATATTCTAAGTAATGTGTTACTTCACATTTTTTTGAGTTACACACATACTTATCAACTTATCAACAGTTATTAACATGATTTTAACAGTTTTTCCACATTAGTAACGTTGTTTGTCCCTTAGAGCTCTTTGAATATCCCTATTGGCGTCCTTCTTAGCAATATCATGACGTTTGTCATGTAACTTCTTACCTCTTGCAACACCAATTTCTAGTTTCACCAATCCTTTATCATTAATATAAAGTCTTAGTGGTACTAAGGTATACCCTTTTTGCTGAGTCAAACCAATTAATTTATTTATTTCACGTCTGTGAAGTAATAACTTTCTGGTCCTCACCGGGTCAGGATTGTATCTGTTACCCATTTCATAAGGTGTAATGTTCATGCCTTGAATAAAAACTTCTCCATCATTAATAACAGCATATGATTCTTTTATATTTGCACGACCCATTCTTATAGATTTTACTTCAGTCCCTTTTAATACAAGACCTGTTTCAATAACTTCATCTATAAAGAATTCATGTCTTGCTTTTTTGTTATTAGCAATTAGTTTTTCTACTGACATGTCCTACTCCTTTAGTTACCTACTGAGTTTAACAAAAATTAACACCAGAGTCAATATGCAGACCCTGGTGTAATTTACTTTTAATTATAAAGCCATATGTTTTCTAATCGCAACAGCCACACCACTTTCACCATTACTTACAGTAACTTCATCTGCAGCAGCTTTAACTTGATCTCTTGCATCTTTCATGGCAATACCAAGACCAGCGTATTCTAGCATAGGCATATCATTTTCATTATCACCTAAAGCCATTACATTTTCTTGATTCAAATCATACATTTTAGCAAGCTCCTGTACTGCTATACCTTTAGATGCATTTTCATTGAATATATCAACAAGAGTGGTCAAAGAAAAACAAGATGTAATACCAGGTATTTTCACCATTTCCTCATAGGCTTCTTTTGCACCTTCTTCGTCTACATAAATCCCTAACTTGTAAACTATATTATCTTTAATTACAGGTACAATATCCTCTACAACTGCAGTCTTTACTAAACTCCTTTTAGGATCAAGCTTCTTCCATTCATTGTACTTTGCAATTAACCTTTCATTTCTTTCTGCATAAACAGTATCAATGGTATAGATATGAAAATATATATCATACTTTTTACATATTTTTATTAGCTCTATCATTGAATCTGTGGATACAGGATAGTCCTTAATAATCTTGTCTTCAACAGGGTCTTTAATGACCGCTCCATTACATGCAATAATCGGAGTTGTTAAACCTAAATCCTTAGAAAACTCTGCTGCTGAAGGATAAATCCTACCAGTTGCTATAACAAATGGAATATCTTTTTCCTTTAATGCTTCAATTACCTTTACATTGTCTGCTGTGATATTATGGTCATTATCTAATAATGTCCCATCTAAATCACATGCAATTAATTTAATCATACTTAATTACCTTTGTGTTCTAAGATAACAAAATCTATTTCTCTATCTTTTACACTTACCTTTTCTACTCTTACTTTTACTTCATCACCTATATGATATGTCTTTCTAGTATGTTCACCAATATAAATCATATTGGCTTCATCGTATACATAGTAATCATCATTAAGGTCAACTAATCTTACCAAACCTTCTATTGTATTTTCAAGTTGAACAAACATACCAAATGATGTTAATGAAGAAATAAAACCTTCAAATTCTTCACCAATATAATCTTTCATATATTCTGCCATTTTAAGATCGACAGTATCTCTTTCTGCTTTCTCAGCAATACGTTCTTGTTTAGAGGCTTGATCTGCTGCATTTGCAACAATAGAATCTAACTCACCTATTCTTGATTTATCTATTGTACCAGCCAAAGACTCCTTGATAATTCTATGAATTTGTAAATCAGGATATCTTCTAATTGGAGAAGTAAAATGACAATAGTATTCTGCCGCTAACCCAAAGTGACCATCATTAAATGGAGAGTATTTGGCTTGCTTCAAAGATCTAAGCATCATTTTGTTGATAAGTGCTTCCTCTTTTTTACCTTCAACTTCTTTTAATAACTTTTGAATTTCTCTTGGATGTATCTCATCTAAAGAGCCCTTTATTGTATAACCAAAGTTGTGAATCAGCTTATTAAACTCAGCAATCTTTTCTTCTTTTGGATTTTCATGAACTCTATAAACGAATGGCACTTCTAACCAGAACATATACTCTGCAATTGTTTCATTAGCCTTAAGCATAAACTCTTCTATTATCTTGTTAGAGACTCTACGTTCTCTTATTAGAATATCAGTAACATGACCTTCCTCATCAGTCATAACTTTAGCTTCTGGGAAGTTAAAGTCTATCATACCCCGTTTTTCTCGACTTTTACGAAGGATTGCTGCTAGGTCTCTCATGTGTATAAACATGTCATTTAAGTAATCATACTTTTTAAGATGGTCTTTACCCTCTGTTTGTCCTTCTAAGATGTCAGATACATCCGTGTAAGTTAATCGCTCATTAGAGTTTATAATTGAATTGCATATTTCTTGTTTAACAACCTTACCTCGGTTATTTATTTCCATAACAATAGACATAGTCAATCTGTCCTCATGAGGATTTAATGAACATATACCATTAGACAAGACCTTAGGTAACATTGGAATCACCCTGTCTACTAAATAGACTGAAGTACCTCTTTTTAAGGCTTCTACATCTAACTTAGAACTTTCTTTTACATAATGTGATACATCCGCAATGTGAACACCTAATTCATAGTTTCCATTGTCTAATAAATCAATTGAAATGGCATCATCTAAATCTTTGGCATCAGAACCATCTATGGTTACAATAGTCGTATCTCTAAAATCTTTTCTGCCTTCAATTTCCTCTTTAGATATTTGCATCTCTATACGATCAGCTTGTCTTAAGACCTTTTTAGGGAAATTTTCAGGTAACCCGTGCATTCTAATAATAGACTGAATTTCTGCTTCATGACTACCAGCTTTGCCCAGTATATCAGTGATTTTCCCTTCAGGATTTCTATTATGCTCAGAGTACTTAGTTATTTTCACAACAACTTTATCACCTGACTCTGCACCTTTTGTATCTTTCTTATGAATATAAAAATCTCTGCCTAAACGTCTGTCATCTGCAACAACAAAACCAAAACCATCACTGGCTTCAAAAGTTCCTACAACAGTATCAAAAGCTCTTTTTATAACTCTTTCTACTTTACCTTCACTACGCTTACCTGGCTCAGCATGTTTTGTTAACTTAACCAATACAGTATCTGAATCCATTGCTGTATTTAGCTCTGCAGCTGGTATAAATATATCTTCAGTACCGGCTTCTTCCATCAACAAGAAGGCAAAACCTTTCTTTGTGACTTGTATTTTACCTGACACTAAATTAAATCTTTCTGGAATACCATATTTATCTTTTTTTGTTTTTAAGACCAATCCTTCTGCTTCCATTTCATCAAGAAGCATCATAAAGTCATCGCCTTCCGATTTCTTTAAATCCATCAGCTGGAATAATTCATAATCAAATATTGGCTTTGTAACATCTTCTTTTAATACTTTTAAAATATCATTTTTAGTTACCATAATTACCTCGTTTCTACTCTTATTGTAACATGATATTATAATAATACCCATTATGAACACATTAAAATACAGAAGTTTTGGTTAAATGTAAAAAGTCCTAAACTAACGTTTAGAACTTGTGTAATAAGAGCCTCTCATTGTAATATTTTAATCCGTTCTTCATTCTTTTTCTGATGCTTATAGAGTGCTATGGTGCACTCTGAGCATATATCCTGATTACCAGTCTACTTAACAGATTTATTTACACTATAACGATAGGCATAACCTTGTGTTAACTTCATGGCCTGATATGGATTAAGACGACATCAAATCTAAAACTACCCTAGTCTAAAGGTTAAACGACTCTAGGTACCTGTAACTAAATAAATAACTTCTTCTACTGACTTTGCAATCTGTAGACTATCATACCTCTTATACTCTTAAAATGACATAAATACTATTCCTCATTTTTAGTTTAAGTAATTACATCAAAAGAAAAACATCGATCTGTCAAAACCAGATTATCGAACAAAATTTGTATAAACTTTTTTTCTAGCTTCAATCACTTCAGTACTATTATCTCTTAACTTCAACATACGTAAGAAATTATCACCTAAGACTTCCATAATTTGAACCCCTTCATGATCTTCCATTATATCACCTGGTTTAGTACCATGGATGACATGCCAGTAATTTGATGTTGGCATTAACATCTCACTATAATTCAAGTAATGATTAAGACCATTCATCGTTGGAAGACCACCAGAGCGTCTTACTGCAACAATTGCTGCACCAACTTTTCCTCTGAATAGACCACCATTCATACCAGCCACATAAAATGCTCTATCT
>Ga0070724_10001607_pt1 | contig 13254 bp, 11 predicted proteins | sample tdDd001_FD_67278 | JGI IMG/M metagenome (GOLD analysis project Ga0070724, IMG submission 67278) | Marine sediment microbial communities from the Atlantic coast under amendment with organic carbon and nitrate - tdDd00.1 | ecosystem: Environmental > Aquatic > Marine > Coastal > Sediment | place...
TATCTTATCAAGTGAAGGAACATTTGTAATGAACTGTGAAGCATCAAACGCTCAATGTGTACTTACACAAACATCTGCTTCATTAAAAGAAGGGAACTCAGCATTTTTCTCAGCTGACATTCAATCTGCAAAAGCATTGTTAAACGATGTAGTTCCAACCTATGGCAAGCTAGTCGTAGATGGATTGGGTGAGGAATATCATATGTATGATCTTAAAACTTACATTCCTGGTATTGAACTCAAAAAAATCCAAAGTTCTTCTGCTAAGAAAGAGGCGGCATAAATGGATGATACATCTTTTCGGCAAGACCGTTCGGCCTATAACATAAATAAAACACAGGCCCACACCACTGTGCAATACATTTGTACACTAAAATACTTAGCAATTTAAAAAGCGATCAAATGACATATGTCGATTGATCGCTTTAATATTTATTCAATATTTTATTCTTTTATACTTGGAACTCTTTCTTACCTGTAATGTGAGCTTTCCCACCCACCCAAACTTCGTCAATTTGAGCGTCTATTATTTTTAACTCTGCCTGAATTTCTGATGGGCTTCCCATTTCAACACCTTGAACAAACTTCATTAAAGGAGTTTTAACGGCTTCATGTGTCCATAAGTAGGCCGCTAGCGCACCGGAAGATGTCCCAGTTGCTGATTCTTCAGGTATGTCATATAAAGGGGCAAAATTTCTACATGCTGCTGTATACCCTTCTGGCGCATCTAACACAAATACATGATACCCTGTGACATCAAGTTTTTTACTAATTTCACGTATACGTGCAAAGTCAGCTTTAATACCTTCTAAGTATGCTTTTGACCTCAGTGGTACAAACAAGTCTCGTAGTCCCGTTGAGACAATTTGAATAGGCAGCGACTCGTGTTTCGCATCTAAACTTAAACCAAGACTTCTTAATATTTCCTCACTGTCTGGCTTTTCAAAGAATTCTGGTTTAGCTTGCTGCATTATAACCGTATTGTCTTCTTTTAAATCTAACTTGAGAACACCCGCTTTAGTTTCTTGAGAAATTTGACCAGGTTTTATCATGCCGTTTAATAACATAGACGAAAATGTAGCAATGGTAGCATGGCCACATAAGTCTACCTCTGCATTTGGTGTGAAAAATCTCACCTGATAATCAGCTTTTTCAGATGGTAAAACAAAAGCTGTTTCTGAATACCCTACGCGTTCAGCAGTATCTTGCATATTAGCATCAGAAAGTACATTAGCGTTGAAAACCACCCCCGCAGGATTCCCGCCTTTTCCTTCTTTGCTAAATGCTTTAACTAGTTCTACTGTAATCATTTTATGTCCTCCCCCGTAACTTAGCTGACATGTATTATTCTATGATAATTGATGGTCGCCCATCTTCTTGTTCAAAAATTTTACGAGCAACCATTTCTGGATCTCTTAATCTAGATTTATCTTTTATATGATCATTTGTGTCCCAAAATGCTGTTAACATGCCACCCATATAAACCGCAGTTGCATTTAAATCTTTGTCTGCCCATTCTAAATGTAAACTTTCAGTAAATCCTCTAACCGCATATTTAGTAGCACAATAAACAGACTCGTTTTTCTTACCCTTTAGACCCGCTGTAGAAATGATATTCACAACACGCTCTTTAACAATCTCTTCGAAAACTTTTGTCATGAACACCGTTCCAAGAAAATTAACTTGGTTCATTTGCTTTATTTGATCAAATGAAAGTTCTGATAATGGTCCAAAGTGGCCAATACCAGCACAATTGATAAGTCTATCGATTTTTCCATGATCTTGTTTCACTTGTTCATAAAGTGACTTGATCTGGTCTTGGTTGCCAATGTCGCAGCTATAAACACGAACAGCCGAAACTTCTAACAAGTTTAAAACATTCACAGCTGCTTGCAACTTTTCAACTGACCTTCCAACTAATAAAACCTGAAAACCATTTTTTCCATAAAGTTTGGCAAGTTCTAGTCCTAGGCCGCTGCTTCCGCCTGATATAAGTACCTTTTTCATAATCTTACTCCTTTTTAGGTACAAAAATGGACTGATCCATAGACCAGTCCATTTAATTGCTTATTTATTTCTATTATGGACCAAGTCCATTATACCTTATTACTATGCGTTTAGACCAGCCATATTCAGAAGGTTCCAAGGCTTATTGTAATGAGGCTGGAAGAAGAAGTCTACAAATGCCAACTCTTCCACTGTCATTTCATTCTGAATTACAACCGATAAAGTATTGATTGTTTGAGTCATATCAGCTAATGAATGGATTTGACCACCTAGCACTTTTCTTGACTCTGCATCATAAACTAGCTTTAATTGAACTTCATCAAATGTTGGCATGAACTCAGGTCTGTGATTATCCGTCACTGTAACCGTCTTAATTTCAATGCCTTGATCTTTGGCACTTTGCTCAGTTAAGCCTGTAGATGCAATATTGTGGTCATAAATTTTAATACCTGAAGTACCTTGAGTACCCATGTACTTTACCTTAGGACCTTGAAGGTTCTTAGCTACCAATGTACCCATTCTTACTGCGTTTGTTGCTAGAGGAATGTAACCTGGTTTACCCGTTGGGTTGTAACGAATTGCACAAGAGTCACCCGCTGCGAATACATTTTCGTTGCTTGTACGCATATATTCATCAACAATGATTGCACCATTGTCCATCATCTCGATTTGTCCTTTTAAAAGGTCTGTATTAGGTCTAAAACCAATACACATTATTACTAGATCAGCGTCATGTTCTCCATTTGTTGTAAAGACCTTAGTTACTTTGCCATCATTACCTTCAAACTTTTCAACACATTCACCAAGGGCTAGTTTGATGCCTTTGTCTTCCATTGTTTTCTCTGCAAGCTCAGTAAACTCTTTGTCTAAGTATTTACTTAAAATTCTATCTTGAGCATCAACAAGTGTTACATTCTTTCCGTGTTCTTGGAAGGCTTCTACCAGTTCAACACCAATGTAACCAGCACCCACTACAACGATGTTTTGTGCGTCTTTAGCTTTTTCAATAATTGTGTTTGAATGATCCCAGTTCTTTGAAAGTAGAATGTTTTCAAGTTCATAGCCTTCAATCTTAGGTTGGATTGGCCAAGAACCCGTTGTTACGATTAGTTTATCAAACGTATCTGTAAGCTCTTCACCAGACTCAAGATTTTTAACTTTAATCGTTTGAGCTTCAACATTTACGTCTAACACGTCATGACGCATACGTGTAGTCACACCTTTTTCAGCCAGTTGTTCTGGTGAACTATAGAATAGACCCTTAGGATCTTTTACAACACCACCTACGTATAAGGCAATACCACATGATAGGAATGAAATGTTGTCATTTCTCTCGTAAACTGTAATTTCTGCTTCTGGATAAAGGCCCGCGATATTTAAGATTGATGCTGTACCTGCATGTGTACAACCAATAACTGCAATTTTCATAAGTGTTTCCTCCCTAGATAAATGATTCAATATTATGACCCAACGTTAATTTCTATTCTGTTTTTGCTTGTTTCCCTGTGAAGGGTCAAGCTAAAATTTTGCGATATTATTTTGTCGAACTTCGTTTGTTATTTACTTAACAACTCTTGTTGACAAATTCATTGTAGCACATGTTTTGTTGTGATTCCATTGTATTTTTGTAATTGTTACAATAATAAAGGATCTTTTTAGTATACTTTAATTAAATAAAGCGTTCTCAGTACTTTGCTTAATTTATACCATTTTAGTGCACATTGAAAATTAACGTAAAAATCCTGGGAATAAGAATTATTATAACTCACTCCCAGGATAAATGATTAACATTGTCTATTTACTTTTTTTACTTATTAATTAGTATTCTTTCATCGAGACGGCGAACAAGACTATAGGTATACATATGAAAATATTTCCTCCAAAAGTTATACGCACTTGGGTTAAGGGTCTCACAATCTACCCCCAGTTTCCCTACGCCTTCTTCTTTTAGTGTATCCGCTACAAACTTAAGTAAGGATTGTAGGATCCCTTGTCCTCTATACTCAATAAGTAAGTAAGCTCCACAAAGATGTTTATAGTCACTTTGATTAGATAAAAAGGTCTCCCCTTCATCCGTTACTTCTAAATAAGCAATAGGTTTTCCACTTAAAGACGCACAGAAGTATCTAGAGTTTTGTTCACTCAAAGCCTTTTCAAAATCAGCAATTGACTCGTGCCCCACTGGAAAATAGGTTGGCCCATCAGCCATGTGTTGTAATAATGCTGATTTCAGAGGATATATTTTAAGTGCTTCTTTTGACTTTAACTCTGTAAAATCAACATTTAAGCCCTTATCAATTTCTAACTCATACTGTAAGTCTAAAATCCCATCAGCACACCTGTATCCGAATCCGTTTAATGAGAAACTCTCAAGCATTTCTGTGTCATTTGCATACAAACAAACCCCATACTGCAAAACACCTTGTTTTACCAGCAGTTTTGATGTTTCTTCAAACAATAAAGAGGCTGTTTTTGCCCTGTTTTTTCCTCCAAAAGCATTACCCTGTAGTGGTGAAAAAGCACCCTCTACATAACCAAACAAGTCTTTAATTGGAGCGTAATATGCAAGGTAACCCACTAGTTTTTCATCTTCTATGGCAACAAGTCCCTGCCCGGCATCGAAAATGCCTTCTATTAAAGAATCAAAATCCGGTATGTCTTTGAGTTTATACAAACTTCCATATACCTGACTCGCATTTTCATACTCTGCTTGGGCCAGCTGACTTGCTTCTTGAATATATTTTTTATCTAAAACATCAAATCTCATGATAGTCCCCCATTTATAAGTGGATGTTTAGCAGTCGCGATTTACTGTAATACCCAGCCTTTTGTAAGGTTTTCTTAGAATTATGGTTGTAATACCAACACCCAGCTATAGGGGTAATACCTTGGTTTTTCAGATGTTCGATTAAGAGGCCAATCGTGGATTTACCCAGTCCTCCTTGTCTATGATTTTCAACTACAAACATTCCTGTACTTGCAACAGACTCATATAACTTACTCTTCTCGATAATTCCAAAAGAAACGACCTGATCATCCATACGACCAATGAATATCTCACCTCTTTTGACTTGTTCAGGAAGGTTTTCAAAAAAATCTCCCGATAATTCTTTGATCATTTCTACTTCATGTGTCAAAGCAACTTCAAGACATAAGTTTCTATTTATTTCAACTCCAGCAAAGGCTTCCTCAGATAGTCTGAAGAAATATGCTTGATTTTCAATTTTTCTAGATGTGTCTAATACATGGGACAAAAACAACTCGTCACCAGTAGATACATACGCACGTATAACATGATCACTTTTTCTAGCTAAATTAAAGAGTTCCTCTCCATACTTTAAATACGCCTCATTGATATAGAAATGCGTTAAAAGCTCATGATTATAAATCGCAAATGATCCAATGTGTTCTTCTCCATTCATAAGCTCATAAAAGTCAGATTTTAGAATATGCTCTTCTAAATAGGAGTCGATTAAAGTATTGTGGATTTTTATACTTGTTTTTATGTCTTCACTGACACTATTAAATGAACTCAATTTTGTTGTAAACTTCATGTGATTCCCCATTTCATTTTTATTTTTTCTTTATTAAAGGATATCATCTAATATCTATTCGTTCAAATATTTTTATCGTTAACCAATATATAATGTACTGTCATACCTCAAAATTATAAAAATTTATACATAGATACACACAAAGAACCCCTTATGATGCGAACATAAGGGGTTCTTTGTGATAGATTTGATTTGAGTAATATATACGAGATTAACGCCGAGTATGGGACTCGGCGACAACTCCATTAATACGAGTAGAATACTCTACTTTTAACACTTTAATCTTGTAATGACATACTAGGCATACCCAACTAGTCTGGACAACAAGCCTTTAACTTCTCTACAACAAGCTCCTTAGCCATACGAGGGTTTGCTTGACCTTTTGTTGCTTTCATAACCTGACCCATTAAGAATCCAACAGACTCAAGGCGACCAGCGTGGTAATCTTCCACAGCTTTTGCCTGTTCTGCTAGTACAGCCTCAACGATTGAACCTAAGGCGTCGGCACTGTTATTTTGTTTAAGACCCATTCTGTCAATCAGATCTAGTGGATCTTCGTCGTGTTCAACCAAAGCTTCGAATACTTCTTTAGCCGCGGTGACACTTACTGTACCTTCTTCTACAAGTTCGATAAGCTTGGCTAAATGGCTTGGTTTAACCGGAATTTCTTCAACCTCTGATGATTTTAATAAACGCAGACCTTCAACTATAACCCAGTTCGCAACCTTTTTAGGAGAAGCACCATAGCCAACTACTTCTTCAAAGTAATCTGCAATAAATTTTTCTGATATTAAAACTTCAACTTCTTGTGAAGTGAGTTCATATGCATCGTGGAACCTATCCCGCTTGGCATCTGGTAACTCTGGTAAAGCATGTTGAGCTGCCTTTACTTGTGCCGTTTCAAGGTGAATCGGAGGAAGGTCTGGCTCTGGGAAGAATCTATAATCATGTGCGTCTTCTTTAGTACGCATTGTCATGGTACGCCCCTTTGCAGCATCCCACTTTCTGGTTTCTTGCTTTATTTTATGTCCTTCACCAAATCGGGTTAAATCAGATTGTCTTTTGTATTCTTTCTCAAGTGCTTTACCAACTTCTTTAAAGGAGTTTAAGTTTTTGATTTCAACTTTTGTGTTTAAAATTTCCTCACCATGATCTCGAATGGAAATATTGGCGTCACATCTTAATGACCCTTGCTCCATCTTACAATCTGAGATCTCAGCATATTGTAAAATTGATTTCAGTGTTTTTAGAAAAGCAACTGCTTCTTCAGAACTCCTGATGTCAGGTTCTGTAACAATCTCAATCAGGGCCACACCCGATCTGTTGTAATCAACTAAAGAAACTCCATCATCGGTATGGATCATTTTACCTGGATCTTCTTCTATATGAATACGTGTTATACCAACTGTTTTCTCTTTACCTTCTAAGTCAAACTTAATCTCACCTTTGCCACAAATGGGCATATCAAACTGTGAGATCTGATAGGCTTTTGGCAAATCAGGATAGAAGTAGTTTTTTCTATCCGTTTTGTTGGTCATACTTATGTCACAGTCCATAGCCAGACCGGCTTTAACTGCAAGTTTCACAACATCTTCATTTAGTACAGGAAGTGTACCAGGCATACCCATACAAATAGGGCATACGTTTGTATTTGGGGCAGCACCAAAGGTTGTCGGGCAACCGCAAAATATTTTTGAAGCTGTATCAAGTTCAACGTGTATTTCAAGTCCAATGACTGCTTCGTAACCCATTATGCCCCCTCCTTTTCCTGAGCTGTTTTAGGTAAGTCCAGTTTTTCTTCTAAGTCATACGCCAATCTGAGAAGTGTTGGTTCTTCTAATTTTCTGCCTATAAACTGCATACCAATTGGAAGTCCATCTTTACTCACACCACATGGCATTGCAAGTGCTGGTAAACCTGCCATGTTAATGTTTACTGTATAAATATCTGCAAGATACATAGCTAATGGGTCATCTGATTTTTCACCAATGCCAAATGGTAAAACCGGAGAAGCTGGACTTAAAACTGCATCATATTTTTCAAAGATTTTGTCAAAAGCTGCTTCCATTGTTTTTCTATACTGCATCGCTTTTTTATAATAAGCATCATAGTAACCGCTTGATAAAGCGTAAGTACCAATCATAATACGACGTTTAACTTCTTCACCAAATCCTTCAGAACGAGATTTAATCATTAACTCGTCAATCGTGTCAAATTCATCGGTTCTGTATCCGTACCTAATGCCATCAAATCTTGCAAGGTTTGAACTCGCCTCTGCACTGGCTACAACATAGTATGCGGATAGTGCAGCTTCTTCTAGAGGCAAGCTCACGTATTCAACCGTAACCCCTAATGCTTTAAGCTGGTCTGCAGCTGCTAAAATAGATGCCTTTATTTCTGGATCGAGTCCATCACCAAAATACTCAGTAGGGATTGCTACTTTTAGTCCTTTAGCACCTGATTTCACATAATCCATAAAATCATCTTGTAACGCTGAATGTACGCTTGTTGCATCGTATCGGTCCATACCTGCAACAGCTTCAAAAGCAAGTGCAGTTTCTTCAACCGTTGGACAAAGAGGCCCAATTTGATCAAGTGATGAGCCATAAGCTATTAATCCATAACGTGATACACGACCATAAGTTGGTTTTAGACCCACAGTACCACAAAATGCTGCGGGTTGTCTGATTGATCCACCCGTGTCTGATCCAAAGCTAATTGGAACCATACCTGCTGCAACAGAGGCCGCAGCACCACCAGAAGAACCACCTGGAACCTTACTTGTGTCCCATGGGTTTTTTGTTTTTTTATAGTACGAGTTTTCAGTTGAAGAACCCATTGCAAATTCATCCATGTTGGTTTTCCCAACAATCACTGCGCCTGCTTTTTTTAACTTCTTCACAACCGTTGCATCGTAAGGTGGGTAAAAATCTTCTAACATTTTTGATCCACATGTTGCTGTTGCACCGACCATACAAATGTTGTCTTTAATGGCTACTGGAATGCCATCTAGAGGACCAAGGCTTACACCTTTTTTTCTTCTGTCATCTGCTGACTGCGCTGCTTCAAGAGCTGATTCTCTTGTTAAAGATAAGAATGCCCCAATTTCGCCATCTAAAGCATCTATTCTTTTATATACTGCATTCAGCAAGTCTACTGAAGTGAACTTTCCCTCAGCAAGACCCAACTGCATGTCTTTTATTCTTAAACCTTTCAGTTCCATGACACCCTCCTTAATCGACAACCTTTGGAATCTCAATGTATCCATCACGCATTTTTTTTACGTTTTTCGTCAGAGCCTGTAAATCTTCAAATCTGTGAACGTCATCTGATCTAAGAACTGATTTCTTATCTTCAAGATCATTGATATCTACATCTTCAAGCTTTACATCTGACAGGTTCTCGAAGTGATCCATTATTTTTACGAACTCTTTTTGGAAAGCATCGTATTTATCTTCTTCAAATTCAAGTTTTGATAATTTAGCTATATGTTTAACGGTCTCTTTAGTAAATTCCATGATGGCCTCCTTATGGCATTACTCTGTTAAGGTCTCTTGGTAGCAGGGTTGCATGTCTGATGTTATCAAGGCCTAAAATCATCATTGTGATTCTTTCAAGACCAATGGCAAACCCACCATGTGGTGGCATACCATAACGGAAACTTTCAATATAGAAATCTACACCTTTTGGATCGATCCCTGCATCCTCAAAACTCTTTACCAACATTTCGTAGTCGTGAATACGCTGGCCACCCGTTGTAATTTCTAAGCCTCTAAAGATCAAGTCAAAACTCTTTGTCATACCTTCATGTTTTGAATCAGGCATTGTATACGCAGGACGTTTTGCCGCTGGGTACTTTGTTAAGAATACAAAATCACTTTCAAATTCTTCTTTGATATACTTTGCAAGGATTTTTTCACCTTCAGCATCGATGTTACCTTTTGGAGAAGGATGTCCAAACTCTTCTAATAGTAAGTCACGTGCATCTTCAAGAGGCATACGTGGAATCTTGTCAATTATAGGAAGGTCAACCTTTAATAGATCCAGCTCCTTCTGGCATGTTTTTGCAAGGTGGGCCAAGATGAACTTTAACAAATCTTCTTCTAGTTCCATTAAGTCAAACTCGTCATCGATGAATCCCATTTCAACATCGAGGCTGACGTATTCGTTTAAATGTCTCCAAGTACTGTGTAGTTCTGCTCTATAGGCATGTCCAATTTCAAATACACGTTCAAAACCCGCACCAACCATCATTTGTTTATAAAACTGAGGACTTTGTGCTAAGAAAGTTCTTTTTCCAAAGTAATCTACAGTGAATACTTCCGAACCGCCTTCAGTCTCACTTGCGATAATTTTAGGTGTATGAATCTCAGCAAAAGCTTCACCTCTTAGGTATTGTCTAAATCCTTCTACGATTTCAGCTTGAACTGTGAATACAGCTCTTCTATCTGCACGCCTTGTCGATAAATGTCTGTGGTCTAGTTGCTTTTCTAAAGTAGCATCAATATCACGTCCGTTGATTGCAAATGGTAGGAGGTCATAATGTGTTTTTCCTAATACCTTTAGATCTTTAACAACAACTTCAATACCCATTGGTGCTTTTGTGTTTTCTCCAACTTCACCAGTCACTTCAACAGTACACTCGTGTGAGATGGCATCTAACATTTGACCTTCATCAATAACAAGTTGCACAACGCCTGACTTATCTCTAAGGATTACAAATGCGAATCCTTTCATTTTTCTAATTTTGTGGATCCAGCCTTTAACTGTTATACTTTCACCTTTTTTCTCTGGAAGTGATTCAATAAATAACTTTTTCATGGTTTGCCTCCTCAATTCTTCATAAGTTGATAGTGTTCTTGATTGACATTCGATTGAGATTGGCAAGTTCTATAAGTAAAGGTGGTGTTAAACCCGCTTAGCCTTATATCTTATTGGAGTTATATTTTCTAGATCACGGCGGAAGTGTTTATTAAATCTATGAAACGTACAATATGTACGTGTCTGATTTAAGTAATAGATCCAGCAAAGAACTAGGTAAAAAGATCCCAATAAAAAAAACCTTTCGTCTCAGCAAATCAACATATATGTTGATTCACTGGGACGAAAGGTTTTGTATACACTTCCGCGGTGCCACCCAAATTGGCTGTTAAGCCCACTTTATCAGTACGGAGACGGCATATTTCTGTCTCGATACCTACCAAGATCTAACGGTTTGGTTCCGTCCAAGTCTACTTTTACTCTGGATCTAATGATTGATCCTTTGTAATTTCGGTTGGAAGCTCGGAGATGTTCTTCACGTCTTCATCCTGCGCCAGACTCTCACCGTCACTGGCTCGCTCATGCTATCATGAATGCGTTACTCTTCTCGTCGTTGCCTTTCGAATGTTTATTCAAGATTTGACTCTATGTTAGACCATATAAAAGACCCTGTCAACAGGTTTTCTGAAAAAACTTTTCAAAACATTACAAGAACGTCACATTTGAACGAGTGAACCTCATCCTGCACTTCACCTCGAAACCATTGCTATTACTTAAACTTATCGTTGTAAGCTATTGATTCCCTACTAATAATTAAACTACAAAAGATAATTTTCTCTAATTAACCACTTTTTTTGTGACAATCGTTTTCCCATAAACATACAATGAGCTATGCACTATATTGCACATTTATACACCCATTAATTTCATCTGATTTCGAACCGTCAGTTGTATTTCCTGAATATCGAGTGGTTTAAATATATATCCTGTTCCACCTATTTTCATCGCAGTATGCATGACGTGGCGGTCTTTCATTTCTGTCACAAACACAGTAGAAGTATCCCTATTTTCTTTGCTTTCACTAAGTCTTAACATAAAATCAAAGGCTGTTTTACCCTCTATATTCACATTTAAAATGATTAGCTGAACTGGGTCCATATTCAAAATCTTAAATGCATCATCAAATGTACTTACGAATAACAACTCCCAAGCATGACCTAGACCTTCTTTGAATAAAGAAACATTCAATGGATCATTTTCTATGATGAGTATTTTCTTATGCATGTAATCACCTCAAGATTTTTATACCCAAATTTCATACATTGTGTGTCAATTAATTTCCAGCGGGTAGAAATATTGTGGTCAGACCAGGAGGGATACTATGACAATTTCTAAAAACGTCACAGAAGTAAACTTATTAGAAGAGTTAGAAGCACGTATAATCACTGGACAGATAAAGCCTGGAGAATTTCTACCTGCAGAGCGCGTATTGGCAGAGCAAATGGAAGTCAGCCGTCCAATCATACACAATGCTGTGATTCGCTTACAAGAACGTGGATTTGTTGACATTATTCCTAGACAAGGGGCAAAGGTACTCGACTACAAACTAAGTGGAAACTTAACCGTCATTAACAGCCTTTTAAACTGTTACGGAAGAGATTTAGACCACTACATGCGAGATTCTGTTATTAACCTACTCAAAGGGCACAGCGATATGATTATTGCTGATATAGCCAAAAGTGAGTTTAAGGCAAAGTTAGAGATGTCTAAAGATGTGCTTGGTCGTGCAATGTCGTCAACCGATAAACATGAAAAAATTGATTGTTTCATACTCTTATACAAAAAAATTGCTGAAGCTGCTGTGAATCCATTTTATCTTATGTTCATGAACTCCTGCGACTGTGCACTCCGAGATATTGCAGTAGAACTTGTAGAACGCGATTCGGCCTTTCATACCTTCTTACGACTTTGGACCAGCCTTCTACACCAGCTCAAAATTAGCAACACAGAAAAAGCGTATGCACTGAACCAAACCATATTTGAACTCATATTCGATATTTGGAGATAACCTTCTATTGTACAATGTCTCCTATCATTGATTTTCCCACACAAAAACGCCAGTATTTTTACAATACTGGCGTTTTAATGTTCACTAATTCATTTAAGCTATTTCATCTGGCATAAAACCTTTGAACTGAGCGTTATAAAGTTTGGCATAAAGTTTTTCATCTTTTAATAAAACTTCATGTGGGCCACGCTCTTCAATACCTTTATCTGTTAATACAACAATTTCATCTGCCCCTCGTATGGTTGAAAGTCTATGGGCAATAACAATGGTTGTTCTATTCTTTGATAAGTCGTCCAGTGCAGCTTGGATTTGGATTTCTGTTTCATTATCTAGCGCAGAGGTTGCTTCATCAAGTATTAGAATGGATGGATTTTTTAGAAAGACCCTGGCAATTGAAATTCTTTGCTTTTGTCCTCCCGACAACATCACACCTTTTTCCCCTACAGGTGAGTCATACCCCTCAGGCAAACTCATAATAAAATCATGGATTCGCGCTTGTTTTGCAGCTTTGATTATCTCTTCATCACTTGCGTCGAGGCGACCATATGCTATATTATCTCGAATCGATCCTGTGAAAAGAAATACCTGTTGTTGAACGATACCAATATGACGTCTTAAGCTAGACAATTTAACTTTTCTAATATCATGACCATCTACAACAATGGAGCCTTCTGAAACGTCATAGAATCTTGGAAGCAAATGACTCAGCGTCGTTTTGCCTCCCCCGGACGGACCAACAAGGGCCAGTGTTTTACCTGGCTCTATATCTAAGTTCATGTTATGCAGAACCTTGTTTTCATCATTCTCGTATTTGAACGTCACATTTTTGAATTCAATATGCCCTGTAACTTGGTCAAGATTAAC
>Ga0070724_10001613_pt1 | contig 13221 bp, 12 predicted proteins | sample tdDd001_FD_67278 | JGI IMG/M metagenome (GOLD analysis project Ga0070724, IMG submission 67278) | Marine sediment microbial communities from the Atlantic coast under amendment with organic carbon and nitrate - tdDd00.1 | ecosystem: Environmental > Aquatic > Marine > Coastal > Sediment | place...
GATGCCTTTTAGCGCGGGCGAGAATTTCGCACGCAGATCGGCAACAGGCTCGCCGCCCTCTTCGCGCATGTTTTCGAATGTCAGATCCGCGCCCATGTCCTGCAGCGTATAGAACAGGCCCGCGCGGGTCGGGTTCAGACCAATGTTGGGCACCAAAACGTCCGAGCCGGGCGTGATGATCGCCGCACAGACCGGAAAGGCCGCCGAGCTGGGATCGCGCGGCACGATGATGGTCTGCGGTTTCAGCTCGGGGCGGCCGGTCAGGGTGATGACATGGCCCTCGTCGGTCTGCTCGGTGGTGATTTCAGCACCAAAGCCCGCCAGCATCCGCTCGGTATGGTCGCGGGTGGCCTCTTTCTCGATCACGACGGTCTGGCCGGGGGCGTTCAGCCCCGCCAGCAACACCGCCGATTTCACCTGGGCCGAGGGCACGGGCACCACATAGCGCACCGGCACCGGGTCCGCCGCCCCCACAATCGTCATCGGCAAACGCCCGCCCGCGCGCCCCACGGCCTGCGCCCCGAACAACGCAATCGGATCCGTTACCCGCGCCATCGGGCGCTTGTTCAGGCTGGCATCACCAGTAAACGTCGCCGTGATCGGCGAGCTGGCCATCGACCCCATGATCAGCCGCACCCCAGTACCCGAGTTGCCGCAATCAATCACATTCTCCGGTTCGGCAAAGCCCCCCACACCGACACCATGAATGTGCCATATACCATCATCGTCGCGCGTGACCTCGGCCCCAAAGGCACGCATGGCCTTGGCGGTGTCCAGCACGTCCTCGCCCTCCAGCAAGCCCGTCACCACGGTTTCGCCCACCGCCATCGCGCCCAGGATCAACGAGCGATGCGAAATGGATTTGTCGCCGGGCACATGGGCCTCGCCGCTTAGTGGGCCGCATGTCGCGGATGTCATCGGAATCGGGGTGCCGTGGCCGGACATAAAGCTCTCCTCAAAATTCTCGCATCTTCTTAGCGCAGGCAAACCGCACGGTCCATGACCAGACTTGGCCATTCATCTTGCCCAAAATACTCATGCCTTGCGCTCCGCGACCGAACGCGACCGCCGGTTATTTGCGCCGAAAGGTCAGGTAATGCGGGGTGCGGTCCTCGCGCAGGGCTTTTTGTTCATAGCGCGTGGAAATCCAGTCGTCCCAGGGCTGGCGCCAATCGGTGGGGCGCTCGGCCAGCCATTCGAAACCGGCTTTGGGCACTTCCTCCAGGGTTTGGCGCACATAATCGGGGATATCGGTCGCCACGCGGAAAATCGCGCCGGGTTTCAGGACCCGGTGCAGAGGCTCCAGATGTTCGGGCGTCACGAACCGGCGGCGGTGGTGGCGCTTTTTCGGCCAGGGATCAGGATAGAGCAGAAACGCCTTTGAAATCGACGCCTCGGGCAGCACGTCGAACATGTCGCGCGCGTCACCGGGGTGGATACGGATGTTATCGCAGCCTGCCTCGCGGATTTTGCCCAGCAGCATGGCGACGCCGTTGATATAGGGCTCGCAGCCGATAAAGCCGACGTCAGGGTTCTGGCTGGCCTGATGGACCATGTGCTCGCCCCCGCCAAAGCCGATTTCCAGCCAGACGTCGCGATCGCCGAAAATCTGGGTCAGGTCCAGCTTGTCACGGTTGGGGTTTTCTTCCCAGGACACGGCGCCGGGGGAAAACTTGGCCAGATCCTCGTCCAGGAACCGCTGTTGGCTGTCGCGCAGGCCTTTGCCCTTGAACCGGCCATAGAAATTCCGCCAGGGCGCGCCGCTGGGGTGGTTTTCGTCGCTCATCACATGTCCCCGGTTTTGAGGCAAAACAAGCGCAGCATGGCCCGGTTGGGCCGCGCCAGGACCACGGGGGCGGCGGTGCTGCGCGATTGCCGCGCGGTTTAGCCCGAGCGCGCGACTGGATCAACCTCTGTGCCGGGTCCGCCCCGGTTATATCCCGGTCGAGGGGTCGGTTTCGCCGCCATAGCCATCCATGACACCGCCGCCCTGCACGGTTTCGCGGGTGTTGGCGATCGCAAGGGCCTCTTGCTGGGTCAGGAAATCGACCAGCGCGTCAACCGAAGGGTTCTGCCCCTCAATCAGGGTTTGCGCGCGTTTCAGGATCTGCTTTTTCTCAGAGCCCGGCACGTCGGTCAGCCCGCGGTCCCAATCGCCCCAACGCGGACCGCCCAGCCAAACGGCGGCGAACATCAGCTTGGCCTTGCGTTCAGGGGTGCCGCCAACGCGCAGCGCGTCATAGAACATCCGGTGGACCTGGGGCCAGGCGCGGGCGTGATAATTCGGGCCGGATTCATTGCCGATCCCGCAATAGGCATCATGCATGGCAGCCGCATCGGCAAATTCCGGCGAGGTGGGATCGCCGACAATCCCGTGGAACAGCGGCGGAATCGAGGCCCCGTCCGTCAGGGTGCCTACGGGGGCCTCCCATTTGGCGGTAGTGCCGTCGATAAAGCCCAGACGCGACTGCATCGGATAGAAGGTCGCGCTCCGGCGGGCCAGCTTGACCGGCTGGGGCTGCAACTGCACGGGGCCGTTGACGAACTGACAGCGCCCGGCGCTGCGGCTGTCACAAACCGCCCCGCCCGAACTGGAGGCCGTCAGGGTCGGGACACGGGCCGGATCGCAGGCGGCCAACAGAAAAACAGAAAAGAGAACAAGCCAGAAACGGGCCATGAAATACCTCGGACAGAAATGAAATAGATTAAAATTCTGAGCCGAGGGTAATGCGAACATTCCCAGTCTTTCAAGACTTCCGTGGCTGGAGCACCGCGCCGAAACCTGCGTTTTCCGAAGATGCATACGAAAAACCGGGACAGGTTGCCCTGCCCCGGTGAAATGCCAGGCGGTCCTGCGATGAGGACGCGTTAAACGGCGGCCTTGAGCGCGTCGATCAGATCGGTGGCTTCCCAGCTGAACCCGCCATCGGCGTCGGGCTGACGCCCAAAATGGCCATAGGCCGCCGTGCGCTGATAGATCGGTTTGTTCAGCGACAAATGCGTGCGAATGCCGCGTGGGGTCAGGTCCATGACCTGGGGAATGGCGGCTTCGATTGCAGTTTCGTGGACTGTGCCGGTGCCGTGCAGATCCGCATAGATCGACAGCGGGCTGGACACCCCAATCGCATAGCTGAGCTGGATGGTGCAGCGTTCGGCCAGGCCAGCCGCGACAACGTTTTTCGCCAGATAGCGCGCGGCATAGGCGGCCGAGCGGTCCACCTTGGTCGGGTCCTTGCCCGAGAAGGCGCCGCCGCCATGCGGAGCTGCCCCGCCATAGGTATCGACGATGATCTTGCGTCCGGTCAGGCCGGCATCCCCATCGGGGCCGCCAATGACGAATTTGCCGGTGGGATTCACGTGCCAGACGGTTTCAGGCGTGACCCAGCCCTCGGGGAGGACCTCTTGGATATAGGGTTCGACGATGGCGCGGATGTCATCGCTGGTCTGATCCTCGGAGGCGTGCTGTGTGGACAGCACGATCGAGGTGACGCCAACGGGTTTGCCATCCTCATAGCGCACCGACAGCTGAGATTTCGCATCCGGGCGCAGGGTGGGTTCGGCGCCGGATTTGCGGGCCTCGGCCAGACGACGCAGGATCGCATGGGCGTAATGCACCGGCGCGGGCATCAGATCGGGGGTTTCAGTCGTGGCATAGCCAAACATGATCCCCTGATCGCCGGCGCCTTCGTCTTTGTTATCCGAGGCATCCACGCCCTGCGCGATATGGGCGGACTGGCCATGCAACAGGTTGGTGATCTCGACCGTTTCCCAGTGGAACTTGTCCTGCTCGTATCCAATGTCACGGATACAATCGCGGGCGATCTGGTCGATCCGGCCCATATATTCGGCCAGCTTTGCCTGATCCGACAGACCGACCTCGCCGCCGATAACGACGCGGTTGGTGGTGGCGAAGGTTTCGCAGGCCACGCGGGCCTCGGGTTCTTCGGCCAGGAAGGCATCCAGAATAGCGTCGGAAATCCGATCGCAGACCTTGTCGGGGTGCCCTTCCGAAACGGATTCGGAAGTGAAAATGTAGTTCTGTCGGGACATGAGAAGTGCTCCACTGGTGTCTGCCCGCCACGTCAGGAAGCCGTTGTGACCGGGGAATATGCCTTGGTTACGCCTAGGTTGTGCCCGGGTCAACGGGGTTTTCTGCGGCGAAACGCGGCGCGCAGGCCCGTTGACGCCAGAAGAACCATCCCCACAAGCGCCGCCCCCATGTCCCCGATCCGCGCATAGGGCGTTACAGGCAAGGCAGGCGGCAGGGCAGCATCGACCGCCCCCGCCTGTCCCAGCGGGATCTGCGCGGAGATCCGGCCACGCGCATCAATCATCGCGGACACGCCCGTATTGGCCACGCGCACCATCGGCAGACCTTGTTCAATCGCGCGCAGACGCGCCTGGGCAAGGTGCTGATAGGGCCCGGAAAACGTGCCAAACCAGGCGTCATTGGTCAGCTGCAACAGAAAATCGGGGCGCTGGCCGGGGGCGCGGGCATCGGCGGGAAACACCGCCTCGTAGCAGATCAGCGGCAGGGCCTGCCCCAAGACGGGACCAAAATCCATCAGCCGGGGGCCGGGGCCTGCGGCGAACCCGTTGCCATCCTTGGCGGCCATCCCGGTCAACCCCAGACCGGACAAGGCATCGCCCAACGGGATATATTCGCCAAAGGGCACAAGGTGATGTTTGTCATAGACCTGCGCGACGGTGGCATCAGGCCGCAGAAGGATCGCTGAATTATACAGCCGCGCCGCGTCCAGACGTTCAATCCCCAGCACGACGGGCGCACCGCGCGCAGCCTGGGTGATGATCTGAAAGGCGCGGTCGGCATCGTCCAGCAACAGCGGGAGGGCGGTCTCGGGCCAGACGACCAGATCCGGGACGGGGCCATCGCCAGTAAGCTGCACCTGCCTGCGGAAAAATGTCGGCGTGTGGGCGGGATCCCATTTCTGATGCTGGGGGGCGTTGGGCTGAATCAGGCGGACTTGGGGGCGATCTGCGGGATCAAAGACGGGGTCGGGGCGCGTCTGGCCCCACCCCCATGCGCCCACCAGAACCAGCGCCGCCAGTCCCAGCGGCAGGGGGCGGCGATCCACGGCACAGCTTAGCGCCCCTGCCCCGGCCCAAACCAACAGGCCCAGCCCATGCGCCCCCAGAACCGAGGCCGACTGCGCCAGCGGCGTGTCCACCAAAGAGTGCCCCACCAATGCCCAGGGAAAGCCGGTGAACAGATAAGAGCGGAGCAGCTCGGCCAGGGTGAAGGCGCCGGCCAGCGCCAAAACACGGCCATTCAGGCGCCGGGTGACGGCAAAGGCCGCGCCCCAGAACAAAGCCAGCCCGCCCGCCATCAGGATCAGCGCAAAGGGCGCCATCCAGCCGTGCCGCCATGGATCAACAAAAAACGGCTGCACGATCCACAGCAATGACACCGCGAAATAGCCCAGCCCAACGGCCCAGCCCAGAAACGCCGCGGATTTCCAATCGGGCTGGCGCGGCAAAAGCCACGCCGCAACCGCCAGCCCGATCATGGTCAGCGGCCACAGGCCCGCCGGTTCCTGCCCCAGCGCGCAGACACCGCCAAGCGCCACGAACAAGGCGAATTGCCTGAAAAAGGGGCGACGGCGCGGCGGCGGGGACATATTAGTCCGCAGCCCGATCCGGCACCCGCACGCGCAGGCGCTTGATCCGGCGGGGATCGGCATCGACCACGGTGAACTCGGGTCCGTCGGGATGTTTGACCACCTCGCCGCGGACGGGCACACGGCCCGACAGCATAAAGACCAACCCGCCCAGCGTGTCGATTTCCTCTTCGTCGACCTCGTCCACATCGGTGAGGGACATGCCGATTTCGGCCTCGAATTCATCCAGCGGGGATTTCGCCTGCGCCAGATACTGACCCGGCGATTCCTCCATCCAGAACACGGCCTCTTCGCTGTCGTGCTCGTCCTCGATTTCACCGATGATCTGTTCGATCAGGTCCTCGATCGTGACCAGCCCGTCCACACCGCCGTATTCATCAATGACCAGAGCCATATGGCGGCGTTCGGTCTGCATTTTCTGCAACAGGACACCAATCGGCATCGAGGGCGGCACATAGAGCAACGGCCGCAACAGCGTGCTGACATCCAGTTCGGCGGTGCTGTCGCCGTTGAACCCGTGTTTGAGCGCAAAGTCCTTGAGGTGGAGCATCCCGATAGGCGTGTCCAGCGTACCAGTATAGACCGGCAAACGGCTGAGCCCGGTTTTGCGGAACACCTGAACCAGGTCCTCTTTGGTGATCAAATCCGGGACCGACACGATGTCAGCCTTGGGGATCGCCACGTCCTCGACGCGCATACGGCGCAAAGACGAGATATCCAGCGGAACATATCCGTCAGAAGAGCCGCTGAGCGCGGCTGCGTTCTCGGGGGTGGGATCGCCAACATCCGAGGGGCTGAGCGCCCCGATGACACGGCGGAAAAACCCGGATTTTACCGGACTTTCTGTGTGGTCGTCTGATTGCGCGCTTTGCGCTGCCGTAGAAGACCCGTCGGTGCTATCGCCCATAATACCTTTCCAAAGATGCGAGGGGTACTCGCTTATAATTCTGAATATGGGTCAGGGAGGCCCATTTTGCCAAGTATTTCAGTCTCGATGCCTTCCATCAACGTGGCATCCTTGTCACGGATGTGATCATAGCCCAGCAGGTGCAACGTGGCATGCACGATCAGATGCGTGATGTGATCAGCCAGGGGTTTGCCCAGGCCGAGAGCCTCGTTCTGGCAGGTTTCCCAGGCGATGGCGATGTCGCCCAGTTCCTCGGGCATGGCGGGGTCGGCCTGCGTGGGCAGGTCGGGCGTAGCGCCATCGACCGGGGCCCCGCGTTCCTCGGACGGCCAGGACAGCACGTTGGTGGGCGTGGGTTTGCCGCGGAAATCAGCGTTCAGAGTGGCGATGCGGGCGTCATTCCCGGCCAGCACGGCGATTTCATAGGCGTCGGGGTTCAGATCCAGATGGCCAAGCGCCGCACGGGCCGCGGTTTCGGCCAGACGGCCCAGATCGACCTGTTCCCAGCGTTCGTCTTCGTAGATCGTATCGGTCAGCATCAGGTACACGTCCGTGGGGGGCCAGCCCCCCACACCCCCCGGAGTATTTCCGGCAAGATGAAAGAGGTTCAGGCTTCGTCGGCCTCATACGCTTCGATGATCGCGGCGACAAGGGGGTGTCGGACCACGTCTTTGGAGGTGAAGTAGTTGAAGCTGATCGAGGGGATATGCGCCAGCAGGCGTTCGGCATCGCGCAGGCCAGACGACACACCGCGCGGCAGGTCAACCTGGCTGCGGTCGCCGGTGATCACCATGCGCGAGCCTTCTCCCAGGCGGGTGAGGAACATTTTCATCTGCATCGAGGTGGCGTTTTGCGCCTCGTCCAGCACCACAAAGGCATTGGCCAGGGTGCGCCCGCGCATGAAGGCCAGGGGCGCGATTTCGATGCGTTTTTCCTCGATCAGTTTGGCGGTTTGCTTGCCGGGAAGGAAATCGTTCAGCGCGTCATAGAGCGGCTGCATGTAGGGATCGACCTTGTCCTTCATGTCGCCGGGCAGATAGCCCAGTTTTTCGCCGGCCTCGACCGCGGGGCGGGACAGGATGATGCGATCTACGTCGCCATTCAGGAACATCGACACGCCGACAGCGACGGCCAGATAGGTTTTACCTGTCCCCGCCGGGCCGATCCCGAAGGCCAATTCGTTGGCAAAGAGGTTCTGCACATAGGTTTTCTGGGCGTCGGTGCGCGGTTCGACAAGTTTCTTGCGGGTTTTGATTTCGACCTTGCCGCCCCGGAACATTTCCAGTTGGTCGCCGTCGCGGGTGCCTGTGGCGGTCTCGGAATTGCCCATGCGGAGTTCGCGGTCAACGTCGCCGTTTTCGACCTCGCGGCCGGCTTCGAGCCGTTCATACAGGGATTGCAGGACCTCTGAGGCCTCTTTGATGGCAGTCTGTTCGCCGTGGACAATCAACTGGTTCCCGCGCCGTATGATCTGCACCCCAAGCTGCTGTTCGATCCGCGCCAGGTTGCGGTCATATTCGCCACAGAGGTCGATCAGAAGGCGATTGTCTGGAAATTCCAGAAGCGCCTGATTGACGTTGGCGGGCTCGGCGGGCGGGGTCAGAATGCTGGTTGGCAAACAGGTCTCCTGCTTTAAGGGTGTACAGATATGGTGGCACTGATGGGGGGATCGCGCAAGCTCTGGTGTCGAATTGTCACATAATCGGCATGAAAAAGGCCGCCAGGAATATCCTGACGGCCTGTTTCTAAGGCAGATATGCCGAGGCGATCAAAGCGGATCAGAAATGCGCGAGCCCTTTTTGAACGGGCCCGTGGCCACACCCGGAGGCGCCGCGCCGGAACAGACCGGCTTGCCGTATTTATCCAGACGCGCCGAGAGGTACCCCTCGACCCCGTCATCAATGATCCAATGATCACAACCATTTGGATCCACCCAGATGCCGGCCTTGAGCTGGCTGAGGTGTTTTTTATCAGTGCCGCGGTCACGGGTTTTATCCGAACCGACCGGGCTGTGGCCGCCGTATTCGCAGCCAGCCAATGCGCCAACCATCACGAGGGCCGAGGCGATCTTTACCAGTTTCATCGTTTTCTCCCTCACTCGGTCATTTCACGCAGATGATTTCAACACGGCGGTTTTTCTGCATATTCGCAGCCGAGGTGTTGGGCGCTTTGGGCATCCGCTCGCCGTAGCCACGCACGTCGATGACATTCGCACCGGTGCCAGAGGCCAGACGGGCAACCGAATTGGCACGGTTATAGCTGAGGCGCATGTTATATTCATCCGAGGCGCGGCTGTCGGTGTGCCCCGCGATGATATAGGCGCGGGCCTTGGACGACGCAAAGAAGGACCGCAGCTTGGACCGGCCAGCCGCGCTGATGCGGTAGCTGTCAGTCGCGAACAGCTGGTCGGAATTCATCACGCCACAGACATTCACGGGGTGACAGACCGGGATACCCTGACGGTTGGTGTGGGGGCTCATGTAGCCCTCGGCCCCGTCATCCATAACCCAGTGCTCGCACCCATCGGGGTCAATCCAGATAGTGGGAACATAGCGTTCCCCGTTTACCGTGCGGTTCTGCGCTTGTGCGGCCTGCGTCCCGGCCAGCGTCAGCCCCGAAACAAATGCACATGCAACAGCCGCCCGAAGTGCTTTAGAAAACAATTTCGCCACAGCCCCTGTCCTTTACCTTTCCCCTGACAGAGCCAACGCCATTCAACCTCAAAAGGCACGGAAATGCGCGACTCCGACAACATAAGAATAACAGTAGTTTAGCAGACAGGTTGTATATGTGAAGGAGATTTCACCAGATATTGTGGTCAATCAAACAACAATACATACGATCCGACCAGGATTATGCACAAGCCCGGCCAAATCCATGGAAAATCAGCGTATTATTTCGCGGTCGCGAGGTCAGACCAATTCGCCAGCCAGGGAATTCGGCCCGCTTTCGACGATTCTGACGCGCGCCAGATCGCCCCGCTGGGTGCCCGCATTGGCGACATGGACAGCGTGCAGATATTCGGATTTCCCGACCATCTGACCTTCGAGCCGCCCCGGTTTTTCGAACAGAACCTGGACCTCGCGGCCAACCATGCTGTCCTGAATCGCCTTCTGCTGTTGGGTAATCAGCGCCTGCAACCGTCTGAGACGGTCGCTGGAAATATCCTCGGCCACCTGGGGGCGCTCGGCGGCGGGGGTGCCCGGACGGGTCGAGTATTTGAAGCTGAAGGCCTGGCCGTAATTCACCTGACGGATCAGATCCATGGTGGCCTGGAAATCCTCTTCGGTTTCCTCGGGGAAGCCAACGATGAAATCGCCCGACAACAGAATATCCGGGCGCGCGGCGCGAATGCGCTCGATCAACCTAAGGTAGCTTTCGGCGGTGTGACTGCGGTTCATCCGCTTGAGGATACGGTCACTGCCCGATTGCACCGGCAAATGCAGGTACGGCATCAATTTCGAGCACTCCCCATGGGCGGCAATCAGGTCGTCGCTCATGTCGTTGGGGTGACTGGTAGTGAACCGGATGCGTTCCAGCCCGTCGACCTTGTCCAGCGCCCAGATCAGCCGAGCCAGCGTCCAGTCGCCATCCGGCCCGGCGCCATGATAGGCGTTCACATTCTGCCCCAACAGGGTGATTTCACGCACACCACGTTCGACCAGATCGCGGGCCTCGTCCAGGATGCGATCCACAGGGCGCGAGACCTCGGCCCCACGGGTATAGGGCACGACGCAGAAGGCACAGAATTTGTCACAGCCCTCTTGGACGGTCAAAAAGGCGGTCGGGCCGCGCTGCGCCTTGGGACGGTTTTTCAGCTTCTCGAATTTGTCTTCCTCGGGGAAATCCGTGTCCAGCGCCTTTTCTCCGGCGCGGGTCTTGGCCTCCATCGCGGGCAGACGGTGATAGGACTGAGGCCCCACAACCAGATCGACCATGGGCTGACGCGCCATGATTTCCTCGCCCTCGGCCTGAGCCACACAGCCTGCAACACCGATCTTCAGATCAGGATTCGCCGTTTTCAGGGGCTTGAACCGGCCCAGTTCGGAATAGACCTTTTCCGCCGCTTTTTCGCGGATGTGGCAGGTGTTCAGCAGGATCATATCCGCGTCATCGGGGCTGTTGGTTTCCACATAGCCCGACCCGCCCAGCACCTCGGCCATGCGCTCGCTGTCATAGACATTCATCTGACAGCCGTATGTCTTGATATAGAGTTTCTTGACGTCGCTCATTGACCGGATCCCGTGCACGCTTTTTCAAGCCGCTGCGTATAACAGATTAGGCGCGCCTTGCAATGCGGGGGGTTTTGACGGATTTTGCAAAGGGCACAGAAACAGGCAGAAAACGATGCAATACGCAGGACTTGAGGATTTTCTGAAAACCGGCGCAAAAGCGCTGGCCAAAGGGCCCATCGCCCTGATCTTCTGCGAGGACGAAACCGAGATCGACTCGACCCTGCGCCACCACCTGGATTGTGGGTTCAAGGCAGTGATCACGCTGATGCCGGATGCCTTTGCGCTGTCCCCGGATGTGGCCGAACGCGTGCACCGGGTTCGCTATGACACGCTTGATGCGACAGCCGTGACCTATGCGCTGAACAAGGTCATCGCCGCCGCGCCGGGCATCTGGATGTATTACTGCTATAACGCCGAATACCTGTTCTTTCCGTTTTGTGAAAACCGCAGCGTCGGGGAAATGCTGACCTTCCAGACCGAGGAACGGCGCGACGCCATGCTGGCCTATGTGATCGACCTCTATGCCGCAGACCTGTGGCAATACCCCAACGCGGTCTCTCTGGAAAATGCCTATCTGGATAAAACCGGCTATTACGCACTGGCACGCAAGGATCCCAAAACCGGCCACCCGATGGAACGGCAGCTAGATTTCTACGGTGGCCTGCGCTGGCGATTCGAGGAACACATCCCCCCTGCCCGCCGCAAGATCGACCGGATCGCCCTGTTCAAATCGAAACCCGGCCTGCGCCTGAAAGACGACAACACCTTCAACGACCAAGAGTACAACACCTACTCTTGCGAATGGCACCACAACCTGACCGCCGCAATCTGCTCTTTCCGCACCGCAAAGGCGCTGAAACGCAACCCCGGCTCAACCTTCGAGATCGACAGCTACCGGTGGCACAATTCTACCCCCTTCGACTGGCACTCAGGCCAGCTACTGGATCTCGGCCTGATGGAATCCGGACAATGGTTCTAACATAAGGAGCGCCTTCGGCGCGCTTAGGATCTCGTCGTCGGCCTCCGGCCATCCTCCTCGGGATTGGCGCCCAGCACATAGCGCAGCACGCCCCTTCATCTTGCCGAAAATACTCTGGGGTGAATTGGCCTTCGGCCAAGAGGGGCAAAGCCCCTCCCTTCCGAGGACGCAGTCCGAGATATCCTGCGCGCCCGGAACGGGCGCTCCGCCTTACAGATGTTCCGGTTGCGGCATGCCCAGCACATGGAACCCGCCATCCACCCGGACGATTTCTCCAGTGGTGCAGGCGCCAGCATCCGAGGCGAGGTAAACCGCTGTGCCGCCCACCGCGTCCAACGTCGCGTTTGACCGTAAGGGCGCGTTCTGATCGGTATGTTTGAATGTCTTGCGTGCGCCGCCGATTGCCGCTCCGGCCAGGGTTTTCATCGGGCCAGGGGAAATCGCGTTCACCCGGATACCGTCCGGCCCCAGATCATTCGCCAGATAGCGTGTCGCCGATTCCAGCGCCGCCTTGGCCACGCCCATCACGTTATAGTTCGGTGTCACCCGGTTCGATCCGCCATAGGTCAGCGTCAGGATCGTGCCGCCGTTGTCTTTCATCATCGGATAGGCCCGTCGCGCGACCTCGATCAGCGAGTAGCAGGAGATATCCAGCGACTGTTTGAAATTCTCGCGCGAAGTGTTCACGAAACGCCCGGTCAGTTCGTTCTTGTCCGAATAGGCGATGGCGTGGACCACGAAATCCAGCGTGTCCCAGCGGGACTTCAGCCCATCAAAGGCCGCATCCAGTGACGCGTCGTCGGTCACGTCCACATCCACCATGAAATCCGATCCGACCGACGCAGCCAGCGGCTCGAGCCGTTTGCCGAAGGCCTCGCCCTGATAGGTAAAGGCCAGCTCGGCCCCTGCTTCGGCCATGGCCTTGGCAATCCCCCAGGCGATCGAGCGTTCGTTCGCCACGCCCATGATCAGGCCGCGTTTTCCGGTAAGTGCTGACATGTCAAATCCTCTTGCCTTTCCGGTGACTAGGCCGTTTTAGCGCCGAGCGTCAAGGCCGCGTTGCGTTTCCAGGGGACGATGATCACCGCGCGTCACAAGGATTTCCAAGGCAAAAGCGCGCCAGTGCAGGTGGGACAAACGACAACAGGCCGCCTGATGCGGCGGCCTGCGATTAGGTAGCTCTGGGATCGGCGGTTAGCCGCGATATTTCGACATCAGCATCGAACCGTTGGTGCCGCCAAAGCCGAAGCTGTTGGTCATCACTGTGTCCAGCCCGGCGTTTTCCACCAGAGAGGTCGCGATCTCGCCCGCGTTAATGGCAGGGTCCAGCGTTTCCACGTTAATCGAGGGCGCGATAAAGTCGTTGTCCAGCATCAGCAGGCAATAAACCGCCTCTTGGGCGCCGGTGGCGCCTTGGCTGTGGCCGGTCATGGACTTGGTCGAGCTGATCAGCGGGGTCTG
>Ga0070724_10001615_pt1 | contig 13208 bp, 16 predicted proteins | sample tdDd001_FD_67278 | JGI IMG/M metagenome (GOLD analysis project Ga0070724, IMG submission 67278) | Marine sediment microbial communities from the Atlantic coast under amendment with organic carbon and nitrate - tdDd00.1 | ecosystem: Environmental > Aquatic > Marine > Coastal > Sediment | place...
GCCGGGACGCTACGCCTGAAATCAGTGACCTCCTCGGGTCGCTCATCTATCAATAAGGCGTAAAGTTTAATCTCGGGATACGCCTTTCCCACCGCTTGGCAAATATGTTTTAAAACCGTCGATTTTCCAGACCCCGGCGGCGCAACGATCAAACCTCGCTGCCCCATGCCAATAGGCGTGATCAAATCCATCGCGCGCACCGTGAGCTGTTCGGAACCCAACTCCAGGCGAATCCCCGGCGCGGGATTGATAGCCACAGCATTTAAAAAACGTTTTTGTGGATCGGCTTCACTTTCAACCTCAACCATAGCTTCGGTTTCCGTAGCCACTGGTTTAGGGTCTTTTTTTCGTGTTCCGGTTAAACCTAATGTCTTTCTCGTCATGATTGTTTGATAGCTCTTGTTTGATACATATTTTTCGAAAAACACCGCCCAAGGCAAAACACCAGTGTGCACAAAATACGTCTGTCCCGATTTTCAGTCATGCGAACGATCGCAAAGGAACGTGAAAACAGGCTGGCGAGTATGACCACGCCGCACCATTTCTGCTACCTCCAAAATACTGGATGCTATCCTGCAGTTTCATCAGCTCTATGAGGCACCCATGACGAAGCCAAAACGAATCTACCTCGCCGGCCCGGAAGTTTTCTTCCCCGCAGCTGAACATCAGGCCATCGTGGCCGAGAAAAAACGCCTGCTACAGGAAAACGGACTGGAGGGCGTAGACCCGCTGGATACTGAACTGGCACTGTCTGCCAACGAGGCGAAATTCAGGCGCGGGCATCGGATCTACCGGGCCAATCGCGAACTGATGGACAGCTGCGAGGCCATCATCGCCAACCTGACCCCCTTCCGCGGCATCAGCGCGGACCCGGGCACCGTCTTTGAGGTGGGGTATATGATCGGACAGGGTAAACCCGCCTTCGGGTTTACCCTCGAAAGCCGATATTACCGGGAACGAGCAGGCGCCACCGACCTGGACGAACTGGGCCATACCATTGAAGACTTTGAAATGAGCGACAACCTGATGATCGAGGGCGGAATCTACAGTTCAGGTGGCCAGCTCTTCGTGGCAGAGCAGCCCGGCGAACACCGGTACTTTTCGGCAGAGCTGTTCCGCCGTTGCGTGAGGGCGATAAAAAAATAAATCTGTCCCGGTTTCCCCCAAGCTAGCTCGTGGTGACGAAGTGCAGGCGTTGCTAAAGTGAAACAAGATCACCGGTTTCCCGTATCCACTACCTAGCAGCGAAAGTCAGCAGCACAGGAAGGGAAGAACCCATGAGCAAAAAGATCGATCTCTACAGTAGCTCGTACAGCAATTACTCGCTGGAAACCTACAGCGAGGTCCGGCTGGAGACTTTTGGCGAGGATTATGGGCAAACCAGCTGGGTCTCGACTGAAGAATCCCACGAGATACCTGAATTACTTCAGCTGACATCAGATTCATCGGTCCTGGACATCGGTTGTGGATCTGGCGGGTACGCTGTCGGCCTGGCAAAGCGTATAGGCTGTCGGGTTGTAGGGTTCGAGATAAATGAATCGGGCGTGAAAACGGCGAATGCGTTGGCCGAAGATAAGAAGGTCAGCGCCCTCGTGAAATTCGAACAACACGATGCGTCTGAAGAATTGCCCTATGAAGATAATTCGTTCGATGCCATCTATTCCACGGATGTCCTGTGCCATGTCCCTCGTCGGAGAGAGGTTCTCTCCAACACACAACGGTTGCTCAAACCTGGTGGGAAATTCGTCTTTAGCGACGCTTTGGTGATTGGCGGACTGATTTCCTATGAAGAGCTTGAGAATCGATGCCCAGACGGTCTGTATTTTTTCAGCCCTCCCGGCGTCAACGAGCAATTAATACAGGAATCCGGCCTCAAGCTGCTTGAAGCTCGCGATACCACCGAGAATTGTGCTCTGTTGTCCAAACGTTGGCACGATGCGCGCGAAAAACGAAAAGAGGCACTTATCGCCTGTGAAGGTGAAGAGAACTTTCTGGGCGTGCAGCGATTTTTGGCCGGCGTTCACCGGTTAACGAGCGAGAGGCGTTTGTTGCGCTTTTTGTACACTTGTTCGAAATAGAGAGCAGCAACCGGGCACGAGCCGCACTGCCAACAAGTCTGCATTGTGCAGTTCAGATCCTGCGCAACGCATCATCAAGGTCCAACTTCCGAAACGTTTGGCGGAACGTCTCTCCAGCCAGTCTTGCCTCCCATTGCCTGCGCTGCTCCCGCATCGATCCGTCGGCAGGCAGGGAGTCTAGAACGGACAATGCATAATCCCGGAGCCACTCACTCCGGCACTCAATAATAAGGTCGGACGACGACGTAGTACCGGACTCCGAGTAGGCCAAGCAGCGCTGGACATTGCGCCTGGCGCTTTCCCGTTCAACCGATGAGATCGCTACCTCCCGCGGGTCGTTGTCGGGAACCAGTAAAACGTTCACGCCACGCCCGTTTATGGCCTCTGCGGTCTGCTGCGGGTCGTTTGGAACGTGGACATTCTTGTGGTTGGGCCAGATGTCGAACATGCCATAGTCGGCACAGGGCGCCTCCCGCTGAAACGTAAAGAAATCCGGGTAGGCATAAAACTCTGGCCCCCGCTCGCGATAGCGATCATAGAACGCGGTGACGTAGGCCATGATGAGGGTCATTGCACCAATGCCCTCAAACCGCCGAGGGACAACGATGCCAAGGCGATCGGTATCCTGAAACGACGAAAACAAGTCCGCGTGCGGAATGGCTTCGCCATCCTGGGTGATGTTGAAATCGGTGCCTCGAAGGCTGCTGCTGTGCATGGTTATGTCGAACGCCTTAAGAAAACGGACCTGCCCCGAGTCTGAGCGGTCACCCGGTTTCCCGAGTTTCAGCTTTCACGAACAGTGGAAATACCGTCGATCTCAGTAACCGTTTTTGCATCCGCCCGTTCAATGATTTTGAGGAGTGTGGACTGAATGGTTTCGTCTTCCCTGGCATCACCGCCACTTGCGAACGTTTGCTTCTGGGGCTCCGCGCCCTCTTCCTCGGTATAAGAAATCACAACCTCGCTGGCTGAATTGGGCGTTTTGCCCGAGTTAGCTTTACCAAAGTACTCGAGCGAAACCAACGGATAGCCGTGAAAGCCCTTCTTAACTTGCTTCGCAATACGCTTTTTTGCTTTATCCACATTCATAGTGAGGGTCTGTCGCTGCGGTTGTTATCTGAGTGCGCATCCGCCCCCAGTCGATACCATTCGCCAATTCTATGCCCTTAACCCCATCCAAAATAGCTCTGCCCCGGTTTTCCGCGATTCCGGCTTTACTGCTAGTATTCAGAACCACCATCTGAGACAAGGACAGCTCAAGCACGATGAACAGCAACTACAAAATCGCTCTTCTCATCGACTGTGACAACGTCAGTCACCAATCCATCGAAGGGGTACTCCAGGAGCTCGCCAAATACGGGGCTGTGAACGTGCGCCATGCCCACGGAAACTGGAACGGTCCGCAGCTGGGTGGCTGGATCGAAAAGCTACACGCCAACGCCATCCGGCCGGTTCAGCAGTTTGCCTATACCACCGGCAAGAACGCTACCGACGCCTCAATGATCATTGACGCCATGGACCTGCTCTACAGCGGCAACGTCGATGCCTTCGCCCTCATGACCAGTGATTCCGACTTTACGCCCCTGGTAATGCGAATTCTCGAAGCCGGTCTGCCCGTCTTTGGTTTCGGCGAGCGCAAAACCCCCATGCCCTTCGTGAACGCCTGCTCGCAATTCATCTACACAGAAAACCTGCGCGAAGACACCGAGGAACCCGATAACGTCAGCAACGGTGGAACGCCAAAGCCAACTGTGGAAACCAAATGGGGCCGTAATCAACTGAGGGGCGACACCGTACTGGTCCGAACCCTACGAACTGCGGTGGAACAGACTGCTGACGATGATGGTTGGGCGCATCTAGGAAAAGTTGGCCAGTATATTTCTAATAACAGCTCTTTCTCCCCCGTGAACTACGGGTACAAGAAGCTGAGCGATCTTATTCGAGCCAGTGAACTCTTCGAGATGAGTGTGCGGGATAAGAACGTCCTGCATATCAAAAGCCCAGAAAAATAGCTTTGTCCCGGTTTCCCCTCTGATTCAGGCCCAGCTGATAAGACTCATCTTTACGGTAACAATCTGTTTCATTTTTTGAAGTGTGCAAATTGTAGTTAGCTTGGTAACTTACGCTCTGTAATGCCAAACTTTACTGAAGAAGGCCACCTCACAGTTGGCCCGCACGGAAAGCAAACTCATAAATTTAAAGGATGAAGTATGGAATATGATGACCTGGAATACGTCGGCTTTTGGGCTCGAACTGGCGCAACGCTGATCGATTCTATCTTGATAGGTATTATTGTGTTTCCCCTGCTCACCGCGTTCTATGGTGAGTCCTACTGGGAAGATACAAGTTTAATCGTTGGGCCCATGGATTTTCTTTTGTCCTGGGTATTTCCTGCTGTAGCTGTGATTCTATTTTGGATATCAAAACAAGCGACGCCAGGGAAAATGGCTGTTGCTGCCAAGGTTGTTGATGCCAAAACTGGCAATGCTGCAACAACTGGCCAATTGATCGGACGCTACCTCGCATACTACCTCTCCTTAATACCTCTTGGTCTTGGCTATTTCTGGGTGGCCTTTGATTCCCGCAAGCAGGGCTGGCATGACAAGCTCGCGGGGACAGTGGTCGTGCGGAAGAAGCATCGGGCACCGAAACCCGTTTCGTTCGATACCTGACATACGCATATCGGAAGGTGTGCAGAGAAGGACGGCTAGATACGGAGAGCAAGGCATAAGACTGCCTTCACATATATAAGGAACCGAAACCGGGAAAGGTCTATGTCGCGAAAAATAGACCTGCCCCGGTTTTCTCTAAGCTCCTCCTCTCTTCCTTAAAGTCTTGACTGAATAGACAACCAGTACCGACAGAACTATCGAAACAAAGGCTTGGAAAGAGAGAATTCTCAGAGCAAACATCAGTGATGGAAAAACCAAAATCAGCAGCGACCAATAACCATCAAAGAACCGGTAAGTAAGCAGATAACCAACGCCCCAAACCAAGATCAGAATAAAGGTGATAGCAGAGCTAATCTCCTGCAGAACATCAAAATAGCCTAGGCTTGGAGCACCTCCCCGTTCTCCACGGCGCTCCTCAAACCAATCATTGTTTTTCTGATTCAGCTCCTTTAATTCCTGCCACTCCTGCGAATATGGTGAGTTACCTGCACCCTTCATGCTTTCATACAGCTCATCAATTCTCTCTGCATATGGAGAAGGCCCCAGTCTTTGCCCTCCCTCTGAAACAATTACCGGGCTTGCCAAAATCAGTAAAAAAGTCGCCACAGAAAGAGCGAATGACACAGACAAAATCTTAATCATTAATTGTCGTACCGAAGGTTGCAAATACGGCAGGCGGGGCCCTTAAAGGCTTCTCCCTATCTAACTCGGCGGTCTATCGACTTAGGTGAGGATCGAATTTGAAACCTGCAGAAATCGGAGCATGTCACGGTCCCCCCATCTGATCAAACGGGCAGTTCAATAATCTCACCAACCACCCCCCCCTTCACTCGCCTGCAACCGCCCCACCGTGATCGGCAGCGTAAATCGCCGGGGTACGGCAGCTAAGCGTTGCTATAGTGAAACAAGCCTGTCTCACTCCCATAGTGGCGAGATCCAGTGTAAACGTACAACCCATGGCAGGAGCTTCCCATGCCCACTTACACCGTCACGGTCGCGAATCTGTCTCTGTCGCCGCAGCAGAAATCACAGATCGCCGAATCCATCACCGCGGCCCACAGCGCCCAAACCGGCGCTCCCCGGTTCTTCGCCCAGGTTCTGTTTTGTGCGGCCAGTGAGGGCGACCACTTTGTGGGTGGCAGAGTGAACACCGCGCCTCAGGTATATGTGCACGGCCTGGTGCGGGAGGGCAGAAGCATTGAGATCAAACAGGCCCTGATGAGCCAGATGCTTGAAGAGATCGCCCAAATCGTGGACATCACAGCTGAAGATGTGTGGATCTATCTGCAGGACATTCCGGCCGCCCAGATGATCGAGTTTGGGCGATTTTTGCCAGCGCCGGGCGATGAAGCTGAGTGGGAAAAGGGAATGTCTCCGGGGAAGCGGGCCTGCTTGCCCAAATAACCGCATTAATAGATCTGTACCGGTTTTCGCGAACGCGTGCAGCACGCGCGACCTTGGAATGGAGCCGAAGGCGCAATGTAGTGGGCGTCGCAGTGCCTGCACTTGTTAGGCCTGCTCTATAATGTTCGGATTTTTGACACCTTGTCGATCGTAGTGTTTTTGAACTGCTGGAGCGAATACCGAGTTAATATAGCTATCAAAAATATCCTCAGGGAGTTCACCAACTCTATATTTAATGCCATCAATAAATTTAATTAATTCTCCGGACTTTACTAATCCCGCCTTTTTTGAAAGGCTCTTTAAGTCTTTTTCAAATTCACCAAAGGCTTCCTGATTTGCATACTCCTTAAAGCTTTCGATCATGACTTCGTCATTTTCTGATTTCTCATGATTAGCTATTAATGAGTCCATTCCTTTTAGATATTTTATTAGAATTTGATTTTTGTTTAGTTGGAAGGCATAAATTGGATATATAGGGGCCAAATCTTTAACCGCTTCAGAGTAGCTCGCCAAATAGTCATCACCACCAAGTTGAGACTCAATAATAGTAGGTATAGCTTCCTGCAATCCGGATTTTATTGCGCTCTCTGTATCTTTATCAATGTTTTCTTTTGGGAACTTATATTTCATTCGCGCCATAAATTTTGATGAAAACTCTTCACTCTGCAATGCTTTTGTCATGCCAATCAGAGACCAGACTTCAAGCAAATTAAATATTGCTTTATTCACTTTAGCCTTCATCTCGACTCTAGATTTATAGGTAAAGCTGATTAGGCTAATAAATGCTCCCAGCAGTGCCCCTAAAATAACGGTTATGATCTCTACTTCCATTAGAACTACCACCATAATTACATAACGCCGCGCTCTGCGGAAATTTTGGAGCGCAACGGAAAAATTGTCCGACAGCAGCGGGTTGTTATCCGATATATTCTGCCAACCTCGAGCATCCACTATCACCCTTTATATTTCTCGTATGCATCCAAGTACAACCGATCTGACTCATCTTGAAACTGTTTCCGCCTTTGATGTAGATCCGAAAGTTTTTCACCAATACTTTTATAAATTATTTGGTGAGCTTGGTTTTTCAGTTTTTCTTCATCAAATTCATCGATTTCGAAGTCATCTTCTAAGGCCATATTAACAAGCCTCAATAAAACATTTTTATCTATTTTATCAACCGTTTCATAGGCGCCTTCTTCTGTCAAAAAGTGTCCTTGGTGGTTTTCAATTTTTAATGCTTTCATACGCCCCCCTTCTCTCAATATAGGCATCTTCACCTGCTTCCAATGAATTCATGGTAACCTGAAAATTGTTTATCGTTTTACCATCAACCGAACGAAGTTCCTTATCAGACGGGTGTCCCGAATACCGTCTATAAACGATATCTTCACCTTCAACCTCTTTCGAGGTATAAACAATATAATCCGCATTAATTGACGCTCCAACCGAACTATTGTGTGTAACAATAACTACTGGCATCGTCTTAGATATTTCTTTTAGGATCTGGTTAACCTCACCCTTCAAGAACAGGTTGTCAAATGAAGACTCTGGCTCGTCGATCAAAAGGTAGTCATAATTTTGAGCATCTTTTATTTCTTGCAAAAGCCGAAACTCAGACCTTTCACCACCAGAAACTTTAAACCCATCTTTGTTTAATATTTCATACTCAATGCAGGCGAAATACTTATAAAACTCGGAAGGGGTTAGCGACTCATTTACCTTTAGCGCAGAGAGATATTTAAAAGGGTTAGAGTACTCCCGATATGCATCACTAAAGGCTACCCTTTGACCGCTGATACTCTTTATCTCACCAGGACCTTCAAAAGCTCGTTGTTTGCAAATTACTTTAAATCCTTGAACGTTCTCCTCAAATATAACTCGTTCGGTCTGTAGCAACTTGGCAATCTCGTTGAACCTCGAAGCTTTCTTGTGCTCTATTAGCACCTTATATAGATCAAAATCCTTAACTTGAGTTGCTGAGGTCCTTAAATGAAGTTTGCTTTTTACATTCCTTACGATATCGTTAACTAAACCCTTTTTCTTTCTATCGTATGCCTTAGACCATAGAATCTCTATCAGCTCACACGCCAGCGCCTTCAACCTATTAATATCAACGTGCCTATCAATTACTTCCCTATACTCAATATTATCTATTAACTGACGCACTGAATTAATCAGGTCATTGAGTGCTTTATCTAAGCCAACCTCAAATTGACTTTCGTTAAATAAGACGACTTTAGAAAATGCGTCTAGCTTCTCTGCTTCATCAGCCAGTTTCAAAAGGGTTTCCAGGTAATCCTCTACCTTTCTCTTATTTAACCCAAGATCAACATTCAACACGTCATCCAAAACATTTTTGAATGGAGACAGGTGCTTATCAGAAAATGCACTCTTCTTACGAGCAACATCCGCATTGAATTCCTTTTCATAGTTCGCATCATCTCTCTGAACAAGAGAAAACTGAGGAATGTATTTTACATTTTCACAGTCTCTATTTATTTGATTTAAAGTTACAGTCTTTCCTGAAGATCTTGCACCAAGAACAATATTCAACCCAGTTGATAGGTTTTGACCATCATCAAAAACTTGAAATAGTGAGTTACCCTCTGATTTTGAGAGAGCCACTTTATTTCTGTCACGAAGGCTAAATTTCAACGACTTTAGAGAAAGGTCACCACAATCAATAAATGTTTGTCTTGTTGGAAACTTGCTCATTTCCTCCCTAATCCGCACGTCACTGAAAATCACTGGCGTTATTTCAGCCTGATCTTTTGCCATGCGTATAAATTTTTTTGGGCTATCAACCTCACCCGCAGAAACAAAGCCCCTTATTTTCTCGAGCGTATCTCCCGCAATCGCCGGCCTCTTTTCATAATGAGGGATAACTAAATAGTTTTTAAGGTCACCAAATATGTCAACTAACTCCTCAACGGTGATCGAATCCCCGATAGCCTTAATCTTCTCTGATACAGCCTGAGTTCTAAGCTGAAAATCGTCTAGGTTTTTATTTTCTGAAATTATAAGGATGTGACCTTTATCCAGATTAATCTCGATACCAGGAAATACGATACATTCCAGATTGTCATCAATTTCGTTAAATTGTTGCAGGTCAAATAGGTCATGGTTTGTTATAGCTATTGCATCCAACGCTGCAGATTTAACATACTCACTTAACTTTTCTAACGAGAAAGTAAACGCTGCATCGCTAATTGTAGGTATAGTGTGCATGTGAAGGTCAATTTTCTTCATTTTTTGCTCCATCAACAATTAGCAGAACATAAGAATTGATTCAGAAATTTTAGGAACGTCGTCGTATAACGCAGAGTACAGGGGCAGTTTTTGGAGTGGCGTTTTGCGCTAGCGTAGTGACCGGCATAAACAAAACCACGGAACAAACTGTCCGACTGGCGCGTATTGTTAGGAGCCACTGTCAGGCTCCCCCCATGCTTCACGATATATTAAAGCTGACCAAGCATTAAAATCGTTCCTAAATAGTTCAAAGTCTTCTAATTTTTTGTCAGTAATAGATAAATCATCTGGTTTCTTTGGGTGAACAAGCCCATTACGGGATTTATATAACTCTTTTACTCTAGACCAACGTTGCGACCCGAAATCCCATAATAACTTGGGATAAAAAGAACCCAGAATTTTTATGACAGCTTTTAGCTCATCTACGGGAGATACTATTTTCACTCTCGCCTTAATTTCGCCGTTTTTCCCGACGTTCCATTCATTTCCATCTAAAAAAGCAAGCACTTGTGAAGAAAGCTCAGAATGATCAATCAAATGATCGTTAGTATTTAATTCCAATTTGAGCAGATAAACCTTGGCTTCAACAAATGTACACAGGCAACGAAGATACGAACGTTTCCAATATTCTATATCTTCGCCTATTTCAATCCCAACGAGGCAGCGCTCAACATCTTCGTGAAGCGGTCCGTAGTAATCTAACAAGTCGACTATTGGCATCATGCTGAAAGACTCCTAACGCCATGCTCACCGGTAAATTAGGAGCGCAGCGAGTAATTTATCCGCGTGCAGCTTTATGTTATACCCAATTCAACCTGTCTAGTTTTTGAGACTTGCCGAGCATTTTCTCCAGCCGATCCTTAGTCTTTTGTTTCAGCTCCAAGCCTCTATCAACGTTTTGTTTCTTCAGGTAGTCCGCCGTATTATCAAGCAGCCAAGATGTAAAGTCAGCCGCCTCGTCAGAGAGCACTTTGACGATGGATTTCCTTAGGTCATCTTTACTAGGATCAACGACCTCTTTGACCTTTGCACCATATCCGAATATTGCGAGCTTTGACTTATCGCTCACTGTGACCACTCCGTGGTTGTGCGATAGCGTATGTCTTATTTGAAATATCGCCTGAAGAGATATTATTCTCGTTTTTAGATTTGCCTTGGGACTTTTCTTGTTGTATCTCCTAGCCGCAATCAAGGCATTACACGCTTTGTCTATATTTTCTAGATCATGGTAGAGCTGATGCTCAAAAACCAATTCTGGAATTGACGCCTTTGAAAGTCCCCATAAGATTTTTACGTCTACCGCTCCACCAAGGTTCTCAGGAGGAACATACTCTCTTATGGATTTCCCCAGATTAATAAGCGTCTGCTTGTAGAAAACCTCTAGCCCGTTTATTGCCTCTAGCAAGATCGAATGTTCGGCATACCATTTATACTTTCGGTAGGTGGAATCCTTTGGTCCACGGTAATTCTCACCTTTGAGCTGAGCTAGTTCTTTTTTTGCATCGTTGAGATCACTATGTCTTGTCTCTATCCAGTTCAGGTAATTTTGTTGGTGGCGCAACAAAGCCTTGAACTGATCCAAAGCTGTTCCATCAACAGTCGCAGCCAAATGCTTGATTTCTTGACTACCTGTGGTGCTAATTTCTTCTCTTTCCTCAAATTTCTTAACGTTTGAGGAACCTGCTGTCCGTGTCATTCAGGAAACCCTTATCGTGATGCCTTAACTGGTATAACAGTGATTAGATAGCGCACTTCGTTATTGCAGCCATTTGAGCGTCAATAAAAACTCAGATTTCGCCAACTAAACTATTTAAATCAATGTATTATGCGTGATTAACACTTTGTTCGCGCCGTAATCATTTGACAGCTTCGTCACTGAAATAACGAAGTACCAACGATCCCCCGGCACTTGGGAAATGCCTTACAGCCAAAAAACTCCTTCCCAATATTCTCTCCACGCTTCACCGTGCGCTTTACCATCTCACCCTGGCACTTCGGACACCGTGGCTCACTGCTTTTCTTAGCCGCAATTTCCTTCACATGCGCCACGTGCTTCCGGTGATTGCTGAACGTAGCCGCCAGCCGCCCGGATTCAATGGCCTCGATCACCTTCTGAACCTCGGCATCCAACAGCCGCTGCTCGGTTTGGGCTTTGATATAGCGGACATACCCACCACCGTGGGTCACGTTCTCCGGCATGGGCGTTTTGAACGTCGAATCCCCCACAAAGACCACTACCGAAAACACCTGCTCATCAGCCAAGTCCAACAGGCTTTGCAGTGTCTTCACGTGTTTGTAGTTCTGATGCAGCGGGTTCTGAAATTTCTGCGAATATTTGAAGATTTTCTGCGTCCAATACCGCTGTTTGGCGTTACCGAAGATCCAGCCCTTCATGTTCTTGGTTTCCACCACAAAGACCCCGTACCGGGAAACAATGATGTGGTCGATCTGGGTGGTGCCGTCTTCCGTGGGCAGGGTGACGTTCTTGATGAGGTGGTAGCGGGTTTTATCTAGAGAGAGTTTGGCGGAAAGATTAACCACTGCTTCCCCGGCTCTACCTTTAAACCAGGGGGATTTGATAACCGCGGTAAAGATGAGGAGCGGTATCAGGAACCAGAGATAATCGAAGAGGGGCTGTAATGCCGGGGTGTAGTCCATCCGTCATCCTTAACAGCGGCGTTTATCCGTTTCTTATAACTACACACTAGCCTAATCCTTAGGAAACTTCCTACCCGCGAGACGTAAAATTTAGTAAACCCTATACAACAAAAGCCGCCCGGTTTCCCGAGCGGCTTTCTTGTCTGCTTTTTTGTAGTTTCGAAGTGCGAATCAGGCAGCCGCCAGATACGCCCCCGCAACCGCCAAAACACCACCAACACCACGACTGAACCGGCTATCGGCCTTCAACATCAAGCTTCCCAACCCACGGCCAACCAGAGTGATCGCGAGCGTAGCAATAGAGAAACCAGCCAGGTAAGCGGCGAGTGTCGCGCCTGCGGGCATCTCGGCCCCATGCGCAAAGCCGTGGAACAGCATAAACGCACCAACCAGAGTGCCACCCACAACCGTCGGCAATTTTGCCAGTGTGGCAATCAGGATACCGGCGACCAGTACTGAGAAGGTAATCCCGGTTTCCACGCCCGGCAGGCTCAGGCCGCCCCAGGCGAGGGTGGCGCCGAGAATCATGCCGCCGATCACGAAGGCCGGGGTGGCATTTTTCATGTGCTTGCTCTGGCGCACACTCCAGAAGCCGATGGCGGCCATGGCCAGGAGGTGGTCGAGGCCCAGCATGGGGTGCAGCAGGCCGCTGGTGAAGCCGCCTTCGGCGTGGCCGGAGTGGGCCATGGCAGTGGCGGAGGCAGTCAGCAGCGCGGCAGCGGTGAGGAGTTTGGTTGTGAGTTTCATGGTTTTCTCCTGATGGTTCTCAAGTCGTTCGAAGTCGGTTGGCTCAGGCGGTTTCGGCAAGCTTCTCGGGCCGGCGCTCCGGCAGCATGCCCCGCTCCAGGATGAAGCTGATGATCGTCTCCAGCCCTACCCCGTCGTAGAGGTTGGTGAACACGAAGGGGCGTTCGCCGCGCATTTTCTTGCTGTCCCGCTCCATCACGTCCAGGGAGGCGTGCACCTGCTCGGCGATGTCGATCTTGTTGATAATCAGCAGGTCGGATTTGGTGATGCCGGGCCCGCCTTTGCGGGGGATCTTGTCGCCAGCGGAAACGTCGATCACGTACAGGGTGAGGTCGCTCAGTTCCGGGCTGAAGGTGGCGGAGAGGTTGTCGCCGCCGGATTCCACCAGCACCAGTTCCAG
>Ga0070724_10001619_pt1 | contig 13184 bp, 10 predicted proteins | sample tdDd001_FD_67278 | JGI IMG/M metagenome (GOLD analysis project Ga0070724, IMG submission 67278) | Marine sediment microbial communities from the Atlantic coast under amendment with organic carbon and nitrate - tdDd00.1 | ecosystem: Environmental > Aquatic > Marine > Coastal > Sediment | place...
TCTCCTGATGTCGAGGTTCGAGGTTCGAGGTTCGAGGTTCGAGGTTCGAGGTTCGAGGTTCGAGGTTCGAGCAAAAGATTAAACCCGAAAACTACAATCGACGAATCGATTCTTGTGATTATCTTCGCCTTAACTCGTGGCTCGTAACTCGAAACTTTCTTTGCCCTGTCTTGAGCTTACAGCTTAAAACTTACTACTTAAAACTTACTACTTAAAACTGGTTCAACCTTTATCCGAAAGCCCGACCATACGTGCGAGTTCCGCCGTGCGGTTAGCGTAGCCCCATTCGTTGTCATACCAGACATAGAGCTTCACCTGAGTGCCGTTAACCACCATGGTCGATGGCGCATCGATAATGCAGGATCTGGGATCTGTCTTATAATCCACCGAGACCAGGGGCCGCTCCTCATAACCCATAATATCTTTCAACTCACCCTCGGCGGCCTTCTTAAGCAGTGCATTTATCTCAGCTTCTGTCGTAGCATGCTCCAGCTCGAAGACACAGTCGGTTATCGAGGCGTTCGCCAATGGTACACGCACCGCATGGCCGTTAAGCTTGCCCTTCAGCTCGGGGAAGATATGGGTAATGGCGGTCGCAGATCCTGTTGTGGTGGGAATAAGACTCAACCCACAAGCCCGTGCGCGGCGCAGATCTTTGTGGGGTGCATCGAGAATAGTCTGGGTATTGGTGATGTCATGGATAGTGGTCATCGAACCATGCTTGATACCAATCGTTTCATGTATGACTTTTACCACAGGTGCCAGACAGTTCGTGGTGCAAGACGCGGCGGTCACGATAGGGTGAATAGCCTTGTCATAGAGGTGATGGTTTACCCCCATGACTACGTTTAGCACTCCCTCTTCCTTGACCGGAGCCGTCACGACAACACGCTTCACCCCTTGATCGATATAAGCCTGAAGCAGTGCCTTGGTTTTCATCACTCCAGAAGCCTCGATAACCAGATCGCAGCCTGACCAATCGGTATCGCCGATATTCGAATCTTGAGTCGTAGCGATGCGTGTATCACCGATACGGATTTCGCTCCCCTCACCGATAGCCTCATGGTGCCAGCGGCCGTGGATCGAGTCGAATGTCAGCAGGTGCGCCAGCGTTGCCGCATCACCTGCGGGATCGTTGATCTGCACAAACTCAACATCATCCCAATCCCATGCGGCGCGAAGCGCTAACCGCCCCATACGACCGAAGCCATTGATACCTATCTTGATGCTCATATTAAATCCTTTATTTTTTCATCATGCCTAAAGAAGCTTGTTCACTTCTCAATCTGACTCGCCGATCTATGACACCCTACTTTTGAGACCGCCGAATGTTAGACGGTCTCATCTTCAAATTGTTTTCTGTTTCGATTTACAAATGCCACCAGTGACAGCATCACAGGCACCTCCACCAATACCCCGACAACAGTTGCCAGTGCTGCACCTGAGTGTAGTCCAAACAGTGAGATGGCGACCGCTACCGCAAGCTCGAAAAAGTTAGAGGTCGCAATCATGCAGGCCGGGGCTGCGACCTTATGGGAGAGCTTGAGTTTCTTGGCCGCGTAGTAGGCGATAAAGAATATGCCATAGGTCTGAATGAGCAGAGGGATGGCAATAAGCAATATGTTCTGTGGCTCATTGAGAATGGTCTCTGCCTGAAATCCAAACAGCAGGACGACCGTCGCCAACAGACCCACGATAGACCAGGGCTTTAGGTTACCCACAAACCGGGTGAGGGACTCGGGGTCGCCATCGGACTCCAGCTTTCTGCGAGTCAATACGCCTGCGACTAACGGCAGAACCACATAGAGAAATACAGACGAGAGCAAGGTTTCCCAAGGCACTTGAATATCGCTGACTCCAAGCAGGAAGGCACAGATAGGGGCAAAGGCAACCACCATGATAAGGTCATTAACAGATACCTGTACCAAGGTATAGTTAGGATCCCCCTTGGTCAGCTGGCTCCAGACAAACACCATAGCCGTACAGGGGGCGACACCAAGCAAGATCATACCCGCGATATATTCGGTCGCCGTCTGTGGGTCGACCCACTCGACAAATAACACCTTGAAGAACAGCCAACCCAGCAGTGCCATGGTAAAGGGTTTAATTAACCAGTTAACCACCAGAGTCAGCACCAAGCCTTTAGGGCTTTTTCTCACATCCTTGACGGCGGCAAAGTCTATCTGCACCATCATAGGGTAGATCATTACCCAGATAAGCACGGCTATGACTAAGTTTACGTGTGCGTATTCAACCGCAGCAACCAGGGCAAAAATATCCGGCATCAAGTTACCTAAGATCACCCCAAGGACAATGGCGAGTCCAACCCAAACACTCAAATAACGCTCAAACAGTCCCATAATCTTTCTCTCTATCTCTTAATCTTGTATCTCAACGCGACACCATCGTCAGCAAACTCTTACTTATAGCTTACGGCTTTTCGCTATCAGCTTCTTGAAGCTTCGCGGCTAAAGCCGCTCCTACACCTCGTAGCTCTTAGTTCGCGGCCCGTGGCTCTAACAGCAGCTCTTAACACGATCGGGCCTGTCACCCATCTTATTTAAGCGGGTCAACTCTTCCTCTATCAAGGCTCGATTGGCCGCGCAGGTTTCGTCTATCACGGCGTTAGCCCACTTAGGTAGCGAAGGGTTCAGTCGATAGAAGACCCACTGGCCCTGACGTCTGTCAGTAAGCAGGCCAAATTTTCTTAGTTGAGCCAGATGCCTGGAAATTTTTGGCTGGCTCTCCTCCAGCGCCTGCATTAATTCACAGACGCAGAGTTCCTGCTCAGCCTGGATCAGGAGCAGGCTGCGCAATCGGGTTTCATCACTCAGGGCTTTAAATAGATCTAATGCGGTCATAACAATCTCAAAAGTAGACACATCAACATATGGATAAGCATATATTCGCTTATCCATATATTCAAGTTTTGATTTTGGCTTTTTAACGAAAATTTTTAAAGTGGTTGTTATAACAAAAGCTTACCCTGAGAAAGAGTAAGAGGGAGATAGGAGTGACAGACTGAGCCGACTGATGATAAAGGAGACTAGCAGCCACTGGTCTCTATGGTTAACTGGTATTCGCCGCCGACAGCCGTGGCCTGTTGATATCTTACCCAACAATTCTGATTATCGTTGGAGTAACCTCTGGGCATAAAGTAGAGACCTATGTTGCTGCCGCTGGTGCGATTACGCCAGATCCATTCATGTTCGGCGGGGTCAACGTAACCGGCTTCACCAAAATCAGCTTCGAGCAATTTTGACCAGTTCGACTTAAACTCAGCCTTAGGGTAACCATAGACGCTTTTTACCGTCACACTGCCCAGATCAACATCGACTTCACTGTTTTGCTCTAACCCTTGTATCAATGCCTTGGAATGGAGCAGAAGCACTTCGGAGGCCACCGCGGCTTTCATCCCCTGCACCGTAGAGATACGCGCGTCATTTTGTAAGTTAATAAATTTAGGCGCCGCAGTCACAGCCAATATGCCCAAGATAATGATAACCACTACGAGCTCTATGAGCGTAAAACCCGAATGCCTATTCATATTAACTCCTTACCGGTAGCCCTAAAGAGTGGCGTGCCGAGCACAAACTAAAAAGAGTCATGGCTCGGTGATTAGCTAAAACAAGCGCTAAAGCATGAGTTCACATAAGCGTAAACGCTAAAGAAGAGCTCAAGCCAGACTCACAGCCCATATACCGCCGTTAATTACCCGCGATCTTCATATCGCTGAGTAAAATACCACCGGTACGTATCGATGAACGCAGATCGCGATCTTTACTCACCGCAACAATATTTTGGTACATATCTTTCAAATTACCCGCTATGGTGATCTCCTCAACCGGATAGAGAATCACACCATTTTCAACGTAGAAACCTGCAGCACCGCGAGAGTAATCACCCGTGACGGCATTAACGCCTTGGCCCATCACCTCTGTCACTATCAAGCCTGTGCCCATCTCTTTGACCAGCTGATCGAAAGTCTGACCCGTATGAGACAGGGTCCAGTTGTAGATGCCGCCGGCATGACCGGTATTTTTTAGCCCCAATTTTCGGGCCGAGTAACTGGTTAACAGGTAGGTCGATAAAATACCACTATCGATAATATGTCTCTCTTGAGTCGCGACGCCTTCACTATCGTAATTGGCGCTCGCTAATGCCCCTTTCAGGTGAGGCTGCTCTTCGATACTGAACCAGTCAGGAAACAACTGAGTATCGATAGAGTCGAGTAGAAAGCTCGACTTTCTGTATAAGCTGCTACCGCTAATCGCACCGACCAGATGGCTGATTAAACCGGTCGCAATTTCCGGCGCCAACAATACAGGCAACTCAGTCGTCGCTATTTTTCTGCTACCTAAACGGCTTAGGGTCTTCTCAGAGGCTTTTCTTCCTACCTCTTCAGGCGATAACAGATCCCCAAACTTTCTCGAGATCGTGTAGTCATAATCACGTTGCATGTTGCCATCGGTTTCACCGATAACCACACAGCTCAAGCTGTAGCGGGAGCTTGAGTAGCCATGGAGGAAACCATGGCTATTACCGTAGACTTTCAGGCCGGTATGCGCGTTGGCGCTGGCACCGTCCGAGTTGGTGATCCGGCTATCGACACTCAAGGCCGCCTCTTCAGAGCGCGCTGCTAAATCGGTCAACTCATCGGCAGAGATCTCTTGAGGATGAAATAGATCCAGATCCGGAAATTCGGTTGCCATTAACTCGGCATCGGCTAAACCGTTATAGGGATCGGATGAGGTAAATTTGGCAATATCATCGGCAGCTTTCACCGCTTGTCTGATAGCAGCGGGGCTCAAATCGGAAGTGGACGAGCTCCCCTTACAACCATCGCGGAACAGGGTAATACCTAGCGCGCCATCTTTATTAAACTCAACAGTTTCTACCTCTTTCAATCGGGTAGAAACCGATAAGCCCTGCTGTTTACTGATGGCAACTTCAGCAGCCGTTGTCCCGAGTTCTTTAGCATACTCAAGGGCCATAGATACGGCGTCTTTTAATGAATTTAATTCAATGTCAGTGCTAGATGTAGTCACAAATCTGCTCTTTTGTTATCTGGAATACCTTAAGCATAACAAACCCAATTCCCAATCACATTAAATAACTGCCGAAGCCCGCTCTGTGGCGGGTAGTTAAAGTAAGCGAAACTAATGCCAGTGATATAGGAGCGAGATCCTCAAGTTAATCACAGTATATGAGGAAGAGATAGGCGATTTTCTCCTGAAATGTTATTATTAACTCAGTTTATGTAAGAGATTTTTTTAAATGAAAATAGTCGGTGATTCAGAACACTTTAAACAGCCCTTTGACCACGATGAAGAATATGTCAGCAGAGCTGAAACAAAACGTGAAATAGCAATTTTCCAAGAGCTTGGTATCAAGCTGGTTGCATTGAGTAAAAGCCAAATTCTAAAGTTAGATTTGGACGAGCTTTTATTTGATAATGTAATGAAAACTAAGACGATTAAAATCAATACCGAAGCCTATCGTCGTCAGTTACAGTTTATCGGCAAGATCATGCGTAATGTCGATATTGAAGCATTACAAGTCGATATTAAGAATGTGCTGAATCAAAACAGTAACGAAAGCGCGAAGCTGAATGTTGCCGAGAAGCTCAAAGAGCACTTGCTCAGTGAAGGCGATTCAGCCGTTCAAGAGTTGCTCGAGAAGCACCCTCAACTGGAAAGACAGAAGTTACGTCAACTTATCCGTCAGTCAAAGAAAGAGCTGGATAAGAAACCCGACGAGGCTTCAAAATCTTCTATCGAATTGGTCAAATACTTACGAAGTGAGATATCTGAATAACTTAGCTTTTAAGTAAAATTAAGTTATTCAATGTCAAAAATTCCAACTGTATTTCGTTTATTCCTTTTGTGTACAAGGATGTTGCTTATGCGACTGATTAAAACTGCTTTTGCTCTCCCTCTTTCATTTTTGCTTCTATCTTCTCTGGGGGGCTGTAATGGCGCCTCCGATGATAGCGGTGGAGAGAACACCGGAGAGTACGCCCTCTCACTAAGCTATAAAACGGTTGTCGACGGCAAATGTGCCGATGCAACCAACGACTTGAGTTTTGCCAGTAACGCCAGTATCTGCGCCGTGGCTAAGTTAACTCAGGGAGGAAGCAACAGTAATGGTGGTTTAATCAGTTTCAGTGCAACTCTGGGCGAGATGACTCCCGCAACGAAACTGACTAACAGTCAGGGAATTGCCGAAGTCATTCTGGGTAATGCTCAAGCCTCGTTGGGCGCTGGGACGCTAACGGCACAATTCGATACTAAGGCTGCAGAGAATAATATCCTTGCGGTCAATCGTAACTATGAGTTTGTCGACAACGGCATTCCCGATGAAGATACACCAAAAGTCAGCGCCAGCATCATTAATGGTGCGGCGACGGTGACTCAGTTTAAGGTCGATGAGACCGTGCAGCTTCAGGCGCAGTTCCTCGATGGTTCGAGCCAGGGGATCGCTCAGCAGATTGTCACTTTTAGTGCAGGAAGCACCAGCCTGAATCCGAATACGGCGCTCACTAACGAGCAGGGTATTGCACAAGTCAGCTACACCCCATCTGAGAGTGAACTGGGTGCGGCCAGCCTGAATGTCTCTTTGAGTTATAAAGGGCAAGCTTATCAAAACAGTGGCCTATATGAGGTGCTACCGGCCAATGCGATTGGTGATGATGGTGTCCTTAAACTAGGACACTTTGATGCCAACGATAATTTTATCGAAGATGAGCTGGGTTCCACACTTAGTCCCGTCGATGGCAAATATCGGATCAGTGCAGGCGGTAGCTTCGGCATCACGGCAACCTTAGTCAGCGTGGCCGACGACGGCACCATTACTCGAGTTCAGACCCCCTCTTCGATAAGCTTTGGATCTGACTGTGTTACCAGCAACAACGCCAGCGTAGATACTCCGGTCACCACCCTTTCAGGTAGCGCCAATTCAACCTTCCAGGATACCAGTTGCAGCGGAAACAGCGAGCGTGACGATCAAATCGTCGCGACGACGCAAGCAGGTAACCAGACCCTGACGGCAAACCTGCCGTTCACCCTGGAGCGTCAAACTCTGGCGAGTCTGAGCTTCGTCTCGGCCGAACCTAAGAATATCCGCATCAAGGGCGCAGGCGGCACAGGCAGTACCGAATCATCACTGGTAACCTTTAAAGTAGCCGGCGCCAACGGCCAACCGGCGGCGCAGCAGACGGTTAAGTTTACCCTAGATACCGTCGTCGGTGGCTTAAGCTTCTCAAATGGTGAGGACAGCGCCGAGAGCCTGACTAACTCACAGGGCATTGCCAGCGTTCGCGTTCTGGCCGGTACCATGCCAACGCCGGTTCGTGTGCTTGCCTCGGCTACCGATAGTGACACGGGTGAGACCATCACCAGCCAGTCTGAACAGCTCACGGTTAATACCGGCCTGCCTCAACAACTGGGCTTCAGTATTTCTGCCACAATGTTTAACCCGGAAGCCGGTGACTTTAACGGTGAAAAGGTGAGCCTAACCGCTTATGCCTCAGACAGCTTCGGTAACCCGGCCCCCGATGACACCACCATCAACTTTACCACCGAAGGTGGCCAGATAGTCCCCAGCTGTCTGACAGTCAATGGCAGCTGTAGCGTCGAGTGGACATCGGCTAGCCCGAGAGTGCCGGATCACCGCATCACAGTATTGGGCTATGCCCTTGGACATGAGACCTTCTTCGATACTAACGGCAACAACATCTTCGATGATAAAGATGTCACTGTAGATGCCGAGGGAAAACCTGTTGTAGACAAGGCTTGTTTGAACCGTGATGGGGAAGCGGTTACCTGTTCTGGCAATGGTATGGATATAGAGGCCTACCTACCGAGTGGTTTCAGCGACTTAGGCGATGCCTTCCGTGATGATGATGAGAGCTTTTCCTATACACCGGGTGAAAAGTACTTCAACACCAAAAGCAGCGATGAGTATAAGAGCGCTGATGGTAAATTCAATGGCCCTCAATGTCAGTCCACACTCGTAGGCTGTGAACCTAATACCTATATCCGCAAGGCCTTGGTGATGACCATGTCCGGCTCGAATGCAGGCTTCACCATCTGGCAGGGCAACAACTTGGTCCGTGATGATTTTGGGCTGGAAACGGCTCCGATAGTGCCATTAACGGCAATTGCGGCAGGGCAATCTTCTAGCTTTACGGTGCAGTTCTATGACAGTGCCTACCAGATCATGCCAGCCAATACTCAGGTGGCAGTCGAAGCCTCAGCTGGAGAGCTTATCTTCGACGCATTTGAAGTTGCTAACACGACGCGCCGTGGCGGCACCACGACTGGCTTTATCATCACTAACGATATCGACCCGGCCAGTACAGGTGAGCCTGCAAAACTAAGTAGCGTGAGCATTAACCTGACAACACCGAAGAGCATTAAGTCCGGTGCAGGCTTAAGCATCACTCTATCGGGAACTTAAGATATGACTGTAAGCTGGTGATTAACGACCACCGGCTTTAACCGAGTCACCCCAGAATTAAGAAACAAGATGTCCGGGAGCAAGCTCCACTAAAAAGCCCACTCAGATGGTTAATCTGAGTGGGCTTTCTTGTGTCTAGAGCGATCGGATTAATGGCTTATCACTATCCGCTTCTCGAAGCTTCGCGGCTAAAGCCGCTCCTACACCTCGCGGCTCGTAGCTCGTAGCTCGTAGCTTAAAACTTAAAACTTAAAACTCGCAGCTTACAACTCGCTGTTCGGTTCTCGCTTTAACCGTTTGTTAACCCCATAGAGGGCTAGCATAAAGAAGAGTGCAAACAGGCCCCACAGATGCAGCCATTGAGGCATGATGCTGGCCCATGACGCGCCCATCTGATTAAGCTGTAGCATGCCGATAATTGTCGGTACTGCCGGGATAATGGTGGAGATCCAGATCAAAGGCTCGGGGATCAACTCCAGCGGCCACACGAAGCCGGATACGAACAGGATCGGCATAGAGATCAGCAGCAATACCTGAGTCGGAAGATCCCGACGAGTGAACAGGCAACTAAAGGCGATGCCGGTAACGGCAGTCGATAGTAAAAATGGCAGCAGGAATAACGCGACCTGCCCCAGCGTTGCCTGAACGCTGACCCCGTACCAGTAATAACAATGCCCCACATACAGGCTGGTAAACAGGCTGTAGATGAGGAAGAACACACAGATACGCCCGCTAATCAGCATCAGGGGAGAAACCTTGCGCCAATAGCCTTGGTTTTGCCACTGCCCGGCACCCAAAATGCCAGCGCCTATCAAGAGGGTTTGGTGTAGTACCAGAAGCAGCACCCCTGGCACAACGTAAGGGGTGTATCCCAGACTGGGGTTAAAGGCGGGCACACTATTTAATTTCACCGCATTCAGGCTTCGCTCTGCGGCTTTAGCGTTCTCACCATGGGCCAGCAGACCCACGAGCTGCACATACTTACCCGCATCCAGGCCCACAGAAACCAAACCTTCTACCACGGCGGAATAGATTAGAAAGTAGTTGGCATCACCGCCATAGCTTAATGTGGCCCCTCGTCCCAGCATCAGATCTTTCCTGAAACCATGGGGGATCACTAATAAGCCATTGGCTCTGCCGGACTCGATCCAGTTTTGGGCCATGTCGATACTGCTGACCTGGCCGGTCACGGTAATTTTAGGGCTGGCATCGGCGTGTCTGATCAAGCGGCGGCTCAGAGACGAACCATCATGGTCGATAACCACCAACATCTGTTCGGTCGGCACCTGATTCAGATAAGGCAGTGGATAGAGCACAGAGTAGAAAAGCACACCACCAAACAAGGTTATAGCGATCGCCTTATCCGTGACAATCGCGCGCAGATCCGCCATTAAAAATTGCCAAAAAGTCATTTAGCACCCTCCGGGGATAGAGATTGATCCGCCAGATGTGTCCGCTTCACTCGCTTAGCCAGGAAGACAATAACCGGTATCAAAAACAGGAATCCCCAATAGTTAATCAATTGATCCGCTAGCGTATCCCAGCCCTGTCCATAACTAACCACGCCGACATGGGTGTCGATATAATGGCTCGATGGCATCAGCTTTCGCCACAGCTGAGCCAACACGGGCATATCCTGGGTGGGAAAGGTGATCCCCATAAAGGGAAAGGCCGGAGCAAAGAGTGCGGTGCAGAAGCTGATCACTCTGGCACAATCTTGTAGCAGGAAGAAGATCACCAGAACCAGTAACCAAACGGCAAGTAACATGGCAACCTGAGCCACCAGCAATAATCCGAAATCCCCTTGCAGAGGAAGATTCAGAAACTGATACAAGATGGCGAGAATGAAGCGCCCCTGCAATACGATTAAGGGGGTATAGACCAGCATCTTGGCATACAGTACACGTCTGGTTCCCAGACTGAACCATTCACTCATAGTATTCAGTCGTAACTCACGATTGAGACTATTGGCGAATACGAGCATGGCGAGCAGCTGCCCCAGCGCAAGCAATATCGGCGGCACAAGAAAGCCGATATAGTTGCTATTGGAATTATACAGTGCGGTCGTCTGACTGGTCACTGGTCGAAGGTTTATTTCGGCCTGTGCCTTAGGCACGCCAAGCGCTAACTGCTTCTTGTTCGCCACATGCACCAGGCCATCACCCAGACTAAGTTGGATCTGACTCGAGAGTAGCTTACCCACCAACAGAAATTGGCTGTTATAGCGTATCTCGATCGTCGGACTGTGACCCGTAAGCAGATCCCGATTCAAACGGTGTGGAAGCACCACCAGCGCATACACTTCACCTTGGGTCATCGCCCGTTTTGCACTGGCGATATCCTGATAACCGATCGTGTCAGCCGCTGGATTAGCCTGAATGCGCCTCGCCAGCATACGACTGAGCTGGCTTTGATCGTGATCGACGATCGCCACCGGCAATTGTCTGGGCATACCCGCACTGAACAGCCACCATAACGAGATAATCCCCAGGATGGGAATATAGGTGACGAGTGCAAACTGCCAGGGATCGTTCCACAAGGCCTTCAGTTCACGCCTTACCAGGCTGGTCATTGACACTGGCACTTTGGGTTATTGCGCCATCAAGGCAGTCATACCGACTCTGAGATCGGGAATCGTCTTCACGGGACGAAGCTCCATCTCGAAGGTACGCATATCGAAATCATGGCCGCTCTCGGTAGCACGCCAGGTGGCGAACTCTCCCATCACGCTGATATGAGTGACCGAAAATTCGTACTCTCCACCCAGTGCCGGGATAAAGATGAGGTGCTTTTGACCCATCTTAAAATCTTTCAGCTGATCTTCGCGCACCTGAAACACAGCCCAGGCATCATCCATATCTATGACGCTCACCACAGGGAAGCCACTTGGTGCGAGTTCCCCAGGCTGTAACAGCACTTCACTTATCTCACCCGACTTAGGTGCGCGCATCTGGCTATCGGCTAATATCGCACTCACCTCATTCACCGCACCTTCCGCCATACGTGCATTACCTGCGGCGGCAGCCTTGGTCTCTTCTCGGGCTCCTTCACTTGCCATCTCATACATGGCCAGGGCGGCTTGCTCAGTATACTTGGAGGCTTGCCATTGAGTGAACGCCTCATCGCGTTTCTGTCTTGCCAGTACACCTTCGACAAACAAGACTTCGACGCGATCATATGTAGTCTTGGCCAGAGTGGCCGCCGCTTTCGCCTTCAGCCACTGCTCTCTCGATGCCATCACCTGCTGCTTTCGGGCACCGGTGTCGGCTTCAAGTTGCATCGCCTGGGCGGCATCTCTGCCACCTTCGGCCTGCATCAATTTTGCACTCAACTCGGGGCTGTCGATGGCAAATAACAGATCGCCCGCTTCAACTTTATCGCCACGGCGCACTAACACCTGCTCGACCCGGCCTGGTACCTTTGAGGAAATATTGTATTCTCTCGCCTCAACCTGACCCTGTATGCGCTCATCCTGAGGGGTATAGGCCAGTTTCAAGCCGTAACCTAACGATCCAATCAGGCCAATAATTGCCACGACACCAATAATACGATTAGCCTGCATTGTTACTCTCCTGCATCGCAACACCAGTATATTTACTAACGCTACGACCTAAAAATTCTTCCAATTGGCCACTGATGGCCATGAGTCTGGCATACGCCTGAATATAACGATATTTGGCACCTAGCTGCTGTGTCTCTACCCCAGTAAGCTTTAATTCTGCATCGACCTTTTCGATCGAAGTCGATAATCCCTGACGAAAAGCCAGGTCTCTGAGGCGCTTGTTCTCTTGTGCCAAACTGAGAGAGGTCTCCAGCGATAACACCTCCTCCTGAGCTTGTAACAGTTGACGGTAGCTTTGATCCAATAGCAGGCTGAGATCTTGCTGGGTCTGTGCCTTGGTATATCTGGCCTGTAGCAATGCACTCTTAGCCGCCTGTACCTTGCCGCTGCGTCCGTCACGGCTCAGTAGCGGTACCTTAACTCCGACACCAAGCATCCAGTCAGGCTCCATCTTAGAAAACAGACTATCGTCTTCATACAGGGTGTAATTACCATAGAGGAATACCGTAGGGTGATACTTGCCCTTTTCAAGATCGATCAAGCCATTGGCCTGATCTTCTTTCGCCTCAAGCAGTTTCAATGCCGGATGCTGCAACATCGTCAGCTGACTCAGATGAGGAAGTGAGGGGGCGTCGGCGAGCATAAACAAAGCAGATGTCGTATCGACTTCACGTTCATGGAGCATGCGGGATAGGGCTATAACAGCCATCTCAGCCTGACGCTTGGCGCTGGCAAAGTTCACCTTGGCATTTTCCAACGCAACTTGCGCATTGAGCCGTTCGACTTTCGCTATCTGTCCCTGCTCTTCGAGTTTCTGTGCATGGCTGGCATGCTCTTCGAGAGAGGAAACTAATTCACCACGGGCCTGCGCTAATGACTGAGTCACCGCAACGCCATAGTAGCGATCCACCAGTTGAATAAAGAGATCACGGGTAGAAAGCTGTAACTGCTGCTCTTTTTCTATCACATGTGCGGCATGTATTCCCTGGGCCGCGGTGATCTTGCCTCCCGTATAGATAGGCCACATGGCCTGGAGACTTGAACGAAAGATATCTTGCTCGGTAAACTGGGTGACAAACATAGAGCTTGGGATACCGGCAAGGGCACCACCGATAGACGGCGGGAGTGTACTGGGATCCATAGAGGCAAGAGGGTTAAGATC
>Ga0070724_10001622_pt1 | contig 13172 bp, 9 predicted proteins | sample tdDd001_FD_67278 | JGI IMG/M metagenome (GOLD analysis project Ga0070724, IMG submission 67278) | Marine sediment microbial communities from the Atlantic coast under amendment with organic carbon and nitrate - tdDd00.1 | ecosystem: Environmental > Aquatic > Marine > Coastal > Sediment | place...
CTCTAAATTGTAAAACACAAGCAAAGCGAGCCGATGCATGCGCCAGCATGCATGGCTATTCGTAGCCAGTCTACTCATCTCTAAATTGTAAAACACAAGCAAAGCGAGCCGATGCATGCGTCAGCATGCATGGCTATTCGTAGCCAGTCTACTCATCTCTAGATTGCAGAACACAAGCAAAGCGAGCCGATGCATGCGTCAGCACGCATGGCTATTCGTAGCCAGTCTACTCATCTCTAGATTGTAAAACACAAGCAAAGCGAGCCGATGCATGCGCCAGCATGCATGGCTATTCGTAGTTGTTCCTGAATTTATTTTATTGGGCGCACTAGCGAACGAGCAACCTGAAAGGTTGCGAGGTGTTTTTTTAAAAAAAGAATAGTATGTTTTAAAAAAATTCAAAAAAGGGTCCCTAAAAACCTTTATCCATTCGTATAACATAGTGAAACAAAATGAAACCTACACAGTGTGGGTTTAGAATTTTGAATTTCGAGGAGAAAGGATGAAGAAAATGAATAAAAAAATATTGGCAATAGCGGTTAGTGCATCAATTGTATTTGGAGGGATTCCTACATACGCAGCAGAGGGTAGTAATGTAAAATCAAATGAACAGTTGAAAAAAGAAGCTTACATTGAGTTAACAGAAGTGATCGAGGATGCAGTTGATCACTATGTTGAATTGGATGAGGAAAATGCGACTGTGAAGTTGGAAGTTGCAGAAGACTTAGGACTTGCGTTCAAAATGATGTATGAAAAAGATGCAACAATTGAAGAAGTTGAAGCGTTAATTGAAGATTTATCAACGTTTGTAGAGGCTTCAGAAGAGGATGATGAGGAAATTGATGAAAAAATCCTAGAACAGGAAGCTGAATTGGCAAAAGAGATTGAGAGCAATTTAAGAGACATTCTTGAATTAGCAAACAAATTAAAGGATAAAGACTTAAGCGAGTCTCAGAAAAAGAATATTGTTGAGGAAATTAAACAATTAAAGGAAAAGACGAAATCATTAGAAGAAGAAATTGATCAGCTGTTTGAAGAATTTGATGGTAAAGATGATTTTGAAGAAGACGAAGTAGAGGATGAAGCATTAAAGGCTTTATTTGAAGAAGAAGAAAAGTTAGAAAAAGAATTTGAAGAAAAAGAAGCAACACGTGAATCGCTACAAGAAAAGTTAGAAAAGAAGGACATTTCTGCAGAAGAAAAAACGAAGTTGGAAAAAGAACTAAAAGAAGTCGAAAGTGACATAGAGGTATTAGAAGGAAAATATGAAGCTTTAAGTGAGCGATTCGAAGAGTATGACGGTGATGACTTTGAAGACGAAGATTTCGAGGACGATGAAGACTTTGAAGACGATGAAGACTTTGAGGATGATGAAGACTTTGAGGATGATGAAGACTTTGAAGATGACGATGAAGGTTACTACTCAGAAATAGATAAGCTGTATGATGAATTAGATGAATTAGCAGAGACATTAGCTGAAAATGATATCGATTTTGAAGCATGGGATGACGACTTCGAAGATGATGAAGATGAAGATGAAGACGAAGACTGGAATGACGACTTCGAAGATGATGAAGATGAAGACGAAGACTGGGACGACGACTTCGAAGGTGATGAAGATGAAGACGAAGACTGGGACGACGACTTCGAAGGTGATGAAGATGAAGACGAAGATTGGGACGGCGACTTCGAAGATGATGAAGATGAAGACGAAGATTGGGACGACGATTTCGAAGATGATGAAGATGAAGACGAAGATTGGGACGGCGACTTCGAAGATGATGAAGATGAAGACGAAGATTGGGACGACGATTTCGAAGATGATGAAGATGAAGACGAAGATTGGGACGACGACTTCGAGGATGATGAAGATGAAGACGAAGATTGGGATGATGACTTCGAAGATGATGAAGATGATGACAAAGACTGGGACGATGACGAAGAATAATATTTAAAGAGTAGAGAATACGGTATAATAGTATTAACTGTTCCAAAGAGAGTGTGAGGCTCTCTTTGGATTGTACATAAAGTTTAGTGTAAAAAGTTAGAGGTGCATTTACGATGGTTGAAGGACTTACCCCTGAGGTGATGATTGAAAAGATTAAGACTCATGACGAGGAAGCAAAAAAGTTGCGTAATGCTTTGATTGAAGAGCATTTCGGATTTGTTGTGCACACAATATCGAAAGTGACAGGTCGATATGTTGAAATAGAAAATAGTGAAGAGTTGAGTATAGGATTATTGGCATTCAATGAGGCGATTGACCGTTTTGATTCATCAAAAGAAGCCGCTTTTCTTACTTATGCTCATCTTGTAATTACGAGTAGAATTCGAGATTACTTTAAAAAAGGTAACAATGAATCAGTTGTATCGATAGATGATATTAAAGAAGAAGGATTGCAACACTTAAGCAATGTTTATGAGGATGGATCAAATGAAATAGCAGCAGAAATTCAGCAATGGGAATCAATTCTTATAAAGTTTGGATTTGACCTGGAAACATTGGTAGATGAAACACCAAAACACATAGATACAAAGAATAATGCCATTGCTCTATCTGAACAAATTAGTGCCGAAGAGGATGTCGTTCATAAAATATATGAGAAATACAGGCTTCCGATTGCAATGATTGTCTTGCGTTTTAATACAACCAAGAAAGTTGTAAAGCATAGTAAGCGTTTTATTATCGCCACTGTGGTTGTATTGACGAAGAATTTTAAGATGATTTATCAATGGATTTATAGAAACAAGAAGGGAGGTTCATCATGTTGAAAAAAGGCATGGTCATAAAACTTAAAAATAAATATGCGATTGTCGCAACTGATGACTCTGAATTCTTACGGATAAAAAATAAACCTGGTATGCATGTTGGGCAAAAATTATATTTTGAGGAAGAGGATTGTATAAAAGGTAATAGTCCAGTGCAAAAGAATCAAGAACATTATAATCATAGAGTTGTAGGATCAGTTGTGGCTCTGGCTGCCTGTATAATGCTTATTGTCATGTTGATAAATCCTTTTGGTGTCGGAAGCTTACCGACGTATGCTGTAGTAACTTTGGATATCAATCCGAGTTTTGAACTGAAAGTTGATGAGAGCTATAAAGTGTTGGCCATTCGTGGCGTGAACCAAGATAGTATTAGTATTGTGGATGAAGGTCTTGTAGGGATGTCCCTTGATAATGCTGTTCGTGAAACGATTTTAGATGTAGAAGCTGCTGGTGTGAAAATCACAGACAAAAGTGGGATTTTAGTTTCTACTGTGGTGTTAGAGAAAGCACCTAATAAAGAGGCATATAAGAAAGTTGAAAAAGAAGTCATTGAAGGTTTAGATGAGGCATTTGAGGCATCGCCAGCGCTTGAAGATGCAAAAGTTGTATTTGTAGAAGCCACAGAACAAGAACTTGAGAAAGCGTCAGATGAAAACCTGTCTGTTGGGAAGTACAAATTGATTGAAATGAGTGAAGAAGAGGATAAATACAATGTTCTTGCAGACCAAACAATCGGTGATCTTATTCAACGTAAAGATATTATAGAAGACATTATCGAGGATGAAGACAAAGTTATATTAGATGGTGAAGATATAGATGATATAAGTGATTATATTGAACAAGAGGATGATGCTTTATGGTTAGACGATTTTGAAGAGGACGAGGAGTACGTAGACGAGGTCGACTTTGACAACGAAGAGGAGTTTGAGGACTTTGAAGATGACTTCGATGAAGAAGGAGAACTTGAAGACTTTGAAGATGACTTCGATGAAGAAGGAGAACTTGAAGACTTTGAAGACGACTTCGATGAGGAAGAAGAGCTTGGCGACATAGAGGACGACTTCGATGAGGAAGAAGAGCTTGGCGACATAGAGGACAATTTCGATGAGGAAGAAGAGTTTGACAACTTGGAAGACGATTTCGATGAGGAAGAAGAGTTTGACGACTTTGAAGACGACTTTGATGAAGAGGAGTTTTGGGATAGAGAAGATGACTTCGTTGATGATGAAGAAGTCGTTGATGACGAGGAAAGCGTCGATGACGAGGAAAGCGTCGATGACGAAGAAAGCTTTGGTGACGAAGAAAGCTTTGATGACGAAGAAAGCTTTGGTGACGAAGAAAGCTTTGATGACGAAGAAAGCTTTGATGACGAAGAAAGCGTCGATGACGAAGAAAGCGTTGATGACGAAGAAAGCGTTGATGACAAAGAAAGCGTTGATGACGAAGAAAGCGTTGATGACGAAGAAAGCGTTGATGACGAAGAAAGCGTTGATGATGAAGAAGATGCCGATGATACTGACGAAGATGATTAAGCAGGAGGTTTGAATATGAATATAAATATAAATGAAATCATAGAATCTTATTTAGCATTGTATCCAAGTCATAAACAAACAAATACAAGTTGGAAAAAACCTCTTGTAAAAGTAGCATCGGCACACAATCCGGCGTTTCAGGACTTTAAAAAAATCGTAAGAGAAAGTCATGCATTGCCAACAGATCTACTGGCAGAGGCTGAAAGCGTGATTACGTTTTTCTTACCCTTCGGGGAAGGCGTTGCTAAAAGCAATGTAGAAGGAAATTTGGCATCTCATGAGTGGGCAGTAGCCTATACTGAGACCAATACATTGATTGCAGATATCAGTACATTTCTAATCAAGTATTTTGAAACAAATGGCTATTTAGCTGCAACGGTACCGGCGACACATAATTTCGATAAAGCCTCTTTAATGAGTGATTGGTCGCATAGACATGTTGCTGAAATTGCAGGACTGGGTGGATTTGGTCTTAACAATATGTTGATTACAGAGGCAGGATGTTGCGGTCGTTTTGGAACAGTCGTGACGTCGGCGGTCATTAAACCGGATATAAAGGAAGATAAATCCTTCTGTTTATATCACGCCAACGGTACTTGTGGTGTGTGTGTCGACAAATGTCCTAAGAATGCCTTTGGTGAAACTTATGACCGTCATAAGTGTTATGAGATGTGTCTAGAAAACGATGCTTATCATGAGACGTTAGGACTTGTAGATGTTTGTGGTAAATGCTGTGTGGCATTGCCGTGTTCATACAAGAATCCATGTAAATAGTTTAAGGAAAGTGTAAGTTTCCTATTGCAAGTAGAATGAAACCGTCATTATGATATGACGGTTTTTTGTTGCATATAAGTCAAATGGGGGTATGTAACTAATAAGGAGGTGATTGTCATGAAGAGGAACTTGTTTAAGCAGAGTGTCATAATGTTGTCATTGATACTTGTGATGGCCTTTTTTTATACTGTGACAAGTCACTCCAGTAATTTTAAAAACATTCAGGAATTAAGAACAATTGAAGATGTTGAAAATGCAATTTATCAGGGAACTTTGCGCGAGTATCATTATTTGAACGAGTTTGGTGCTATTGCAGCAAACTATGAAAATCCCGATATGTATAGACAGTATTTGGATGGTGTTTGGTTGTCTCGTGTTAGGAGTTATGACGCCGCGATGTCTGAATTTTTAGCGGTTCTAGAAAAATTGGAAGATTATAATGATCCGTATTTAGAAATGCATTTACTCGAAAAAATGATGGAAATCAACAAAGTGAACGGCAATCTTATCAAGTATCAGGAAAATGGATTTAAGTTGAGAGTGTTGGCAACTGGTGTTGATGATAAGTTGTATATCAAGGCTTTATACGCAATAGCGGATGCTCATTATCAAACTTATAATGATGATACAGCAAGGTCTTACTTGACAGTCATTTTCGAAGAGTCGACAAGGATATCCTATGATTTAGGCTTAAGTTTATATCATTCATTATATGGAGATATTGAATACAGTTACAACAATTACGACGATGCGAAATATCATTACCAGAAGGCTTATGTCTACTCCATAGAGGCAGACCGAATTCTTGGTTACTCCTATATGAAAATGCTGGAGTTGAGATTAGCAAGTATTGAAACAAACGATGAAAGATATGAAGAGGCATATAATCGCATTGGATTCTTGCTTGATGACATTGAGAATGAATCTGATCACATGAAACGTGAAATTTACATGGCGTATGGAGAAGCTGCATCGAATTTAGAGCGCTATCAAGAATCTATTGCCTACTATGAACTGGCATTGACGAGCAATTATTTAATTAATAAAGAATATGAGACGCATTCCTTAATGCCTAAAATATATATTGAAATAGGATTTGCCTATGCTGCGTTAAACGAGTTTGAAAAAGCTGTCGACTACTTCCAATTGGCACATAACGTTGTGGATTTCCAGGAGTCCGATGCAACTTTGTCAGAGCAGGTAAGTTCGCTAAGCGCTTATGAAGTAGATGAATTGCAACGTGAATTGGCATTTAAGCAAAAATTAAGGGATGCTAATGAAGAAACGATTGTGTTGCAACGTAAGTATTTGCGTATTGGATTTGGATTGTTGATTGCATTGTTCTTTTCTGTAATCATCCTTGTTAGGTTGTATTTCGCGAGAGGAAAAGTACAAAAGAAACTCTATTTTGAATCCATCACTGATCATTTGACGAAAGTCTTTAATAGAGGACAGATTATCAAACTGCTGGAAGATAATAAATATAAAACGACCAGTATTTTAATGATGGACGTGGATGATTTTAAAATGATCAATGATACATTCGGTCATGTTGTAGGAGATAAAGTGCTTGTCCAAATTGCCAAGTCCATAAAATCAAACTTGCGTGGAGAAGATTATGTTGGTCGTTATGGTGGCGAGGAGTTTTTAGTTATTCTGAGAAATACAGATTTGGAAAAGGGATTAGCCATCGCAGAACGTATTCGTGAGGCTGTTGAGAATATGCAATGGGAAGAGGATATAGTGACATCCATCAGTATCGGGATGTTACAGTGCCATGATGCAGACACAGATGAGCTACTAGCTGAAGCTGATCTATTAATGTATCGGGCCAAAAGTCTCGGGAAGAATAGAGTGGTGTTTTAAAAAACAATAATTGAGGATTAGATAAGTCGTTCTTAGGAACGGCTTTTTTATGTTATGATAGAAACTGAATTGGCAGATAATTTGGGGATTCATTGGGGGAGTAACATGCATATATTATTGAATTTTGACATACTGAGTAACTTTGGAAATAAATTTGCAAATCTTTTTGTGTTTGTGTTCGTGTTGACGCGATTGGGGGCTTTTCGAAGATTGGTGTCAAAAGAACGACTGACATTAAAGGACAAGTTGTTGTTGGCGGTGATATTTGGGGTGTTTGGTATTGTCGGGACTTACTTCAGTATTGAATACAAAGGTGCACTGATCAATACTCGGATTATAGGTGTTGCTTCTGGTGGACTACTTGGAGGACCGCTCGTTGGTTTTTTAGCCGGTATCGTTGCTGGTGTTCATCGTAATTTTCTAGATGCGGGAACTGTAACATCAACGGTTTGTGCTGTTTCTACAGTACTTGAAGGACTTGTCGCTGGCTATATGAGCTACTTCATTCGTTCTAGAAAAAGAAAATGGCCAATTGCTATGTTGACTGGGGCAATCTGCGAATTGATTCGTAAAGTAGCTTTACTATTGTTTATTAAACCTTTTGCAGATGCCTGGGATATTGTTGCGAATATCGGTTTAGCAATGATTATCATTAATTCCGTAGGGATTGCATTATTCTTCGTTATTTTAGAGAGCACTTTTAAAGAACATGAAAGACTTGCTGCTGAGCAAGCTTCTTTAGCGTTAAGAATTGCTGAAAGAACACTGCCTTATCTGAAGAACGGACTATCTTCAGAAGGGTCTTTGTCAATTGTTGAAATTATTCATGAAATGACAGAATTTGATGCTGTTACATTGACTGATAGAGAAAAAATTCTAGCCCACGTGGGACAAAGAACCATTCGACATCAAGTTGGTGCACCTGTTCTAACAAATTTAACAGGTTTTGTATTGGAGTCAGGCGAACCTAAAGTTGTGGCAGACTGTCGCGAGTCCTGTGATGAACGTGAACGGTGCAATCTTCATTCGGCCTTGGCGTTGCCGATTATTGATGGTGAAGACGTTGTCGGTACAATTAAACTATACAAAGCTATAGAAAATGGTATAACTCAAATTGATTTAGAATTGGGAGAAGGTCTGTCGAAACTTATTTCTACGGAGATTAGAATTGCAAATTTAGAAAAACAATCAAGACGACTAAAAGAGGCGGAGATTAAAATGTTGCAGTCTCAAATAAATCCCCACTTTTTATTTAATACACTAACTGTGATTGGCTCTGTAACACGCACCGATCCTAGTAAAGCACGAGAGTTAATTCTTTCGTTGTCAGATTACTTCAGAAAAAATTTGAGCATCAATCATAAAAGTGTGCCTTTGGTTGAAGAGATTGAACATGTGAAGTCATATGTCAGCATTGAACAAGCGCGCCTTAAAGATGATTTGTGCGTCGCATATGATATCGCGTCATTACCTCCGGTGGAATTGCCACCTTTAACATTGCAACCACTTGTAGAAAATGCCATAAAACATGGTGTGTATCCTAAAAATGCCGTTGGAAAAGTAAATGTTACAGCGGAGGAACATCATGGAAAAGTCGTTATAACAATTGTTGACGATGGTGTAGGAATGAAACAGGAACAACTTGAAATGCTAAGGGATGTTATAAAATCTACTAAAGAAATAACCGAATGCAAATCAGATTCATACGGTTTTTCAAATGTAATTAACCGGTTAAATACATTCTTTGGAGAAAGAGTGACTATAGAACTATCAAGTCAGGAAAATGTTGGAACAGAAATAAGAATTGACATTGAGCTAGAGGATGGTGTGGTGCATGTATAAATTGTTGATTGTTGATGATGAGGCGTATATTCGTGATGAGCTGAAGTATTTTTTAGGTAATATCGATGGGGTTGAAGTCTGCGCTGAAACCGGTAATGGGGAGGAAGTACTCGATTTAATCGAATCGACGCATCCGGATATTGTGTTTTTAGATATTGAGTTGCGTGGCATGAATGGATTGACGATTGCTCGCCAGATTAACGAATTGGAAAAACCACCTTACATAATCATATCTACAGCCTATGACAAATACGCAATTATGGGTTTTGAACTGGAGGTTGTGGATTATTTGTTAAAACCATTCTCTGAGGAGCGCATTCGAAAAGCCATTGGACGGGTTCAACAGTTTAGGGAAAGTAATCAGTCGAAATCATTGGAACAGGATAAGGCAAAAGGAGAAAGAGAATTACCCGGTGCTAACAAAGATCAAAACCAAGAAAAAATAGCGGTTTATGAAGATGAAAAGTTATTTCTTATTCATTTAAATGAAATTATCTACTTTCAATCAGACGGTAATGGTATAACTTTGGTGACTGAGCATCATACGTATAAGAGTAATCTATCTCTTAAGGAATTGGAGAAAATTGTGGACAAACGCAAATTTCATCGGATCCACAAATCCTTTATGGTGAATGTTGATTGTATTAAAGAAATAGTGCCGTGGTTCAATTACACGTGTAAATTAAAACTTGTTGGAATGGATGAGGAGTTACATGTAACGCGGAGTTATTACAAGGAATTTAAAGAGCGATTTTTCATAAAATAAACAATGCAACTTAATGGTAGACTGTGCTATATAATTTCATATAGTGCAGACTATCATTTTTTCATTTTAGGAAAGCCTTTTGTCTTATAAAATGGGGTCATAGAAAATCAAGATGATTTCAATAGAAATAAGGGGGAAACATAATGAAAAAGTATTTAAGTTTATTATTAGTGGGATTATTTGTTTTAAGTACAGTATTGACAGGGTGTTCAGGTTCTGCAGATACTGCAGCAGAAGGTAGTGGTGACGCTGCACCGGAAAAGCAATTCATTACGATTGCAACAGGTGGTAGTTCAGGTGCTTACTTTGCTCTAGGTGGAACTGTATCAAACTTACTAAATGAGCAAGTACCATATGTCAACTCATCAGTTCAATCAACAGGCGCATCGGCAGTTAACTCGACTTTATTAGGCGAAGGTAAGGCTGACATCGCATTTGCGATGAATGACGTTGTGAATTACGCTTACACAGGAACAGAAACATTTACTGAAAAAGGTGCTGTAGAAAATCTTAGAGGGATTGCATCTTTATATCCTAACTTTGTTCAAGCCATTACTTTAGAAGGAAAAGGCATTGAAACCGTTGCAGACTTAAAAGGTAAAAAAGTAGGCGTTGGTGCACCAGGCAGTGGTACAGAAGTAAATGCAAGACAAATTTTAGGCGCTTATGACATCACTTATGATGATATTGAGGAAGATTACCTTTCATATGCAGAAGCGGTTGAACAACTTAAAAATGGCGCAATTGATGCAGCATTCTTAACATCTGGTATTCCGAATGCAGCAATTATGGATTTAGCGACAACAAAAGATGTTCAAATCATTAAGATTGAAGAAGAGGTTGTATCGGCATTAGCAGCTGATTTCCCATTCTATAGTTCTGAAATGATTCCTGCTGACACATATGGTAACGCTGAAGCGGTAGAAACAGCAGCTGTTATGACATTGCTTGTAACAAGAGCAGAATTATCAGAAGAGACGGTTTATGACATTACAAAGACTGTATTCGAAAACTTAGATTCTTTAGGTGAAACACATTCATCAGGTAAAAAGATTTCATTAGAAAGTTCACAAGTTGGAATGCCAATTCCATTACATCCTGGTGCAGCAAAGTATTTTGAAGAGAATAAGTAAGGTGTATCATGACTGGAGAAATGAAACATCACATAGAAACAGAAACAGTAGAAATTGATCAAGAAGAATTATTAAAGAAATATGACGTCGAGTCCCGCTTCAGGAAACTAGCGCGGGGCACGACAGCTGGCAATATTGTATTTGCCATGTGTATAGCATTGTCGTTGTTCCATTTATATACAGCGTGGACAGGACCGTTAGTGACATTGATTCACCGTGCGGTTCATACGGCAGCGGTGTTGGCACTTGTTTTTTTACTTTATCCTGCCAACAAAAAGTCATCAAAGGACAAACCGACAATTGTAGATATTGTGTTGGCACTTTTGTCACTTAGTATTGGTCTGTACATCGCGCTTAATTATCAAGGGATTGTTATGCGTGCTGGACTACCAAATACAATGGATATCGCCTTTGCAACTCTTACGGTATTTCTTGTACTCGAAGGTGGGCGTCGTATTGTAGGGAACGCCATTATTATTTTAGCATTGATTTTTATGGGGTATGCAGTTGTCGGGCGTCATTTGCCAGATATAATCGCCCATAGAGGGTATGGTTTTAAAGATATTGTTGAGTACATGTATCTAACGACTGAAGGAATCTTTGGTATAGCAATTGGCGTTTCGTCAACTTATATCTTCCTATTTGTACTATTTGGTTCGTTTTTATCAAAATCAGGTATGGGTGCATTTTTCAATGATTTAGCAATGGCTATTGCTGGACATGGTAAAGGTGGACCGGCAAAAGTAGCGGTTGTATCAAGTGGTCTTTTAGGATCGATTAATGGATCGGCTGTAGCCAATGTTGTGACAACAGGTGCCTTTACGATTCCATTGATGAAAAAAATTGGTTATGAATCAGAATTTGCCGGCGCTGTAGAAGCAGCTGCCTCATGTGGTGGTCAAATATTGCCGCCGGTTATGGGTGCCACAGCTTTTATTATGGCAGAGTATTTAGGACTTCCTTATATTCAGATAGCAGCAGCAGCCGTTATCCCGGCGTTATTATATTACTTAGGCGTTATTGTAGTAATTCATTTAAGAGCAAGTCGTACAGGGCTTGAAGGATTACCAAAAGATCAATTGCCTAAAGTGATGGATGTCATGAAGCAACGTGGTCATCTATTAATCCCATTGGTAGGCTTATTATACTTGTTGATAAAAGGGTATACGCCAATCTATGCAGCATTTTATTCGATTATCTTTACAATCGTTGCAAGTAGTTTGAGAAAAGAAACACGGATGAGTGCAAAAGATATTATTGATGCCTTGGAAGAAGGGGCTAGAACAGCACTAGGTGTGGCAATGGCCTGTGCAACTGTAGGACTCATCATCGGTGTGGCAACCCTTACCGGATTTGGTTTGAAGCTTGCAGGTGCAATTTTGTTCCTTGGAAAAGGGAATTTAATGGCGACACTTGTACTCACGATGATTGCTTGTATTGTTCTAGGCATGGGATTGCCATCAATTCCAGCGTATATCATTACAGCGACAATGGCGGCGCCAGCTCTTGCTAAAATGGGTGTACCGTTACTTGTATCTCATATGTTTGTATTTTACTTTGGTATGTTGGCGAACTTGACACCACCTGTAGCTCTTGCTGCATTTGCAGGCGCAGGAATCGCCGGTGGTGACACGACGAAGACAGGAATTCAAGCGGTGAAAATTGCCCTTGCTGGATTCGTAGTTCCATATATCTTTGTATTTGCACCATCGCTGTTACTGATCGATGCAACACCAGGTCAGATTATCGTATCGGCAATTACTGCGATTATAGGCGTTGTAGCTCTTGGCGTCTTTGCAGAAGGATTTATTTATAAAGTGGCTGTGATGCCAGTTAGAATTGTGGCTTTGGTATCGGCAATTTGTATGATGCTACCGAGTCTGCAAACAGATGTAGTAGGATTTGTCCTACTTGCAGCCATTCTAATGTATCAAAAAACTGGTGCAAAGAAATTGCAACAAGTACCAGGTAAAGCATAGTCCCTCAAAAAAATAATTATAAAAAAAGACCAGCTTATGATAATACATACAGCTGGTCTTTTGCTATTTAATTTAATAAGTCTTGAAGCAATTGTTTGAACAACGAAGTTCTATGTGCTTCGAAAGAGACTGGGGTATCAGCAGGCAAGAGTTCATATAAAACATAAGTTGTTGGTTGTGATTTCCCAATGATCAATTCATGTTGTGCTATTGGAGAAACGCCATAAACCAAAGACGGCATCTCCTGATGAATCCCGGAATAAGTGACGTATCCACCTGCAGTTTCTGATGTAGTCCCTATGGCGTCAGGTACGCCAGCTCCAAATGATTGGAAACGAGTTTCTTCTAGATAGATGTGCCCATCTGTTACTTGAAACAGTTCTTCCCAAGGGGTGAGTTCAACAGAATGAATCCACCGAACGGTAAAGTGATTATCTTGAAGCATGTTTTTTTCTATTATGATCTCGTCTGTTTTAAGATTCACGACCCTAAGAGTCGTAAAAGGTATAAA
>Ga0070724_10001623_pt1 | contig 13168 bp, 14 predicted proteins | sample tdDd001_FD_67278 | JGI IMG/M metagenome (GOLD analysis project Ga0070724, IMG submission 67278) | Marine sediment microbial communities from the Atlantic coast under amendment with organic carbon and nitrate - tdDd00.1 | ecosystem: Environmental > Aquatic > Marine > Coastal > Sediment | place...
CCAGCAGCGAACCGGCGGCAGTACCAACGACGTGTAGCTGCGCGTCAGGCGAGGCGGTGCTGAGGCCAACATCACCTTCGGCGTCAATGTAAACCGAGTTGGTGCTTGCGCCTGGGCGAATTTTGAACGGCAGTCTCGAGCTGTTGGTTACGTCCCGCACAAAGAAGTTCGTTTCGTTCGCTGCGACATCCCAGGTTTGAGCGCCAAACCCGTTGGAACCGTCTTGCTCTAGGCGCAAGGTCGGCGTGTTCCCGCTCACCACATGGATGTCCACGACAGGGGTCGCGGTTTTCACACCGATCCGACCCGCGCTGTCGACATAGAGCGTGTTGTTGGGCGAGTTCGCCTCGACTGTAAACGGCGTTTTGCTGTTGGTGATATCGTCGATCGAAAACTTGTTCGCGCCGCCATTGGTGCTGTCATTTGCGGTCAGCTGCCAGTCGTTGTTCGGAAAGCTACCCGACGAAGAGGTGTCGTCGAATTTGATCCGGACGTTGTTTTCTTTCAGGCGGATCGTGTCGAACCCGAAAACCTCACCATTTACGCAGTCCATACCAACGCAGAGGCTGCCGTCGACAATCACGTCGTCATTAAAAACCTGGTCGGCGTGTGCGGCGGCGGCCGTCAGGCACAGCGCACTGACGCTGCCGGCTAAGTACTTAAAATTCATTTTTTGCATTGCGCATCCCTTTATATGTTCGAAGTAACAAGTCCGACCCGTATCGAACCTTTTGTTTTTACGACCTATTCGCCGGTCTTTTTGGGAAGAAGAGCTTCTTCCTTCACCTCTTTCGGGGTGATAATCACATTCCTTAGCACGACGAATTTTCCGCTCATGTTGAAGGGCACGTTTGTTTCGTCGCGCTGCGCGTCGCCGCGGCCGTTGTCGATCGGGTTCACGATCTTCTTGGTCTCAGCCGTGGCCGCGCTCAGCTCGTAGTAATAGATCCCATCGGCCACATTCTCTGTGCTCAGACGGTAGACCGGCGTGCCCGACGCGGCGAAAACCTCTTCGATTTTGCCGGTTGGGTCGACGACTTTCATCGAGGCATTGGTCAGCCCGATCCAGTTTTCAAACCAAACCGCGTTCGAGTTGTGCTGTTGAACCGGTTCGGGTTCAGCCGCGAAGGCAGGGAATCCAACCAAAAGAACGGTGAAAATAAGAGAAATACGGCGTAGCGCAGCCATTTTAGAATTACTCCTGGATCGCGTTTTGCACCCACGGCAATCGACCGTCGGCTAACGCAAGGTTAACCTAGAAGTGAAAATCCGCCAAACCTTTAATAGTATGAATAAATTCTGAAATTCGCATAGGTAGTATTGCGCAGCTCTGAGATACATCGCCTCAGGTCATTCAGTCGGGGCAGAAAATCCGCGAGCTCGCAAAACTCGCAAGCGGAAAGCTTTGGCAATAGTTTTAGAGACTTACTGGTGGCGGGCGACCGCCATTTTCTGGGCTTCGTTAATCTGCTCTGGCGGCATGATCCGGGATAGCTCTGCGTTGATGGCAACGGCTTCGGGGAACCCGTTCGAGGCGGCCAGAACCAGCCACATATGCCCCAAAGCAAAGTCCTGTGGAACGCCTTTGCCCTCGAAATAGAGCCAGCCCAGATTCGCCATCGCAGATGCCAGTCCCGAATCAGCCGCAGAAGCCATCAAATGTGCGGCTTGTGCCAGCTGCTGTGGGCTAACCGAAGGCTGACTAAGAAGCAGCCACGCCATCTGAAACTGGGCCACAGGATCGCCGGACGCAGAGCCCAGCCGCAGTCGTTCGATCCCATCGTCCGTGCTGTTTGGAGGCGCCAGTCTTGGATCATACACGGGGAGTTCCAAATTCGCACCTGTAGCGCTGCCCTGGCGGCCACCCATACGGTACAGTTCGGTGGCTTTCGCCTCGTCCAGAGGGACGCCCAGAGCATTTTCATACATCACGCCAAGGTTGGTCATGGCAGTTGGAATGCCCTGCTCCGCAGCCTTTGCGAACAGGATTGCTGCGCGCTCATAATCCTGTTCAACCCCATCGCCACGTACGTACAGCAGGCCCAGATTGTTTTGCGCCCGCGCGTTCCCCGCTTCGGCCGGGCCTTCATAGAGTGAGCGGGCCCTGACCAGGTCTTTCTCGACGCCGACCCCATTTTGGTAGAGCACACCAAGGCTGACTTGTGCTTCCTGATGGCCCTGATCAGCGGCTAGGCCATAGAATTTTGCAGCAAGCATAGGATCGGCCAAATCATCGGGGGCATTCTCCAGCGCCGAGGCATAGTTGTATTGGAACTCTGGAATTCCGGATTCTGCGGCGGCCGCAAACCAGCGTATGGCTGCGGCGGTGTCTTGCGGTACTCCCAGTCCCTCGAACAGATAGCTGGCCAATCGGTTCTGACCGCCGGGATGGCCCTGCTTTGCTGCCAGAGTGAACCATGTCGCGGCTGCGGAGAAATTTTGCAGGACGTCCTGCCCACGATGGAAGCGCAATCCAATCAGGAACTGTGCGTCGGCATTCCCCTGACGTGCGACCTCCTCTAGCTGCGCAGGCGCGAGCGTCTCCAGCGTGGTTTGTGCCGAAAGCTGTCCGGTGAATACTGCGCCGGACAGACAAAACGCGAATGCCAGTAAACGCAGGCGTGTCATTCGGTTTGTCCAACAGGGGCGGCGCTTGCAGCGTGATCAAAGAAGGCGCGCGCGACGCGTTGTGCCTCGGCCAGTTGTTCGGGTGTCATCAGATCACCGATAACACCACGTTTTTTGGCTGCTTCTGCATGGCCACCTGTCGCCGCGATGTTCAGCCACGCATGTGCCTGGACATAGTCCTGCTCCAGCCCGTCGCCCTTGGTCAACAGCAGGCCCATCTGAAACTGTGCTTCGACATCGCCCGCTTCGGCGGCAGGTCGCAGGAAACCCACTGCGGCGGCGGTGTCAGTTTCAATTTCTAGCAACCACAGCCCATAAGCGGTGCGCGCGGGGCGCAGCCCCCGCTCGGCCTGTGCACGCACCCAGTCCAAAGCCGCTGTGTCACCCTCACTGGCCGCTTCGATTGCCCAAGGGACGGCCAAATGTGGTGGGGCCAACCCGTTCAGTTGCCCAGTCCCGGCGAGTTTGCCGAGATACAAGACAGCGTCGCGGCCCCCTTGCTCTGCGGCCTTGCGATACATGTTCACGACCTGTGCCAACGCATCGTCGCCTTGCTGTTTCTCCAGCATTTTGGCCATCGCAATGGTCGCAGGGGGATAGCCCTTGCCCGAGGCGCGCTCATACATGTTCCACGCTTTTTGCAGGTCGGTTTCGACGCCCAGGCCCCCCGAATAAGCGTTGCCCAGTAGGAAAAACGCCTCGACATCATCGTTTCTGGCGGCCTCGATCAGCCAGCGCATTGCCTCATTGGGGTTCGGTTGTACCCCTTCGCCGGTCAGATATTTTCGTCCCAGCCAGCGCTGAGCAACGACGTAGCCACCCTCGGCGGAGCGGCGGAACCATTCCAATGCGGCGGTGGGATTCTTTTCTGCACCTTGGCCTGTATCCAGTGCGTAACCCATGAAAAATTGTGCTTCGCTGTGCCCCTCAGAGGCGGCCGATTCAAGCCAGCGACGGCCTTCAGTAGGGTTTACTTCTGTGCCTTCACCACGTGAATAAGCGCGGGCCAGTTCGTATTGTGCATCGCGATGTTGATCTTCGGCGGCAGCAAGGAACCAGTTGAAAGCTGCCTTGAGATCCCTGTCGACGCCAGTGCCTTGCCGGTAAAGAAGCCCCATATAGTACTGCGCTTCGGTATTCCCGCGTGCAGCAGCGCCGTTAAACAGCTCAGCGGCACGCACCGGGTCACGCGCTGGGCCATCATTTGTTCCGCTTAGGTATACACGGGCCAATAGGGTCGAAGCCTGAATATGGTTTTGCGCGACAGCGCGCTCCAGCCACGTCACGGCAGCGGGAATATCTACTGGTCCGCCACGTCCCTCAAGCAGAACTCTACCATAGCGATACTGCGCCAGCGGGGAATCGGTTTGCTCGGCCAAGGCCTGCAAGGACTGCCGAACATACACATAGTCACCGCGCTGCCAGGCCTGCTCTACCTCTTGCATCGAGGGTAGGGCCCCCTGTTCCGCAGCGGGATTGGCGGTGTCGCTGTCCTGCGCCAGAAGGCCAGTCGCCGTCAGTGGTAAAAGCGGCAAGGCAGTAAGAATAAGAGTCAGGCGGAATGGGGGCATTGGGAACTCGGGTAAATGAAAGGGATAAATCTGTGTCGGCGTCGCGCAAAAGCCTAGGCGGATAGCCTTGTGATATCAACGGGGTTGAGGTCGCTACCCGATCAATTCTGAGACTCGCCATATCCACAACAGGGCTGTCGCAAGGCATAAGGCGGCTCCGAACGGTAGCGCGCGTTGCCCAATTGGAACGTGCGCGGGGTCGTTGGGCTGTGGCTGGCGCATCAGCAGGGAGGCGCCCAAACCCATCAGAGCGGCCCCCAGCACCATAAGGGGCAGGTCCTCGTATCCTGCATGGGCGCCGAGACCCGCCATCAGCTTTACGTCGCCCAGGCCCATGCCTTCTCGTTTTCGTAGACGCTTGTACATGTGCCGCAACAACCAGAACGACCCAGCCCCGGCCAAGCCTCCGATCAACGCACTTTCTGGGCCGACTCCGCCAGGAAGCAAGGCCAACCACAGGGCAACGAAGAATAGCGCTCCGGTCAGGAGGTCAGGCAATCGAAACGTGGTCAGGTCCGTCACAATCAAAGCCAGCAACAACCATAAGAACACGGCATAGCTCCAGGCTTGCACGGGTGTGTCGCCGGACAAAGCAGCCAACACCGCCAATCCTGTTGCTGCGATTTCGGTATACAGTAGCCACGGAGGGATCGTCGCGCCGCAGTGGCGGCATTTCCCGCGATTCATTGCGTAGGACAGAACTGGTATCAAATCGCGCGGTCCCAGTCGAAATTGACAGCTTCGACACTCGGAATGGCCCAGAATGACGCCCTCGCCGCGGGGCAGGCGATCCGCCAACACCCCCAAGAACGAGCCAACAAAAGGCCCGACCAGCACCAGCAACAAAACGAAGGGATCAAGGGGCATTGAGCTTGTGTTCCAGTAGATAGGGCCTTGTTTTGGCGGGTCTGACAGCGTTTGTCCATTGCCGCAGGCGGGGCGGATCGCATATGCAAGAGGGGCGGGGCCATTTTCCCGATACTAACATAGATTGAAATAGCAGGACAATTTTCCCGATGAACGCCACGCATTTGCCCGCTCAGCCCGATGAACACCCCAAAGATGCCGGGTTCTCTTTGCTCGAGCTCATGGTGGTTGTCGTGATCCTGTCGGTGCTGGCGTTGGTGATCGTGCCACGGGTAATTGACCGTCCCGATCAGGCGCGAGCTGCGCGGGCTCAGGCTGATATCGCGGCTATTGTCAGTGCTGTGAATTTGTATCGCTTGGACAATTTCCGCTATCCCACGACTGAACAAGGCCTTGCTGCGCTTGTCTCACGTCCCGCCACCGATCCTGTGCCTGCGAACTGGGCGGCGAATGGCTATATGGATCGTGTGCCGATGGATCCCTGGGGTCAGCCCTATCAGTATCTTGCGCCCGGTGTGCACGGTGATTTTGACATCTTTACGTATGGCGCCGATGGCACCCCCGGCGGAGACAGTGCGAACGCGGATATCGGATCATGGAGCGCGCAGTAATCGCGAACCGATCCCAGGGCTTTACCCTGATCGAGCTGCTGGTGACGGTTGCAATCCTCTCGGTACTATCTGTCGGCGCGACCCTAACCGTGGGGCGCGGCTCCAGCAAAGAGCAGACTGACCAAGCCCGGTTTCAGCAACAGTTTGACAGGCTAAGGCAGCTTGCCATCACTGGCCAACAGGTGCGGGGGCTGAAGGTAGAAGCGCGTGGGATGTTCCTGGCCAACTATGGCCCTTCTGGATGGGAAATCGCTGAAACCCGCCAGCGCTGGGCCGGAAAGGTCATTCTGTCCGTGCCCCCGTCGGCGATAACTGGCGGCATTTCGGACCCGCAAATTCTGTTTCTACCGTCGGGACAGACCACGCCGTTTTCGGTCTCCTTTGGCCAGGTGCGTTGTGAAACAGATGGCTGGGAGGGCATGGCATGTCGCGGCTGAAGCACGACAAAGGCCTGACTTTGCTGGAGCTGGCCGTGGCCATCGTTGTGTTGGCGATTGGCAGTTTGGCGGCCATCCGCGCGACAGATCAATCCCGTGTCGCCATTGGAGGAGAGATGTCTCGCCTTTTGGCTGGGATCGCCGCCCGCAATCGCGCCGAAGAATTGCAGCTGCTTGGCCCCTTTGCGGGGACGTTGCCCGGTCAGGTGCAGATGGGCGGGCAAGACATAACCCTTGCTGTTCAGCGCCAGGCCACGGCAGGCGGATTGACGTTGGCGACGGTTACGGCCCGCTCACAATCGGGCGAAGGGGCGTTGCTGACGGTTTACCTAACCTCGCAGATCCCGCGATGAGGGCCCCCTCTTCTGATACTGGGCTGACCCTGATCGAGCTGGTCGCTGCGATGGCGATCTTTGCGCTGGTCGCGGTGATGGGCGCGCAGGGTTTGGTGGGGATGATCCATATGCGCGACGGATTGGAAGCTCGAAGTGCGCGCGTCGCTAAGTTAGAGCTGGCAACCAGCCTGATCCGCGCTGATCTGAACGCCGCTATTCCCCTGCTGTTTTTCCCACCTGCGCGTGCGGCGCCTCAATCGTCTGCTTATTTGACGGATACTGGCTTTGCTCTGTCTATCGGGGGGCAAAAAAGGCTGGATCTTTCGATGCCTCCGGCCCAACACCGGGCCGAGTATCGGCTGGATAGCGCCTCTGGCACTTTGTTCCGTCGTGTCTGGACGGCATTGACGCCAGCACAACCTGCGGCGCGCGGCCCCGAAATTGCCATTCTGACAGGCGTCACGGATCTTTCGTTGCGCAGCTATTGGGGGGCAGAGGGTTGGAGAAACGGCCTGAGCTCGACGATTCCGCTGCCTGACGCGCCCTCTTTTGGCGGAGATTCTGACGGTGGCAACGCCGCATCCGAAGTGTATTCCAGCACCTTGCCTGATGCGATCGAGCTGACCCTGATACTGGATGGTATCGGCTCGGTTCTCTTGCTGGAGACGTTGCGATGAGGGATCGCGGATTTGTCTTGGTCAATGCTCTGGTGTTGGTCGCTGCGCTGGCGGCCTCGGCTGTTTTCTTGCTGGCGCAGGCGGAATTAGGACGTGTCCGGTTGATGGCGTCGCGGACTTCTGCGCAGTTGAGCCTGCATCTGGATGCAGCCGAGGCCTTGGCCGTGACCCGATTGGACGCGGCGGCCGATGGACAACCCGATCACTTGGGGCGGGCGTGGGCCCGCAGTATGCAAAATGTTGCGCTGGATACCGGCGAAATTTCGATCCAGATCCAGGATTTGCAGGGGCGTTTTAACCTTAACTGGCTGACCAACCCTTCAAACACCGCTGCCTCTGCGGCTTTTGACCGTTTGTTGAACTCCCTTGGTGTGTCTGATCAGGACGGAGCCACAATTCGTGCCTTTTTACAGCCCGGCGGACCGTCGAATACCTCGGCCTTTCTGCGGGTAGATCCACCTTTGGACCCCGTGGGGGGCGCCTTGCTGATGGTTCAGCAGCTGGACCAATTGCCGGGCCTGTCTGAGCGCGCGCGTGCCCGGCTGCGCCCGCATTTGACGGCTCTTCCGGGTGACAGTCGGCTGAACCCCAATACCGCCACCCAAGACGTGCTGACAGCATTTTTGCCGCGCCTAACCAGCCCTCGGATCGCGCAATTGATCGCGCAGCGCTCTCGGCAACCTTTTCCCTCGACCGAGGCTTTTCTAATAGCTGCTCAACTGGCCATTTCCGAAGACCCTGATGCCCCTGAACCCGAAGAAGACGAGCTACTGGCTCAGCACCTGAGCGTGTCTTCTGAATGGTTCGGCTTAGAGGCCGTTGCCACGCTGGATGGGCATCATGCCTCGCGTATTGCTGTGTTGCACCGCGAAGGTGTGCCGGTGCAGACCAAGACGGAATGGCGGATGACAACTCGCCCCTAGCGTTCTAAGCCCTATAAACCATTGCACGTTTGCCTTTGTCCCGGCATCCTGCATCCAACTTTGCCCAAAGGATCACATGTGACCACCGCCGCCCATGCCGATTTTGACCGGGCTGATTTTGTCCGGCTGGCCACTGCGTCCCCTGGCCCGCGCCAGATCGTGCTGGTGTCTGGGGTGGACGTCCCATTGTTCCGTCTGGACCTACCTGCGGGACTGCGGGGACAAGCACGCGAGCAGGTCGCCCGCCGCCAATTGACCGATAGGTTGGGTTTGCATGGTGATCAGGTGGATATGCGCCCCTTTGCCCCTGGTGACCGGACTGATCAATGGACACGCGTTCTGATCGCTGACCCGCAAAATCTGTCAGAGTGGCGCTCTTTGGCCTGCCGCGCGGTGATCCCGGATTACCTGTCTTTGCCCTGCACCGATGATGTCTGGTCGGTTGGCTCGGACGCCTTGCCCGAAGGCGATATCATCATGGTGCGTTTGGGGGTTCAGGATGGATTCTCTGTCGTGCCGCCTGTGCTGGTGCCGATGCTGGAGAAGGCGCTGGCCGAGACCGGAAAGCCCCGCGCGCTGTTCTTGGTGGCCCCCCTGCCGCAGGTCGAGGAGTGGGCCAGGGTTCATGACATTCCTTTGGCGCGCTCGGCGCAGGATTTGATCGCACTTGAGCTGCCCACCCCAGGCGTTCTGACTCATGACGAACTGTCCTGCGACCTGCGCCAAGACCCCATGGCTGCGCGGGCTCGTTTGGCGGCCAAGATTTTGCCGTGGCGATGGCCATTGTTGGCTGCTGGTCTGGCTGCCGGATTGTTCGCGGCCACGCAGATCGTTGCGACGCAACGCATCCAGGCGGACACCACCCAGATCACTCAGAAAACCCAAGCGCTGGTGAAGCAGCACTTTGTCACTTCTGGCCCGGTGTTGGATGCGCGTGTTCAGGTCTCTCGGGTGCTGGCTCAGATGCGTGGGGCCGCGCAAGGGCAGGGCGGACAAGCGGACCCTGTGCAACTCAGCTGGCGTGTCGCCGAGGTGGTTTCAGCCACCGGGGCGATCCCTGAAACGATGGGGTACCTGGCTGGGGACGGCGTTTCTCTGGCTTTGCGCTTGCCCGACTTCGCGTCGGCGGACCGATTGGCCGAGGGTTTGCAACAGGCCGGAATGAAGGTCGAATTGCTGGATTCCCGCGCGTCCACCGACTCTGACGGGGTACGCGCAGAATTCCGTATCCTCCCACAGGAGGCCCGCCCATGAGCAACCGGCTGATTGATTTTCTGCTGCCTCTTAGTTCAAGGGAACGGGGTCTTTTGGCGTTGGCGGTACTGGTGATTTTGCCCTTGGCGATTGGATTCGCCCTGTTGCTGCCTCTGCATGAAAAACGAGGCATGGCGGTACAGGCGCAATCCGAGGCGATTGCGCTTCAGAATTGGGTTCTGGATCGGATTTCTGAAAAGGCTCAGCTGGCGCAGACACCGGTTCAGATCATCGGAACACCTGTCGGGTCCGCTGCGATCGAACAGAGCTTGATCGAGGCCCAACTGCGCCGCGATGTGGCCGCCCTTGGCGCGCAAGCCGGAGGGGTGGTCGAGCTGCGCTTTGATGAGGTGGATTTCTTGCGGTTGGCCAATTGGCTGTCCGAACAGCATCCGAGCTGGGGCTATACGATTAACAGTTTCCGGTTCGAAGCGACGGATCAGCCGGGCAAGATTTCTGCTTCGCTAATCCTGTCGCCTCCGGGTGCCTAGATTACAGACGCTTCAGCCGGGATGCGATTGCTGCCCGACGTCCCGCCATTGAACCCAGCGGGTCCATATCCGGATATTTCTTGACCACTTCGGTCAGCGCTTTGTGAGCGGATGTCAGCAACGATTTCCCTGATGCGACATCTCCTTTGGTCAACAGCGCCAAGGCCAGCTCATGCTGTGCTGTGCCCTGCACGGCCAGGGCTGCGGCCCGCGCGTCACCCTTTTGAGAGGCAGCCAGATCAGCCGCCATTCGTGCGGCTTCGGCGTAGTTGCCACCGCGCAGTTCGCTATGGGCATATTCCAGTTGGAGCCGGGGGCGGAACGGACCGGACTGCGCCAACAGGCGGCTGTATCCTCGGTTTGCTTGATCGTAGCGGCCCTTCTCCAGCGCGTCACGCGCGACGTAGTACTGAGACTGGAACCCGCTGCCGCCAGCGCGTTCTTCGGCGCAGCTGCCCAGAATCACCAGTGAAAAAACCGCCAAAGCGGTTTTAGAAAAAGGAATTGCCTGCATTGTCTGCTCGTATCATTTTTGTTTGATTGCTAAGATCATAGCATATCAAGGCGCCTGCGTCCATCACGCACCCGCCTACAACAAAGGAGCGGTCCATGCGCCTGCTGGCGGCGATTTTGACTTTAGTACTGCTCGGGGCCGCAGGTCTTGCGGGGCAGGCACTGCTCACAGAGCTATCCGCTCCGCACGCTCAGGCTCTCCAGGCCGCCCAAACGGATCCTCGCGCAGAGCCACAACCGCCTGCGCCTCCGGTAACACGGTTTTGGCCCGCCCTTTTCGGAGAACCGCAGCCACCCGCCCCACCAGAGCCGCCGGCACAAGATGTCGAGGAAAAACAGCCTCCGCGTCCACCCAAACCTCCGTTGGATAGTCTGGGCTATCAGCTCAGCGGGGTCGTGCGTACCGATGCGGGCACCTGGGCCATGGTTACACATCCTACTGGCGGGCGTTTGCTGCGCGAAGGGGATACACTGGAGGCGGGTATCATCGTGGTGAAAATTGACGAAGAAGGCCTGTGGGTATCCCGCGACGACGACGCGCCAGAGCTGCTGATTTTCCCTGAATAGGGTCGAATTCAGGCTCTAACCCGCCACAACAGCCTGTAGATCAAAGATCGGCAGTAGCACCGCCAGAACGATCACCAGCACCATGCCTCCGACCAGCATCATCAGCATCGGTTCCAGTAGCGCGGCGATGCGTTTGCGCTCTGTCGATAGGCGGTGCTCGACCAGCATGGCCGCGCGTTCTGTCATGGGCGCCAACCGGACCGAGGCCTCGCCAGCCATGATGAGCTGTCGCGCAACGGGTGGCAGAAAGCTCAGCCGCCCAAGCGCCGAGGACAGGGTTTCCCCATGTCGTACAGCAGTGGCCACCTCGGTTCCTTCTGCACGAAACGGCTTGATTGTTAGAACATCAACAGCGCTGTCAACGGCGCTGAGCACCGCGTGACGACTGCCCAGGATCAACGCGAGTGTCCGCATATACTGTACCGAGACCGACAGACGGGTCAGTCGCCCAAATATCGGTAAACGCAGGATAACCCGGTCCCGAATGTCACGCAGGCGTTGGACATGTGGCGTAACAAATCCCAACACCACCAGCACCAGAAACACCACGCCGATTCCCAGAATATGGGCGCGAATCCAGTCCGAGACACCCAACACGACCTGGGTCAGCTCGGGCAATGGCCGACCTGACATTTCAAACATCGCGACGATTTCAGGGGCGACGTTCACCATCAGGATACCGCACACCAACAACGACACGGCGGCGACAAATGCGGGGTAGACCAGCGCCGTGGAAATCTGTGCCTTGTCGGTGCCCATTTGCTCAAGATGGTCGGCTAGTTCGTTGAATACCGCAGCGGTTTCGCCAGCGGCCTCGCCAGCCTTGAGCGCCGCAAGGTAATAGGGTGGAAAGCCTGCGCCGGTGCGTTCCAGCGCTTCAGACAGGCTGGCCCCGTCCATAATCGCGGCCCGGGCCTGCGCGGCTACGGCGTCCAGGGACGGATGGCCACCAGTCCGCACCGCCTCAAGCGCGGCCTCAGACGGAAGGTCGGCTGCCAGCATCACCGCCATCTGCCGGGTGAACACAGATTGTAGATCGGCGTTCAGTCGAACCCGGCGCGCGAGCCGTAATCCGCCTGTTGTTGAGCGATCACGCGCTGGTGCGATTTCTGAGACGAACAGATCCTGGCGGGCCAGTTGAGCGGCGGCATCGGCCTCGGTTTCGGCGACAACGGTGCCGCTACGCCGCTTCCCGGTCGAGGTAAACGCGGTATAGGCATAGGCCTTCACGCGACATCCCCCACAACGCGCAGGGTTTCGGTCAGGCTGACGATACCAGTTGCGGCGACGCTTAGCCCTTGGCCGATCAGGGTTTCTTCGGCCCCGAGTGCCTGGGAACGCAATTCGGTTTCGGTGGCGCCCGAGTCGATGGCCGCACGCAGGGCGTCCCCAACCTCGACCATCTCGAAAATACCCATCCGGCCCGCGTGACCCGATCCACCACAGGCGTCGCAGCCCATAGGTTCGAACAGTTGGTGCGGCACAGGCAGGCCGTGCCGAACGAAGCGCGCCGATTCCTCGTCCGTGGGGATATGTGGGCTCTTGCAGTCAGGGCACAGTTTTCGCAGCAGGCGCTGAGCGATCACGCCGCGCAGGGTCGCTGCGATCAAGAAATCATCAAGTCCCAGATCACGGAGCCGGACAATCGCGCCGACCGAACTGTTCGCGTGCAGCGATGAAAACACCAAATGCCCGGTTAGCGCTGATTGCGTTGCCACAGATGCTGTTTCTGGGTCGCGAATTTCGCCCACAAGTATGACATCTGGGTCCTGACGCAGTGTGGCGCGCAACCCGGCGGCAAAGGTCATGCCGATCTCGGCGTTGATCTGCGATTGCGAGACTCCGGGCAGGTCATATTCGATCGGGTCTTCGATCGTGACGATGTTGCGTTCGTCGCGGTTGGCTAGTTGAAGCAGGGAATAAAGTGTTGTCGTCTTGCCCGCCCCGGTCGGTCCCGTGGCCAGAATGATCCCGTTCGGAAGGGCCGAAAGCCGGTGCAGCAAAGCCTGCTGCGTTTCCGACAGGCCCAATGCAGGCAGTGGCATCAACCCTGTTGAGCGATCCAAGATCCGTAGCACGATCCGCTCGCCATAGTGCCCCGGAAGCGACGAAACACGCGTATCAATAACGCGTCCGCCCAATGATAGCGGGATACGCCCGTCCTGGGGGAGACGCGTTTCAGCGATGTCCAGACCGGCCATGACTTTCAGTCGCGACACGATCCGTTTTACCGGCACATCCGCGCGATCCAGGATCTCTTGCAGGAAACCATCCACGCGCATACGCACACGCAG
>Ga0070724_10001624_pt1 | contig 13166 bp, 14 predicted proteins | sample tdDd001_FD_67278 | JGI IMG/M metagenome (GOLD analysis project Ga0070724, IMG submission 67278) | Marine sediment microbial communities from the Atlantic coast under amendment with organic carbon and nitrate - tdDd00.1 | ecosystem: Environmental > Aquatic > Marine > Coastal > Sediment | place...
AGAATTCCCACTTGATTTAGAAGTTGCTAAATATGCTGTTGAAAAAGGTATTGCAACAGGCATGGGTGCACCTAATATTGTAAGAGGGGGAAGTCAGAGTGGTAATATTGCAGCTATTGAGTTAGTGAAAGAGGGTGTTTGTAAATACCTTTGTTCAGATTATCACCCAACATCAATGCTTCAAGCAGTGTATAGAATGAAAGAAGATGCAAATCTTGATATAGCAGAAGGTTTTTCTATGGTAACTTCAACTCCAGCAACATATGCTAACTTAGATGATAGAGGTGTAATTGCAGAGGGTAAAAGAGCCGATATTATTGTAGTTGATGATACACATATTCCAAAAGTAGTACTTACTTTAAAAGATGGTGATTCTATTTACAATGGTATTAGAGGTTTCAAACTATAAACACATAAATAGCATAAGGAGATAAAGATGGTTACAATTTATAGAAGTATTTTACACATCGAGGTTAGATACAATGACAAAAATAGAAAGTAGAAACCGCGAACCAAAAGTAGTATTAGGGGAAAAGCCATATATTTTTCCTAATGCAATTATTGAAAACTGCCAATTTGGTAAATATACTGAGATTAGAGATTTTGTAAATATTTCTAATACAACTATGGATGATTATTCATATGTTTGTGAATACTCACAAATAACAAACACAAAAATTGGTAAGTTCGCAAATATAGCTTCTAATGTTAGAATTAATCCTGGTTTTCATCCATATGAAATGCCTTGCCAACACCACTTTATGTATAGAAGAGATATGTATGGTTTTGGAGAAGATGATAAAGCTTTTTTTAACTTCAGAGATATTCAAAAGGTTGAAATAGGCCATGACGTTTGGATTGGTCATGGAGCAGTTATTATGCCAGGCGTTAAAATCGGTAATGGAGCTATTATTGGTTCAAATGCCGTTGTAACCAAAGATGTACCTTCTTATGCTATAGTTGCTGGTGTAAGTGCTAAGATACTTAAATATAGATTCTCAAAAGAGATTATTAATGCTTTAGAGCAAATCTCATGGTGGAATTGGACTCATGATGAAATTGCAACTAGAATTGATGATTTAAAAGATATTAGAGAATTTATATACAAATACTCAAAATAAGAGGCAGAATGAATACAAAAATAGTTTTAATCGTTGGACCTAGTGGTGTTGGTAAAGATACATTAATCAAAGGTGCTAGAAAGCAGTTAAAAGAAGAGATTAACTTTGTTAGAAGATATATTACTAGAAAACCTGATAAAAGTGAAAAAAATTACTTCTTAGATAATTATGCATTTGAGATTTTGAAACATAATAGTTTTTTTGCTTCTACATGGAATGCACATGGAAACTACTATGGAATTGCAAAAAACTCTATTAAAAGTGGTCTAAATATTATCTCTATCTCAAGATCTAAAATTAAAGATTTTGAAAAGATATATGATGAAGTATATACTATTAATATTACTGTTCCAAAAGATGAACTTAGAAATAGACTACTTTTTAGAAAAAGAGAGTCTTTAGAAGAAATAGAAAAAAGATTAAATAGATCTTATGAAAAAATTGAGGCTAGAAACTTAATAGATTTTGACAACTCAAATGAAATTGAAGTTAGCTGTGAAAAATTTATAGAATTATTAAAGAAGATACAAAGTGAGTAGTGTAAAAATTGCAACTTATAATATATGGAAAGATGATGGAAATTTTCCCCAGAGAATATATGATCTTTCAACTCAACTTAGAAGCAAAAAACTTGATGTTATTTGCTTCCAAGAAGACTTCAATTGTGAAGAATTCTCTTCAAGTAAATTTTTAAACATTGAATTAGATTTTAATTATATTACTACAAATACTAGAAAAAAACATAGAAATGGAGTTTTAAGTAGCTCTAATCTTACTATTTTATCTAGATACAATGTAAAATTACTAGAAGAGGTTTATTTTAATAAAGGTGATGATGAGGAAAGAGCTTTTCAAATCATTGAAGTTTCATTAAAAAAAGAGAAACTTATTTTAGTTAATACACATCTATGCCATATTAGTTCAAAAACTAGAATTGAACAGATTGAAGAAATTTTAAACTATTTAAAAAAATATGACAACTATGATTTAGCACTATTATGTGGTGATTTAAATGCTCAACCAAACTCTGATGAATTAAAACTTTTAGAAAAAAAAGGCTTTGTAAGTAAGAACATTCAACAAAGTCATGAAAATGGTGTAACTATTGATTATATTCTGTATAAAACAAATATTGAAGATATTTTAGTTAATAGTAAGGTAATTCTTAAAAACTATAGCGATCATTACTGCTTAGTAAACAAATTTAACTTTTAAAAAAATGAATATTATAGAAAAATTAAACAAAAAAATTTTCGTTGAAGGAACTGCCAAGTCTGTTCTAGGACTTGGAGTTACTACAACTATAGGTTATGGTACACTATATTATTCCATATCAATTATGAGTGAAGAGTTTGCTTCAAATTTCCAATGGAGTAAATCCTTTATATTTGGTATTTTATCAATTGGTATTTTGCTTGGTGGTCTATTAGCTCCAATTATTGGTTCTATTCTTGATAAACATGGAGCTAGAAATCTAATGAGCTTAGGTTCAATACTTTGTGCTTTAGGATTGTTCTTTTTATCACTTGTAGAAACAAAATTCCAATTTATTGCATCAATTTTATTTTTAGAGATGGTATCAGTTTTAGTTTTATATGAAGCAGCTTTTGTTGCATTCTCACAACTTGCAGGAGTAAAAGCTAGACTACCTATTATTCAAATTACTTTTATGGCTGGTTTTGCATCTACGATATTTTGGCCTTTAATTACTTATCTTTTAACCATTATGACATGGAGTGATGTATATAAAGTTTTAGCTTTATTTCATTTGTTAGTAGCATTACCAATTCACTTTTTTGTTTTAAAACCTAGTTTAAAAGTTGTTAATAGTGATTTAGATGAAGATAGTTTTGAAGACTGTATTTGTGTTGAAGGTAAATTAAAAAGAGATTCTTTAATATTATTGGCAATTGCATTTTCATTGATTGCAATTCCAATAACTGCAATGCAAACACAGTTTTTAGCACTATTTAAAACTTTTGGAATTGAAGCAGCTAGTGCTGTAGCTCTTGGTGCTATGATAGGACCTGCACAAGTTGTTGCTAGAGTTGTTGATATGATGTTTTCAAAAAAAACAACTCCTATGACAACAGCAATGGTATCAACTGCTGTTATGGCTATTGGACTTGGAACATTATTATTTTCAGGTTATAGTTTTACAATTGCTGTTTTATTTGTACTACTATATGGTGCAGGGCAGGGACTAAGTGATATTGTAAGAGGAACTTTACCATTATATTTATTTGGTAAAGATGGATATGGCAAAACTACAGGTGGCTTAAACCTATTTAGATTAATAGTAACTTCAATGGTACCATTTGGATTTGCTTATATTTTAGAAACTTTTGGTGGAACAGTTTCAACAATTTTTTTAATAACAGTTACATCGATTGCTGTTATACTATTAATGATTATTAACTATCAAATAAAGGATATTCAATATGAAGCTAAAATTCTTAGGAACAGCTGATAGTGCAGGTTTTCCTGTTCATAACTGTAACTGTAGTGTTTGTACATACCATAGACAAAAAGGAAAAATAAATCTATCAACTAGTGCTTATATTAAATACAATGATGATGTAATTTTACTTGATGCAGGAATTGAAAATATATCAAATATTTTTGATGGTAAAAACATAAAGGCAGTATTTCTTACACACTTTCATGCTGATCACTGTTTAGGACTATTAAGACTAAGATATTCAAATGATAAAATAAACTGTTTTCACCCAAAAGATGAAAATGGATTTTCTGATTTATTTAAATACAAGTATTCTATTGGTTATAACGAAATAGAAGCCTTTAAAACAATTGAAGTTGATGGTATAAAATTTACACCAATTCCTCTAAAACACTCAAAAAATACTCTTGGATATTTAATAGAAATAAACGGTATTAATATTGCGTATTTAACAGATTGTGCTGGGTTACCAAAGGAATCAATGAATTTTTTAAAAAAGCATGATATTGAATATGCATTTATTGATGCTTGTTATGATGAAAGAAAAGAAGTAGGAAATCATCTAAACTACAATCAAGCTAGTGATATTTTAGATGAGTTAAAAGTGAAAAATGGATATTTAATGCATATTTCTCATACAACATTAGAGTATATCTTAGAAAATGAAGTTATTCTAAGATATAAATATGTAAAAGCGCAAGATGAGTTTTATTTAGATTAATTCATCTAAAAAAGCTCTTGCGCTTACAAATGAACCTTCAAGATTTTTGGTTTTGAAATAATCAGAGCATATAGAAAGCTCTTCACTTTTACTATAATAATACTCTAGCTCATTTATACCCACATCAACTAGGGCATATTTCCAAAGGTGGGGTATTATATTTATCTCTTTAGTTAATTTGCTTGATTGATAATACTCGATATATTTATAGATTAAATCACCTAAATTCTCTTTTGTTCTATAATTATTTGATGTTGAAAATTGCTCATTTACATGAAATACATATGAAGAAAAATCATCATAATCATATTTTATAGAATTATCACTAACATACTTAAAAAAGTCCGATTTAATAAGACTTTCATCTATTTTAAACTTACTTGAACTATGCATTATTAGTGTAGCTATTGAGTTATATTTTACTAATTGTAATTTAGATTTTATATCATTTTGCATATCTATATTTAACTCTAAAATTTGAGGAGCTGGTATTGTTAGTATTAGTAAATCATAGTCTTTAAAACTATTATTTTCTTCATCTTTTAAAAGCCATTTATTTTTACTTTTATAACATGATACAATTTTTGTTGAAGTAACTAAATCATCTTTGTTTATCAATGATTTACAAATTGAGTTTATACCTTTTGTAGGAGTATAAGTATTTTCGTATTTAGTTAATAACCCCTCTTTTGTAAGTTTATTACAAAAGTAGATAAAATCTGGATCTTTTGTAGAAAATTTTGTAGTACCATAATCAATAAATCTATTTTCAATATTTTTACTACTTAATCTTCCTCCTGTTCCCCTTGATTTTTCAAATATAGTTATATTATTACCAAGCTTTTTTAACCTATTATACAAATAACATCCAGCAAAACCTGCTCCTATAATGGCAATATTTAACATAATAAATCCTTTATTTATAAATAATTCTAGCAATCCCAAATACAAATAGAGCTATTGATATCTCTTTGTATTCTTTGTCTAATAAAAGTAAATATATTGAAGATAAAATAAGTACTAGTGAGAATATTTTAGGTTGAATATAGTGTTTAATCTCTTTTTGTAGAAACTGCAATTGATTATTTGAAAGCTCCACTTTAAGCTCACCAACACTTGCTTGTTTAACAGCAGTTTTAAAATCTTTGATAGTAAATGGAATATCTTTAATCTCATCAATTATTGTTTCAACAATAGAATCTTTTGCACCTAAAGCTTTGGGAAGATTATCTTTTAGTATGGGTAAAATATCCTTAATACCATTGAAGTTTTCAATATAAGTAGTACCTAAACCTTCAATAATTGCAGATACTCTTAATATATAAATTGCATCACTGGGAAGCTTAAAAGGCATATCTCTTGTAGTTTCAAGCACTTCAAATGCAAGCTTTTGCATTGATTCACTATCTAAATTATCATTTGAAAATATATCAAACATTTTTGATGTAAAAGTTGCTAATTGTGAAGTAGGGGCTTCATAAGCAATAGTTCCAAGTCTTTTGCTTGCACTAATATATAGTTCATAATCTTGTTCATTTGCAGCTTTTATCAGTTCAATAATTGCAACTCTTTTATCATTTGACACAGTCTTTACCATACCAAAATCCAATAATATAATCTCACCTTCTTTAGTGATTAGTAAATTTCCAGGGTGAGGATCAGCATGAAAATATCCATTTATTAACATTTGAGTAGTATAGAAATCTACAAGTTTTGAGATAATCTTGTTAAAATCTATGTCGTGCTTAAAAAGTGATTTTTTATCATCAAATCTAAACCCTTCTTCATAGCTCATAACAAGAGCATCATCACATGAGTATTGTGCATATGCTTTTGGAAATTTTATACCAGAATCTTTATAGGTTGTTGAGAATTTTTGAAGATTTTGTAGTTCAATATTTAAACTAACTTCTTCTTTTATCATTGCTGAAAACTCCGTAATTACAGCTTCTATAGAGTTTTTTGTATAAAACGAGAATAGGGGTTTGAAAATAGTATTAAAAAAATTGATAATATTTATATCAGCTAATACTCTTTGTTTTATACCTTCACGTCTTAATTTAACAGCAACCTTTTGACCAGATTTGAGTTTTGCTATATGTACCTGACCAATAGATGCTGAAGCAATTGCTTTTTTTTCGAAAGATTCAAAAGGAGTATCTTCAAAAGCTTTTGAAAATACCCTTTTAAAACTGTCATTTGACATTGTAGGAAGTTTGTCATGTAATTGTCTAAGTTCCATTAAATACTCTTCACTAAAGAAGTCTGCTCTAGTTGCCAATACTTGAGCAAGTTTAATAAAACTAGCGCCTAAATGTATAATTGTAATTTTTAAGTCAGTAGGACAAAGAGGTTTGATCCACATAAAACTCTCTTTTTTCTTAATCACCATATATACTGTCATTAAGAACCTAAAGACTTTATAGACTCTTCTAAAAGAGTAAAGTTTCAAAGTACTAAAAAAAGTGTCTATTTTAGATCCTTTTTTAGTTTCTTTAAATCATCTTTTGTAGCTAATCCTAGCTCATCAATAGCTTCTTTAATACTATCTTTTAGATGATTTTTAAAGTTTTCCTCTTCATCTTTTCCCTTTTTCTCTAAAGATTCTATAAAACCTTTTATATCTGAAGAATCAATTTTTCCTTTTTCTTCAAGCTTTTTTAATTCATCTTCTACTTTTTCTTTAAATAAAACTCCTGCACCAAGCCCAGTAAAAATTAATTCTTTTAACATTTGATGTCCTTTTTTTATTTATTTTATTGCTTTTTTCTATCATTTTGTATAACTAAAATGTTAATTAATTTAAATTAATATTTACTCTTGTATAGTCCAAATTAGCTTGTTTGTAGGAAATCCTAATGTTGGAAGTTTTTCTAAAATAGATTTTTTAATCTCATCTGAAATCGTCTTTTCTCTAGCTAAAATCCATAAATACTCTCTTGAAGGAGCTCCAACAACAGCATATTTGTAGTTTTCATCAAGTATCAAAATCCAATAATCACCATAAAAAGGTCTAAAGAAACTAACTCTTAATTTAGAAAAAGTTTCATCTTTTGCAAAAGCAACACCAGTAGCTTTTTTCTTTTCATTTGTATTTATATTAGTACATTGATTAATCACTTCAATTTCATTTTCTTTTTTAAGATTATATGTTGCAGTTACATTCTTACAATCTTTTTCAAATCTATGTTCATATCTAGCAATTTCATACCAAGTTCCTAAATATTTATTTAACTCAACATTTTTTACAGTATTAAGAGGTTCATGTTTTGAAGTACAAGAAGTAAATGAAAATATAACAAGTAAAATTAGAACTAAAGATTTCATAATATTCCTTTTTTGTTAATTTTATAAAATCTTGTTATACTTTAGTAGATATAAAATGTTAGTTAATATCTTAGACTAGACTTAAACCTATATTTGCTCGAGGCTTGTTTTATGGGTGTAATGATACGTTTAAAAGTCCTTTCGTGCCATATAGAGCAAATATGAATATTTACTATATTTTAATAGTATTTTTAACTATAAAAAGGTTGTATTATGATTACTTCTAATATAAATGAACTTCAATTTCTAGCAAATGTAAAAAATGATGAATTAAATAATAAAAATAGTGACTTTTTAGAAGAAGTTAAAAACTCAAGTGAAAATGAAGAATTTAGTACAACAAAAACAAATAGTTTTAGTTTTGATAATATCAAAGGTATAACTACTGAAGAGATTGAACATCTTTTTGAAAATGAAGATGACAAACAAATGGCAAAAAACCTAAGACTTGCAACATTATTTTCTAATGATGATAATTTAGCAAAAGCTATGTTCAACACAGTATTAGGACAACCTTTTAATGTTGGGTATACTTTCTTATCAAATAGATACGAAGATAAACACAATTATTTCTCATCATTAAGTGATAATTCAAAGTTATCTGATTTATTACACCAAAGTATGACAAACAAAATAAATAACAAAGATATGAAACCAACAGATCAAATTCCCCAAGAACAACTTGATGAAATCTTACTTGAAGTAAACTCTTTTTCTTTTTTAGATGCCCTAAATAGAAATTCAAAAGATCAATATGGAAGATATAAAGATGAAGACAATGACTATTCATTTTTATACAATGACTATGCTTTACAATATGAACAACTAATGCAAAAATACAAAGATTTAGAGAATCAAAACAATAATATTATAAATCAATTTTAAGATTTTTGATTAAACTCAGTCATATATGTTCTAAAAAGTAAAGGCATGAAATTTTGCTGACACTTTTTATTTTCTCTACTTTCAATACTTACTGCATCAAAAAACTCACACCATAGTTTTGCAAAATGTACTTCATTTTCACTAATATTTGGTTCTTCAAAAGAAGAAATATTTTGTATACCTAAATACTCATCATTTTTAATAAAAGCAATTTTTCTATTAATATCATGAATGATATATTTTTGATTATTTAATCTTTTAAAAAAGTGTTTTCCAAGAAAATAAACTACATTATGTTTAGTCTCAATTTTAGCATAAAGTGTACCATCATCAAGCTCTACAAATCTAGTAAATCCATACATTTTGTGTACTGTATAAAATAACTCTTTTTGTATCCTTTGTAGTTTAAAAACAAAGGGATTATTAATATTATTTAATTCATATTTATCTTTAAATCCAGTTATTATGTATTGTAATAATAGCATTTCAAACTCTTCATTTTCACAGAGAAATATGTTTAAAATTAAATTTAAATGCTCTTTATTAAAACTCTTTTTTATAGCTTCTAAAACTTTATTTGCATTGTTTTCATCTGTAACAACTTCGTAGATATCAGCTATAAATAGGTTATTTTCTTTAGTTTTAGATATATTTATAGGCTTTAGTTTTTTATAATACACATCATAAACCAACGTCAAAAAACCTTCAAACCTTCCATCATAAACTACTTGCATTACAACTCTCCTGTAATAGCAGAATAATCCATATCAAATAAACTAGGTTGAATTATTTTTTTCTTTGGAGGTTTTATAATTGCTTCTTTGATATTCTCTTTATAAAATGAAACCTCTTTTTGATATTTACCCTTACAAGTAATAAAATACTTTGCTCTTTTAAGTGAGATTTTTAGCTTTTTTAAATCCTCAAAATTTAAACTTTTAAATCTTCTAGCTTTAATTATTTTATAAACTCCTCTTACACCAATACCGGGAATTCTAAGTAGTTCTTCTTTTGATACTGCATTTATCTCCATAGGAAAATGTTGTAGATTTTGAAGTGCCCAAAAAGTTTTTGGATCAACTTCTTCATCTAAATTTGGATTATCATCATTTACTATTTCATCATAAGTGAAATCATAAAATCTCAGTAGCCAATCTGCCTGATAGAGTCTATGCTCACGAAGCAGGGGAGGTTTTGTAATAACAGCTGGTAGATTTTTATCATCATTTACGGGAATATATGCACTATAATATACTCTTTTTAACAAAGCCTTATCATACAAAACTGAACTAAGTTTCAATATATCCTTGTCATTTTCTGGTGTTGCTCCAACTATTAGTTGTGTACTCATACCTATTGGTTTAGTCTCTTTTTCTAAACTTATATCTCTAGCATATTTAAGTGGTTGAAGTACTTTTTCTTTTGTTTTATTTGGTGCAAGTAGTTTAAGTGATTTATCACTTGGTAACTCAATATTCGAGCTAACTCTATTTGCTAAAGCTACTACTTCTCGTATTAACTCATCTGATGAACCAGGAATTAGTTTCACATGGATATAACCATTAAACTTATATTCATGTCTTAATATCTTCAAAGCATTTAATATCAAAGCCATAGTATGATCTTCATTTTTTACTATTCCTGAACTTAAAAATAGGCCTTCAATATAATTTCTTTTATAAAAATTGATTGTAATATCAGCTAGTTGTCTAGGAGTAAAAGCAGCTCTATTTATATCATTTGATTTTCTATTTATACAATATGAACAATCATAAATACAGTGATTAGTGAATAATACTTTTAGTAGTGATACACATCTTCCATCACTTGTAAAAGTATGACATATTCCACTATTATGCGTAGCACCCAGTTCTCCTGTTTTGTGATTATTATCACTACCACTAGAAGAGCAAGATACATCATATTTTGCAGAGTCTGCTAATATTCTCATCTTTTCATAAATATCATTTTTCATATTTATATTTTATATAAAAATATCAATTTATTTTAATAGTATTGCATTTTGCAATATAAATATTATCTATTAAAAAAATAAAAAATCAATTCTTATTTTTATAATAAATATCTAGAAAACCATCAAAATTTTCTATTAATAAATCTACAAGTATAGGATCAAAATGTTTAGCTTTTTGCTCTGTAAAAAACTCTTTAATTCTGTCATGGTCCCATGCTTCTTTATATGATCTTTTACTAATTAAGGCATCAAAAACATCTGCAATAGTTACAATTCTTGCTTCTGCTGGTATTTTGTCTGCTTTTAAAGATCTTGGATATCCCGATCCATCATATTTTTCATGATGGGCTCCAGCAATTTTTGATGCTAATTGAATTAGTTTTTTATTTGAATTTTTTAATATATTTTCACCAATTGTTGCATGTGTTTTCATAACTTCAAATTCTGCTTCTGTTAATTTTGCTGGTTTATGTAAAATTGAATCAGGAATTCCTACTTTTCCTATATCATGTAAAGGTGAAGCTTTTTTTATTAATTCTGCAGTTTTATCATCTATACCATATAGTAATGCTAATTTCTTTGAATATAATCCCACTCTAACTACATGAGCACCTGTCTCTTCAGATCTATACTCTGCTAAAGTACCTAATCTTTCTATAATTTCAAACTGTGTGCTTTCTAAATCTTCATTTAACAACTCTATTTCTTTTACAGCTTTTGATATTTTGTTTTCTAAATTATTTTGATATTTTTTAATCTCATTTTCTAAAGTCATTTGTGTTTTTTTATAATACAAAGCCATTCCAGACAAAAATATAGATGCCCATAATGTAGACCATAATGCAAAAGATTCATATTGCACAAAATCACTATTAATCTGATTCATGAAAGTTATTAAAAATAAAGAAAGAATATAAATCAATAAAAATATTTTTAAATACCTGTAATCACCTATAATTATTGCAACAGTTGGAAGTATCAATATCCATACAATATCAAATGTATTTTGATTACCAATAAAGAAAAATGAAAAGAATACAAAATATAAAAAAGCAAGAAGCATAATACTTCCCTTTTTTATATCTTCTGTTTGTTTAAATTTATATAGATGGTAAAAAAGTACTACTAGACCAAAAAGATATATCATTACAAACTCATATCTTTCTAATATAGAGTTTGTAAATAAAGATATAACTAAAAATATTAACATTAAATGTGTAATGTTTAAAACAATTCTACGTTGAGTAATAAGTGACTGATTCATTTCCTACTCCTTAATTATTGTTATTACTAACTCTCCAACTTCAAATCCAAACTTTTTCATTTTTGAATGATTTATAATCACACCATCTTCTATAAGATGTAGCCAGTCCCTTACACTTATATCAATAGTAGAATCACCATAAGGTACAGTCATCACATAATCAATCATTACTGTATTTCCAGCTACTTTCATTGAAGCTTCACCTACAATATCTCCTGCTGTACCAATAAATTCATTTTTTCCAATTGGTTTTAAAGTCCAAACTCTTTTTTGTTTAGTTCCATCATCATAAACAAATGTTTCATCTAATGTTCCAACTCCATTTTCATCCCATGAACCAATCAAATCTGCTTTAAAGCTTTTTATGATTTTTCCACCTCTATCTTTTACAACCCCATAAGCTTTTAAATTTCCATTAAAATACTCTTGTGGCACAAACTTTGGCTGTTTATTTTCAAAATCACTTAATTTCATAGAACCACACCCCACAAAAAAAATAGAAATAATAAGAATTAGTATAATATTTAAAGTTTTCATGCTACTAATCCTTTATTTAAATATATGTTTTGATCTCTAGTAAAAGTAACTTGTACAAGATTTACATTTCTTGTTAAAAATGCTGCCTCACAATAGTTAAGATACATTTTCCACATTCTTATAAAATACTCATCAAATCCAAGCTTTTTAACATCATCCATTTTCTCTAAGAAGTTGTTATGCCAAACATTAAGTGTTTTTGCATAATCTTCTGTAAACTCTTCCATATGTAAAAGATTAAGTCTTGTATGTTTACTAGTAGTCTCTAAGATTTTTGAAACACTTGGAAGGTGACCACCAGGGAAAATATACTTTTGAATAAAATCAGTTCCTTTAGAGTAATCTTCATATCTATTATCAGGCATTGTGATAATCTGTAAAGCTAATATTCCACTTGGTTTTAATAACTCTTCACATTTTTTGAAAAATATATCAAAATATTCACGACCTACTGCTTCAAACATTTCAACTGCAATAATTGCATCATATTTACCTGTTAAGTCTCTATAATCTTTAAGTAAAATATCAATACTTTCTTCAATTTTGTTCTCTTTAAATTTCTCTTCACAAAGCTTTTTTTGTTCATTACTTAAAGTCACTGTTGTTACATTACAACCTCTCTCTTTAGCAAGATGTAGTGCCATAGAACCCCAGCCAGAACCAATCTCTAAAACATTATCTCCTGCTTTTAAATTTAACTTATTTGCTAAATGTGAGATTTTTCTTTTTTGTGCTTCATATAAAGATTCATCTTTTTTTTCAAAAATTGCAGAAGAGTACATCATTGTATCATCTAGTAAAATTTTATAAAAATCATTTGATAAATCATAATGTTCTGAAATATTCTTTCTTGAATTGTCTTTTGTATTTTTTCT